>Ga0099822_1003604_pt1 | contig 19888 bp, 16 predicted proteins | sample CowpeawhiteBW_FD_76839 | JGI IMG/M metagenome (GOLD analysis project Ga0099822, IMG submission 76839) | Root nodule microbial communities of legume samples collected from California USA - Cow pea white BW | ecosystem: Host-associated > Plants > Roots > Nodule | place: USA: California | collected...
AATATATATATATATATATATATATATATATATATATATATATATATATATATATATATATATATATATATATATATAACATTGATTTTATATGAATAAGATATTTGACATTATTTTTATTCCAAAATTTTAAAATAATGATGTTATGAATCTTTATTTTTATATAATATTTAATTTTGTATATTTTATTTTATGTAAAACTCTGACTCATGAGTATTTCCAACACTATTTTGGTGGGTGAAGGGTAGACCAGGTTTGGATAAAAGTGAGGAGAAGTCCGAGAAGTGCAGCAAGAAAGGCAAGGATGGCCCAAGGAGTGCTGAAATAGGTGTTATAGGCAAGTGCTATCCAAGTGGGCAAAGATTTATGCCGAAAATGCTTCTCAATCTGAACCATGACACCACCATATTTGTCCATGTTATTAGGGACCAAGTTACTGCTTATGGTAGTGAAGAGGTTCATAACATCTTGGTCACTCCCTAGAGTGTTAAGCAGAACTCGTGCTGATCTCAGGGCCTTGACATCGTCAGGGGTGTCTACCAGGGACTTCAAGAACGATATATAATCACGGATCGCATAGTCATTCTCAAAATCAGGACACATCTCATACGCTATTAAGTTCAGCGTAAAACCAGCTGTTGTCGTTCTAAAATTTTAGATAAAAGGACTAAATCTATGTCGTTCTAAAATGATTGGATCAAAATTTTGAAGAAGAAGAACTAATTCCAATTTTCACTATAAATATTTGAGAGACAAAAATATATTTAATCCAAAATAAAATATCTTCGTACCTATGTGTTATGAGGCACAAGTCTTCATTTGTAGTGTCATATTCTGTGTTTCGTAGACGGATGCCATGCTTATGATACAAGATGAGAGAGCGGTGAAGATGGAGAAGATGAGTAGGTGCTTCTAAACTCCCGTATCTACTTTGAACAAACCATGCAGCCCTCCCAACAAATTGTATCATGGTTTGGATCAACCTCACCTCGTTGGTTTCTCCCCATAGCAGTTTCAGCAATGGGTACGGAAGCTGGTTCTCCAACAACATAACATCCTGAAACACCAGCATCAGTCGCTCAAACTTAACATTCATTTCCTCTGGTCGCGAAAGGTTGAAATGTTCCAGTATTTGTAGCAGGGCACAGGCATCCACCAGCAGCGTCCAGCATATCATTTCCTCCATGCTGCTGAACCCTTGCTCGGAATACTTCAAAAACAGACGGTTTCCGGTGAAAAGATCCGGCGCAAATAACTCTTTCAGAGCTTCAACATTTTCTGCAATCTTTCCGAACAGAAACTGCGGCGTTTGGTCGGTGGATCTGAAGAACATTGCTGCCCACATTTTCTTGTACTCTTCTCCTAGCTGCAGTTTGGGAGCACCGTAATGGATGGGACCCAAAGACATGAGCTTTGGCGTGAAGTGCTTCTCGTAATGCATCCTTCCATCTCCCACAAGATGAGGTGCTACGCGTTGTATCTTAGCCTTCGAACCTATTTCTGATATTACGGAGGTGTTTTGGAGCTGTTCAAATCTCTCTTCAATGCTTACTTTTTTTGAATTCTCAGCCATTGAGGGATTGATCAGTTTGATGTAATAGTATAACAAACCTTTAATTTGCTTAAAAAATAAATTCATTGATCAGTGTTTCTGCTGTGTTTTCTAGCATCGGAATCAACTTTATGGCTTAATAAGGAAAGTATTTCGGACACAACGAATAAAGATATTTACTTTAATTGCTGTTAATTCTTCTTTTATAATTTTCTTTATAATACTTTGAGAAAGTTTGATAAAGTTTTTATTTTAATACACATCAAAATTTTCTTTTTTCTTTCTTATGTTACATCAAACAATTTTTTATCCATTAAGATAGCGTATTCATTATCAAAATTTGTTAAAAATGATTTTCCTTCGTCATATTATCTTTCCTTCACACCAGGTTTGAGCAATGGGTACGGAAGCTGGTTCTCCAACAACAGAACATCCTGCAACACCAGACTCAGTTGCTCATCCTTCACACTCATTTCCTCTGGTCGCTCAAGTTGCGCATGTTCCGGGATTCGTAGCACCGCACAACCATCCAAGAACATCGTCCAACTTATCATTTCGTCAAAGTTTTTCATCCATTTAAGTCAACAATATCTTTTTACATTTATTTTTTAATAATTATTTACTATTTTTAATTATATAAGTTCACAATTTCTTATTTTTAAATGTTAGAATATTGTTCAATAATATTTGAATAGTTTAAATATTTAAATAATTTTATTGTCAAGCTATATATATATGTTGATACTTTAATTGTTAACTATAATCTTTATAATAAATTACTCAAACAACCGTCTTGTAAACAAATTTTTCTTATTAGCATGACAAAAATGTATAGCTTTTTTATTTATATTTTGTTGAATAACATGACAGAAAATGTGTAATACCTATCATGTTTTTTTAGATTATATGGACACTTTCTTGGGAACAATTCATCATATATTTGTGGTGAGCATGATGATTGATTCTTGATTTTACTATGATTATATCATCTCATTGATTGTTTAAAAAATTATTTAAATATTTGAATACTTAAAAATAAATATATAAATAATTTTTTCCACTTAACCCACCAACTCATGGTGGACTGAACCAGTTTGGTTCACTCATTTTCAACCCGGCTCGTGGTGAGCCAACCTGTGTGAACTGGGTTAACTCACTTTGCATGTGTGTAGGGACCAAATAGTGGCAAAGTTTCAACCAGTGACCATTTTTAAATTAAGTTCAAACTTCAGGAACCAAAAACATAATTTTTCCAGTTTTTGTGAAAAGCGTCGGCCTAATTTTTTTTATAAAAAAAATTAAATAACATATGACACGCCGTTTGTTATTTCTAACACCAAAATAGAGACTGCCGATAAAAAAAAAACACCAAAATAAAGACTAAAAACAATGATTTTGAAAGTATAAAAACCAAACAATAATCAAATTTCGATCATGGACCATTTTCAATTTTAGATCAAACTTAAAAGGACTAAAAACATGTTTTTTCCCAAAAATCTATTTCAGTATTTTATTTTAGGTACAATTAATATAAATATTTAGAATGTTTACATTATCACTTCAATCATGTACAATGAATAGTATATTTAATGATCTTACTTTTACATAATAAATTAAACTATATACAATAAAAAACAATAAATATATAAAATTTAATTTATAAAAATTTTTAATATGACATGATAAAATACGAATACATTTATTTACGTGGTTACATCATCCCAACAACAAATTCAACGACTTTTTTATTCATAAAGTTCTAATAAAACAAAATAGCAATACATTAATAAATCCGAAACAATCGCAGAGACAAACATTAAAAAAAAAAAAAGGCGAAATTATATGGGTAAAATTGTGGTTATGTAACATGAAAACAGTACTAGTAGTGTTGTTATTTCTTTGGGTGAACGGAGTACCAGGTTTGAATAAAAGTGAGGATAAGGCCTAGAGTTGCTGCAAGAAAGGCAATAGGGTTCCTGAAATAGGTGAGATAGGTAAGGGCTATCCAAGTGGGCAAGAACTTATGCCGATAATGCTTCTCGATTTGAAGCATGATACCACCATAGTTTCCCATGTTAGACACCAAGTCCCTGCTTAAGGTAGTGAAGAGATGGAGCACATCTTGGTCACTCCCTAATGCGTTCATCAGAACTCGTGCTGATCTCAGGGCCTTCACATCATTAGGGGTTTCTATGAGGGACTTCATGAAAGAGATATAATCACGGATCCCAGAGTCGTTATCAAAATCAGGACACATCTCATACGCTATCAAGTTCAGTGTAAAACTAGCTGTTGCGTCATCCACAACCATCTCTGGAAGTCTCAATATCGAAAAGAACCTGCCATGGGAGAAAGATACGTCTCTTGGACTACGTGTCTTGCTTAATTTCACTTCAACCCCGACCGCTTTCAACTCCATTATGTTTCTGTAGAGGGGCAACCACAAACAAATCCTATGATACAAATAAACATGTTATATATATGCTACTTGTAAACAGTTCTGAAATAACTTCATACCTATATGTCATCGAAAAGTCTTGAGTTGAAGTTTTAACATATGTGGTATGTTTTGGAGGGCTGTCATACAAGATGATAGAGCGCTTAAGATGGAGAAGATGAGTAGGTGCTTCCAACTCCATCCTCCTTTTATATCCATTTGCAGCGGCCCATTCATCGCACCTAATAAGAAACTTGTTCATGGTTTGGATCAACTCCACCTCGTTGGTTCCTCCCCCTAGCAGTTGCAGCAACGGGTACGGAAGCTGGTTCTCCAACAACAAAACATCCTGCACCACCAGAATCAGTTGCTCAACCTTAACATTCATTTCCTCTGGTCGCGAAAGGTTGGCGTGTTCCAGGATATGTAGCAGGGCACAGGCATCCACCAGCAGCGTCCAGCATATCATTTCCTCCATGCTGCTGAACAATTGGCCGGAATAGTTCCAAAACAGATGGTTGCCGGTGAATAGATCCGGCGCAAACAGCTCTTTCAGAGCTTCAAAATTTTCTGCAATCTTTCTGAACAGAAACTGCGGGCTTTGGTTGTTGGAGCTGATGAACTTTGATGCCCATATTTGCTTGTACTGTTCTCCTGCCTGCAGCTTGGGAGCACCGTAATGGATGGGACCCAAAGACACCAGCTTTGGAGTGAAATGCTTCTCATAATGCTCTTTTCCATCTCCCACAAGTTGATGAGCTACGCGTTGTATCTTAGGCTTCGAATCTACTTCTGGTCTTTCGGAGGCGATTTGGAGCTGCAAAAACCTCTCTTCAATGCTTAAGTTGGGGTTCTGAGCGATCGAGGAATTCATCAGTTTGATGTAATAATAATATCACAAACCTTTGATTTGCTTAAGCAATGAATTCATTTATGAATGTCTTTGGTGTGTTTAGTTGCATACGAATAAACATAATTTCCTCTAATGCCAAATGTGTATTGCACGCAAGGGATAAAGATCCTCGCTTTAATTGCAGTTCATCTGCCAACTCTCCATACATTTTCTTCCTTCTTTATTGCTTCTTATTTTAAATGTACTTCTAACCTAATTATATTTACATATTAAATGGTATGAAAAACTATAAAAACTTCAGAGAGAAATTTGTATTATTGAGGGTTGATGCAGGAAGTACGACATCTTATATGTCAAATAAGGAAGAAACACTGACCCACATATTCAACTACAGAATAACATAGAAAATGTGGAATATGTGTAATAAGTGAGTTGGAACGAGAACGAGACAACATTGCCTAAATGTAAAATTATCATATTTTGAATAGTTAAGTCCAATTGAGTGCATAAAATACATATATCGATCAAGGGGAGGCTTTTTGTCTGTGATTAATATATATGTATAATGCGGACAAAAGCTGGAAAAAAATAAGAAACCTTGTAAACCACACCAAATTAGTCTAAACAACAAGTGGTGGCTCTCACAATATCTATAGAAGCCACAAGCTAAAAGCCATGTTTGTACGTAGCTTTTAGTAGCAAATAAAGTGGGATAGTAGGTGGAAAAGCTTAAACTAAATGAATCTTTATTTGAACAATAAAACATGAGTAAGACTATAGAGAGAACATATTTTTCTATTAATTATCTTTAAATGTGTTAAACAATCTTTATATTTTCAGTTTTTTTTCTTTTTAAATTGGAACATCCTAAGTACTTCTTTTGTTCAATCAATTCTTTCTTGTTAATAAAAATAACATTTTACGGCACAATTTTATTTGTATTCTCTTATTATTTAAATTTTCAAAATAAATACATGATTTAAAGTTTAAAGAAATATAATTGTAAAGAAGAACTCTTATAAGTACGGTTACTAGGTAATGAATTAAGAACAGGAATTTGCTAATTCCTAAATTCACTTGAACTAATTAAAGTAGAAGGGGAGAAACTCTATATTATTGAATATAAATACTTTTTATCTATTATATATTTTCTGAATACAAAACCTCTTTATATAAGTTCCTAAACAGTAAAGAAATAATGGTTTATAATCATTAAAAACATATGACCATTAAAAACAAAAGGACGTAGAAAAACTTTTTATTATAGTTTTGTATATTTAAGTTTGTTATTTTCTAACACAGGAGGAACGGGTTGTTCGTTGCTTCGATCTTCGATCTTCCCATGCATAGGATCTGCTCTACATGTTATGCGCCGATCGGTGTCATGCAAATTACTTTGGACACCGACCGGCACTTGATTGGCTGACTGCCCTTACGGTATAGATAATATATTTAAATGATCTTACTTTTATATAATAAAAAAAATACAAATTAATAAAAAATTTATAATATGACACAATAAAATACGAATACATATGTATGCAACACCAATTATAAGTGTGATGTTACATCATCATGAACAACAAATCCAACGAGTTTTATTTCATAAAGTTCTAATAAAACAAAATAACAATACATTGATAAATCCGAAACAATCCTGGAGACAAACATAAAAAGAAAAAAGGTGACTGGAAAGTAGTATATTTGTTGTTGTAACTTGAAGCAGCAGTAGTTGTTTGAAAGGGAGGAGGTAGTGTGTAGCTATTTTTAGCAGTAAATGGTTTGGATTAAAGTGAGGACGAGGCCCAGAAGTGCAGCAAGAAAGGCAATGATGGACCATGGGTTGCTGAAATAGGTGTTATAGCCAAGAGCTATCCAAGTGGGCAAAGATTTATGAGAGTAATGCTTCTCAATTTGAAACATGACATGAGCATACTTCTCCATGTTAGGCACCAAGTTACTACTTATGGTAGTGAAGAGGTTGAGCACATCTTGGTCACTCCCTAGATTGTTAACAAGAATTCGTGCTGATCTCAGTGCCTTCACATCATCAGGGGTCTCTATGAGGGACTTCAAGAAGGATATATGATCACAAAACCCGTAATTCGCAAAATCAGGACACATCTCATATGCTATCACGTTCAGTGTAGAAGTAGCTGTTGTCTCATCCATAATCATCACTGGAAGTCTCAATTTCGAACGGAACCTTCCACGGGAGAAAGATATGTCACTTAGCCTATTCGTCCTGCTTGATTTTAGCTCCACCCCTGCCGCTTTCAGTTCCGTTATGTTTCTGTAAAGGGACACTCAGATTTCTTAGTAATAACCTTTTTAATAATTATACTACGATAATGTCTGAGTAGCGTAGTTTGACGTGGTTTTACCTTGACCGAGATGGATCTCGGTAGGGACCATTCAAATTGAAATAAGGTTCAACCTTGATCAAGAAGGGTGTCCACAGAAAAGGGACCATTCAAAATGAGTGTTGTGAAATAAATAAACTCCGTACCTGTATGTCATCACAAAGCCCTCAGTTGCACTATAATATTCTGTCTTTACTGGACGGACGAGTCCAGTTTCAAAATATTTGGTATCTTTTGGAGGGCTGTCATACAAGACGAGAGAGAGTTGAAGATGGAGAAGATGAGTAGGTTCTTCGAATTCCATCCTCTCTTTATACCCATTTGCAGCGGCCCATTCATCGCACCTGAGAAATTTTTTCATGGTTTCCATCAACTCTCCGTCGTTGCTTCCTCTCCATAGCAGTTTGAGCAATGGGTACGGAAGCTGGTTCTCCAACAACAGAACATCCTGCACCACCAGCATCAGTTGCTCAACCCTAACATTCATTTTCTTTTCCCACTGTTGGGCGTATTCCAGGATTCGTAGCAGGGCACAGCCATCCACCAACAGCGTCCAGCTTATCATTTCCTCCATGCTGCTGAACCCTTGCTCGGAATACTTCAAAAACAGATGGTTTCCGGTGAAAAGATCCGGCGCAAACAGCTCTTTCAGAGCTTCAACGTTTTCTGCGATCTTTCCGAACAGAAACTGCGAGGTTTGGTCGGTGGATCTGAAGAACATTGCTGCCCACATTTGCTTGTACTGCTCTCCTAGCTGCAGTTCGGGAGCACCGTAGTGGATGGGACCCAAAGACATGAGCTTCGGCGTGAAGTGTTTCTCATAATGCATTGTTCCATCTCCCACAAGATGACGTGGTACGCGTTGTATCTTAGCCTTCAAACCTGCTTCTGATCTATCAGAAGTGTTTTGGAGTCGCGCCAACCTCTCTTCAATTCTTACTTTTTTTGAGTTCTCAGCCATTGAGGGATTGATCAGTGTGATGTAATAATATTACAAAGCTTTGATTTGCTAAGCAATGAATTCATATATAAGTGTCTTTACTGTGTTTAGTTGCATAGGAATAAGCTTAATTTCCAGTAATACCAAAAGTATATTGCACGCAAGGGATAAAGATTCTCACTTTAATTGCTGTTATCTGCCAACTCTCCTTACATTTTCTTCGTTCTTTATTGCTTCTTATTCTTAATGCACTTCTAACCTAATTATATTAACATATGACATGTGTTTTTTTGGTAAAACAATTTGTTTGAGTTTCATGTTGTGTAATTATTATTTTTTTTAATAGATCAAGATAGTTTATTAACTCCGACCAGATATAAGATTGGACTAAGCCAGAAATATTACAGCTTGAGAGAAAAAAGGAAGAAAAAAAAAACAGCTTACATCTTTGGATGAATACTGCACCTATTTTCAGCTGCTTGTCCTATTAAATAGTTTCCAACTTTCAGATTTTCATACCTCAAAAGTGCAACCCAAGTATATCATAGTTCAAGGCAATAACTGAATGAGAAATAAGAAATATAATTCACATGTACGCCGATGAATCTATGTATTAGACAAAAATAAACAGCAAGAAATTTGGAAATCCTTTAGAATACTAGTTTTATTCCACGATAAAAACTCACAATACAATGTCATTTAGAAATTATGCAGAGTTTGGGAGATGTACAACATTCCACAAACTACCTATTGGTCTCTCACACTTCACTGCATTATTTTCTCATTTGTGTTATGTTCCGTTTTGCAAGACTAATTAATTAAGTAATAAAAGATATCACATTTCAGCAACCAAATTTTCCTTTTGAGCTCGAGATTCAGCAAGGCTTCCATTAGTCCACTTCTTCAGCATCTCTAATGCAGCCTTGGGCTGGTCCATTGGAACCATGTGACCCGCATCATGGACCTGTTTTAGTTACAGAAAATTTTGAACTGAATAAACATTTTCACTGACCACGCGCAAAGTCGAAAAGGAATTTGATAAATAAATGGAGTGTGTATTTCTGGGGAGTATTAACTTGTTAAGTTTGGTGTTAGCACTGCACAAGCACGAATTTAAATTTGAACATAGCAGAAAAGAGTTCGATTAGCCCGCCGCACACAATGGCTATTCATTCATTAGTGTAAACCAATCGCTCTTAATTTCAACATGTCCGAATTATTAACATTGAAAGCACAGCACTAGTTATCTTTTCAACCTTTATCACCTTTGATTTGTGTATAAAGTTAAAATTGGGGTAAATTGCACAGCTAGTATAGTATATCATAAAAGTTTTGGGGTATCTCACACACAATGCAATGTTCAAGAAGGTAATTTATAATTTCCTGCTAATGTAGAATATGGTCTATTCAAGATGGTATTGATTGATAGTTTTCATAGTGCAAGTGTTAATAAGTTTATGTGGGTGAAGAGAGAAAAGAAGACCTTAAGGAAACTCAGAGGTCCATAGCTCTTCAATAATCCAGCTTCTGACCCATCAACAACGAAAGGAACTTCAAGTGAGCTTGTAAATTCTTTCTTACCAGACCATTCCAGGGCGTGAACCCATCTTGAATTACCTACTCATTGCCAAAAAAAGGTCCATCAATTCATTCATTGCAAGGTTATAATAAATAAGAATATTTAATTTCTCAACAGATCTTAAAATTTATTGCAAGGTGTCCATCATTCATTGCAAAGTCCATCAGTTCTTCGTCAAGCAAAGAGTAAATACGTACCAAGCCAGTTGCAGATTAGATCATATTCCCCGGCATAAATAAGTAAATTGATTCCATCCTCAAGAAGGGCAGGAATACCAACTTCAAGATTCCTCATCCAGTCCACCAACATGGCCATATAAACTTCAGTGCTACAAGAAACAAAATTAATTTTCCCAACCCCTAGTGAGTCCCGAACAGATTTTTGGTTCAGGAACTTCTCCACGTTTGAAAAATCATAGCAAAGGCTCCCCTCGCACTTTTTTCTGATATCATAGTACTGCAGCATAAGTATATTTAGTTGCTGGTAACAGTGATGAATATACCGATGCATTGCTTCAAGATCCAACGGACCATAAGTATAAGCATATGTTTCTTTCTGATATGTTAGTAGCATAAATGGCTTTTTTTTAACATATTTCATGAAATTCCTCAACTAAGAAACAATTAAGGTGTTTATACAAAAGATCTTTTGCTTGGAAAATGGTTAATTATCTGCTTGCTTACTTGTAGAGAGGGGAATAAATCAATTTAACTAAACGTGAAAAAGTCAGCTGTCAACCACGCCAGAAAAGTTTGTTTACTCACATTTGTGTCTCCGGCATGTAACATAATGTTACTGAATATGAGATTGCAAGCTACGTATGCAGCCACGCAGGAAGTTTTTCCATTAGTGCCTGAAAGGATAAAAACAAATATTATGGAGTTAACAGGCAAACCAGAAGGCTCCAAACAAGGGAAAGCACTGGTTTTCAGTGAAAATCAGGCAGTGATCTTGACTTTTACTTCCTGTGAGAATGATCACTTGATCAGGACAATAAGTACCTTACATGATCGCTAGAAATCAACAAACTTGTAATCTTACTATACACTTCCATTCCTAGAGTTGTCCGTGGATTTCATAAGATTTCCAAATAATTCAGAAATAGCAAATTGTTAGTAAAATTTACGATAATTATACATTAAAAAAATAATAGTTTGTGTACAAGGAATACACACATGTGTATATGTATATGGGGTTTGATGCATAATATAGAAAATAGTCGGAAAAAAATGGGACTTTCTAACTGACAGAACGCCCAATTTATATATTGAAGAACTATATTAGATATTTTTGATAAAAAAAAATACTGTTTCTACTTTCTACCAATAATTATCGTAACTGCCCCAAACTCTCAGCTCCTATCATTACCCCGCTGAAAAATCAGCCGTAATAAGGTTCTTCTATTCCATTCAATAGAAATGTTGTCAACTCCTCACTCCCAGGTCTTGTAGTCTTGATCGAGGAAATATACTTCCCCACCAAAATCACTACAATTTACACACTATTAAAGGTTTAGTTTGTCTACTAAACGTTATCATTGGATATAAATCTAGGTCAAGCAGATGTCAAGAGCGACAGGCCAACTCATGAGCGAACGTTAATTGGAACGTTTACAAAACAAAGTGATATTTTGTCCATTATTTCAAATATTATGGTTTAAAATACTGGAAATGATTTGTAGGAGCTTAAAAAATCAATCCAACAAATTCAAGCACTCGGTAGCTGGACTCTTCAACCCATCATAGCTCTCATTACACACATTCCAACGTGACAAGAAATGTAACATCTGTAAAAAGGTAAAAAGCCAAAATGTAAATTATTACCACATAGTTTTATAGCCAATTCACAGGCTGGAACCAGTACTTTGTTAAGGCGGTTTCGTGTAGCCTTCTTAATGATTCCCATTTCCAATGCATAATCTGGGTAAGCTTTATACTGAATTGCAGGGTTAGTAAGTCCATTACCAATGGCAAATCCCTGTTCAAACAATAATACTAAGATAAGAAATTATTCTTTCCTTCAATGAAATTCTGTCACTGAAAGTTAAATTGGTTTATCACGTGATGTTACAAACCTTCAGGTTTATATGAATTCCTTCTTTAGCTTTGTTGCCCCGATGGATCCGTGATGCAAAAGCAGGAATGTAGTGTCCAGCATATGATTCACCTGTAATAAAGAAGTCATTTTTTGCATATTGAGGATGCTCCGCGAAGAAGGCCTGAGGGAAAAAGAAATTAACTGTTAAGACGGTCTTTTAATCTAAAATTAGTTTTACTATGCTATACATATATATCACTCTTACTTCCATGCCATGCTCTACATATACACACACGTGTGTTTCAGAAGGTGGCTGGGATTGAGATCAACAACAGAAATAAATGAAGCTTACATGGTTAATCTTTGTTGTGAATTCATCAAGAAAGACAAGGATTGGCCCAAAATTCTTGCAGCTAGAGTTCTTTTAAAAAAGGTTTAATTACTCGGATGGTATCCATTTTGGTAGGAGTGTGTCAATTTGGTACCCACGCGAAAAAAATTGTCAATTGCGTCTCCACTTTTGAAAAGGTAACTCAATTAGGTCCCTTTCAAGAAAAAATAATTAAAGCCTTTAACGGCAAGCCACGTGTCACTCTCTGGTTTTTTTTTATTTTTTTATTTTTTTTTTGCAAAATTTTTTTATTGTCACGTGTCAAGTCTCTATTGTGACATGTGGCAGTGTCAGTGCCACGTGGTAGGATAATGCCACGTGTGGCAATTTTCATTATATTGATTTCAATTTATTATCCATATATACCTCATTGTTTCAATTTAGTCTCCATTTTTGTGTCTATGGTTCAATTTTGTCCCAATTTGTTTTAATAATTGAAGTACATTTTCTAATTCACTTTTACATAAGATTAAAAGTAATTAATTACAAATATTTTTACAACATTAAGTGTTGATATTTACATTAAAATTTAGTGGTAAAAAAAATGTTATACTAATAGAACAATATAGTCATCCACTTTTTTTTTTCAAAATAAAGCAATATTGTCTATCTCCAATTCAAGACCAAATCTATTATTTTTATACATGTTATACTAATATTTTTTTTATTAAAAATGACATTTTAGCATATTACGTTATTGTATATTATTATCTCATATCTTGTCAATGTATTCTTTGACCACTAAATTTTAATATAAATATAATTACTTAATTTTGTAAAAATATTTATACTTAATTAGTTTTAATCTTATAAAAAAACGAATCAAAAAATATACTTCATTTATTAAAAAAAATTGGGACAAAATTGAACCACAAACACAAAAGTGGGGATTAAATTGAAACAATGAGATATATATGGTTACTAAATTGAAATCAGTACAATGACATTTGTCACACATAGCATTATCCTATCACGTGGCACTGACATTGCCACGTGGCACTGACATTGCCACGTGTCACAACAGGGACTTAGCACGTGGCAACAAAATTTTTTTGCAAAAAAACAATTAAAAAAATTAAAAAAACCAGAGAGTGACACATTGCGTGACCTTAACGGCGTTAATTATTTTTTTCTGAAAGGGACTTAATTGAGACACTTTTGCAAAAGTGGGGACAATTGACACTTTTTTTTTTCGGAAGTGCCAAATTGATACACTCCTACCAAAGTGGGTAACATCCGAATAATTAAACCTTTAAAAAATGATTCTATGGTAACTTTTTGTTATTTATTCTATATGGGAAAGTATAAAGAAAATTTATTCTCAAATAAGGAAAACAAAGTTAGGCAACTTGATAATGACGGATTGATTAATTTTTGGTCTGACCCATGGTTCACAGATTCTCTTGGGACCATGATGAGTATTGACAGAAGTGTACATAGTATTGACAGAAGTATACATAGCAACTAATATTCCTATTCAGCAGCAAACACATGTACCTGAATAAAGTCATACAGGTCATTGCTGACACCATCTTCATTATGACGAATGTCGCGCAAATCAGTACTGTAGCTAAAGCCAGTTCCAGTTGGTTGGTCAACATACAAAAGGTTTGATGCCTACAAGATTACCAACAAACATCATGTCAGAAAAAACTGTTTCTAATATTGTTCTTAGAGGAGCCATTGCTCATAAATCGAATACAAAGGCATAATAACTGAAACTCTTAATTTATGATGGTATAACCCATTCATACAATTCACGATCAATGATCATGTACACTAAATATAAAATATACAATCAGATCAGACCTTAAATATGGAATGCAATTAAATCTCCTAATTATGTAATTAAAATTGTACAGGGAAATATTGCCTGCAGCATAAATCATTGGATTCTGACACTTTACTTCCCATAAATAATTTTCACATGAAACGTACCTTGCAGAAGCAGTTTAAGGTTATGACAACTAGGTATCTTGTTTACTTTTATCCTCAAGACATTAGCATTGAAGACAACTCTCCACGTGAAAACATATTGAAACACCATATTTTCTTGTACATATAAATTTAATAAAAAAACATAAGCAAATTAAATTGGTTTGGTTCAGTATGACAGTTGAATCCTGTCTTATGCCTGTTTTTCAAGAAGATGTGAAGCCTCTTAAGAGATCATATTGTACAAAAATAAAACCTTAACAATTGGTCAGTAGTCACTTCAAACAAAGAGCCCCAATTATGACCACTAACATGACACCAAATAACAACATACCAATGAGTGATTTCAATAACAAACTTGATGTTTTTTGATCAAGTGATATCATTGTTTCTTAATGACAATTCTATTATAATAATGATTCACTATTTTAATAAAACATAGTAGATCAGTTCAAAATGTTTTAAAACATTATATCACGGTTGTTATTTTGGCTCTAAATCATGATTGCCTAGCGAAGAACACAAAAGTTCGTTTACAAGAAAACATCTAGAAGTGTTAATTTTAGTTAGACCGTCTATTGTCTCCCACCTGTATTAGATGATGTTTTGCCTTAACAGCTTTATGCTATCCCTAAGTTCTACATACATAGACATGTTATACTCTTCGGATTACACGGTGTTGATAGCTACTCTATGTATGTATAGAACCTTTTGTTATGATACACTTGCTTCCTTTCACTCTTGTTCTTGTGTTTTCTTGTATTGTTGAGCAAACCTAACAATTGGTGACATCTGTGAGGAACTAGATGAAGAAAGTTAAGAATAGCAAGGTTTGAAGACATGGCCACCAAGTGTGACATTGTTTTGTGAGAACGACTTCAAATTATGGAGGAAAAAGATGGAAGCTATCTTGATAAAGCAAGGATGCGTTGATGCAATAAAGGGGATGTACATCAAGTCCACACACAAAAATTTGATTGTAAAAGTCATTCTATGAACTCTTAATTTACCTTTAGTGGGTCTCCAGTTCACGCCACTTTCAAGACCTTGTCATTTTTACTCTAATGGAAGACTCTTATAAGACTCACAAATTAATTAATGTATTCTTTGGTTGTGCAGCATACTCCAACAGGAAGGTTTTAAACTTGTAACACATGCAATGGAGATGGCCTAAGGTGTGGGCAGCTGTCCCTCAAGAAGCAATATGAATTCATTCAAAATTAGGTTTAGATTGTTTCCAACACACACACACACACATAAAATTTATAAAATGAATGTCAAATACCTTGTCCCAACCATACTCGTTCCAAACAAGAGACAAGTCATCAGCAACTTTGAAAGGGCCATTTTCATAAAACAAAGCCAATTCACTGCTACACCCAGGTCCCCCTGTCAACCAAATAACGACAGGATCCTCCTTCCTGTTGCGTGATTCAAAGAAGAAGTAGAACATCCTGCAGAACGAACCAAATGTAAGAAACAACTGACTTAAATATACTAGTCATTGAAATCTACAATTTACAACACTACTACAGCTCATGAAACAACTGAATAATATCACACAATAAAATTTTAAATGTACAAGGTTACGAAATCTACAATTTACCAAACTCGTGCAATTATAATTGTCCCAAAGTTCAAGACTTTATATATAACTTTTGCAATTTAATATACAATTTGACCATAAAAGTAGCAAAATGTGTTGCTTTGACCCTAGTAAGTGCACGTTTATAGATAATGATCTTCAAAAGTGTCAGCATGGTCCAAAGTTTACCCAGACAAGTTTTCAACTTGCTAAGAATTTCATAAGTCAACAAAGTGACTTGCGTAGACAAAAACTCTCACGGAACAAACCAACACAAGTTAGCACTAGAGAGGACTAAATTGCACATTAATTTACAATTTATAGTGAAGACAATGCTATTTAATATTAAGAAAACGATTCTTTTAAATAAATAATACACATCTTTTAAAATCTTAATACTATCTTTGTCTATATCATTTAAATTTTATCTAAACTATTCACACACATCTCTTTGGTAATTTTTCTTTCCTACTAATGAAATATAAGTTAATATACAATCTAATCACTTAAATTAACGAGTAAAGCACGTAACAGGTCCCTACAAATTGAAGGCGCTAGTCGACTGGTCTTTGAATTTTCTCTCTTTGCCTTTTAGTCCCTAAATAATATTTCCTTTAGGGAAATTAGTCCTTTTGTCGGCGAGTCTAATAAACAAAGTCCAAATTAGCAGTCAAGTGTCATGCTGACACTTTTCTACTCGTAGTTAGCATTCAAGTCCCTAAATCAAATGATAATTAATAAGCAATTTATTCCATGATACTATATGTCATTGATAAAATTCAGTTTGTTATACACATGATCACGCATGTCCTTCTACAATAAAGTGAGAAACCACCTCCAATTGTCCTTGTTCTCTAAATCCACAATTGGAGTAAAATGATCGGCAGTTATGTGGGAAAACATGGATGAGGTCTACATTGAGTGCTAAAGGACTTGTTTGGTTTGTATAAAAAGTATCATAAGGTTTAGGACATGTACTTTGTCATGACAAGGAGGGGCATGGAGGATGGTCTACACTTCATTGTGGATGATGCTAACATTATTTTGTTGTTGAATTGTCTTGCGATTAATGTTTACTTTGATCATAGAGGCGATCAAGAAGAAAACAATGAGGAACAAGATGTTGAAGAAGAGAACAAAATGATGAGGAAAAAGAAGTTGTTAAAGTAAATGGCAAGGAACAAGCAGCTTATTAAAGAAGAAAGTAGCAAGGAACAAGAAGTTGATGAGAAAGAACCTGGTAGAGAACAAGATAATGAGGAATAAGAGATTGAGTAGTTTTATGATGAAGGTATGGACATTGATGGGGAAGAAGGTGGTGGTGACGACTCATTCTTATGAATCAACTGAGGACAGTCTATTCATGTCACCACCTCCTATGTGAGACACCAAGATATTTAGAGCTATGAGAGAAGGGAGAGAATAAGGATAACTGTGTGGAGCAATATGAAGATGTAGTTGATTATGCTCATGCAGTGTTAAGAAGCAATCTAGATCAACTTGTGAGATAGACTACACATCCACACTAGGATTTATGCCTTGGTTTGAAAGTTTCAATGTTTGTCCAAATTCTTGCAAAGAAGGGTTCAAGAGAGGTTGTGGACTCTTTATTGGTCTAGATGAATGTTTCCTCAAGGGTTACTTTGGTGGCAAATCGTTGTTTGTTTTGGGACATGATGCTAGGAACCACAATTTTGTGATTCTTTATGCTATTGTGGATGTAGAGAACAAGGACAATTGAAATTAGTTTTTGACTTTGTTGAAAGAAGACTGGGGAGACTATATGCATAACAAACATGGAATTTTATCTATGACATGCAAAAGATACATGCAATATGGTTGACTAAATTTATCTTTTATCATTTTATTTATGGACTTTGATGTCAACTAGGAGTAAGAAAAGTGTCAGCATAACATTAATAACAAGTTCGTTTTGCTAACCATGGTATCGTATTGGTATGTCGAACGAGTGCCCAAGGTAGTTTCCTATTCCAACATGGTTTATTTCAAACATCACCATGATTCAAACCTTAGACCACTTGATTTAGAGACATAAGATGCTAACACGTGTACTAACCAATGTTGGTATTAGATTGATAATCTTTTTACACTGGAGAGGATCCATCATTATAGACGTGGATTCAATGCAACAGAAATTGTCGCTATTAGGGATCAAATTATATATTATCTCTATAAATACTTTCTTTTTTGTTTGTTTTCCTGAAATTTTATATAGTTTTTGAAAACAAAGTGTTAAAAAATGTCTTAAATTAAGTTAAGGAAAGAATTAATGCATCCAAGAAATATTTTGAAACACTTGAAAATTAAATTATAAAATAACTTCTCTGTCCTCTTAACCAGTACTCAACCTGCACTCGTGTTTAAAAAATAAAAATGAGTTTTTTAAGGCTAATATTTAGTGTGAATAAATAAAGGTATTTCCATTAAGCAAATAAATAAAGTCATTTCAAGTTTAAATCTGAATTAAACTATCCCATAAACTCTAAACAAGCAAGAAAAGTCAAATTAATTTAATGGCGGGACCCTTCATTGTTAGTGCAACAAATTATAAAGAGAATACGGCCGTCCCCATTGCGTTAAGAAGCTAAGTTGCATGCACAAACTAACATTTTCGCTATCTTCTAAGAAAAAAATTAAGAGAATACTTATTTGAAGTTATCTTAAATACGGAGAGTAAAAAAATATGTAAATATGTTTTAATTTTTCCACTCTCACCTAATCACGAAGTGAAAATTAATTCAAAAAACTTAAATAAATATTATCATCTAATCACGCATTGTCATATATATGATAAATTTGTCAGTTTATTTCAATAAATTTTTTAAATATCATGCCTAAATTAATTAACTGATAATGCAAAAATATTGAGTGATGATTTTGTTGTAGTTTGTGTATTCCAAAAGACAGATGTTTCCCATTGTCTAGTTCACTCTATATATCATGACACTCTTTTTACTTTAAAATGGGGAGCATAAGTTATGGGAGCTAGCACTAAGGAAGTTTAGGCATCAAATTGGATCTCCTTTGAACTTTCTTTTGTTTTCCTCCTAGTTTTAGTTGTATGACCCTCATAGTTAGTATGCATTAGTTGAGAGTGTAAAATTCATTGACGCCATCAATTATTTCTCAGATTTTATGAAACTAAACAAACTGTTCCTGTTTTCATCATACTATTATTATCATACTATTATTACATCATATAGCGCAATATAATATTTTTCAAACAACTAAGCAAATTAGTGTAATACATAAAAAATATCACATAATATTTTTAAACAATCAAGGAAGGAAGGTTAGTTTATGAGTAAGAAGGCTAGAAAATTTATGTAATAGGAAAGTTGTGATTAATGCAATTTACTCTTCAAGTTACATTAAAATTAAACTCTATTTTTATTTACTAAAATTGATGAGTGCATAATTAAAAAAATAGTTGCTAAAATCCCTTAGCAGTCAATTTCATCAGTTGAATCAAAATTAGAACCATGCTACTTTCATTTACAAGCATTTCCGAGTAACGGCAAATATGGCAGAAGTGTATAACTTAAAACGAGTAAAAGACAAAACGAAATTAGGGTTTAATTAAGAGTAAGACAAACTCAGAAACTAAGTTAAACATAAAATGGAGTTCACGAGAGGCGCACCTAGCAGCATGTGAATGTTCAATGGGGTAATAACCAGCATGGTGACCCAAATCCTCAACCGAAGGCTCGGAATCCGAAGCTACCAGGTTCGGGAACCTGAGGCGCTTCTCGACGATCTTGCGCGGTTGGAGCGAGGAATTAGCAACGGGAACGACGTTGACGGCATCGTCGGGGAACAGATTGAGGTCACTGATGAGCCTCTTCGCGAGCAGCGCTGCCTCATCGGATGCAGATGCATGAGTTGATGGAGAAAAGAAGAGAAGAAGAAGAACAAGAGTGCAGAGAGAGATTATAGAAGAATGTCCCATTTTTCTGAAGCTGCTCAACTGAAAGAACTGTGTTATGTTATTTGAATCATCGCTTGATCGTTTGACTTTTGAAAATATTCTAAAAGAAAAGAAATTTTAAAAATTTTAAAAAAATAATTTTTTTAAACAAAAATTAAAAAAAAAAAAAAAAAAGAAGCTGACACGTAACCCTGTGTTAATTTTATATTAACGGAAATGACCTTGTTACGGACCTAATTAAGACGAAGTATTTTAACCAAAAAAATA
>Ga0099822_1003608_pt1 | contig 19885 bp, 13 predicted proteins | sample CowpeawhiteBW_FD_76839 | JGI IMG/M metagenome (GOLD analysis project Ga0099822, IMG submission 76839) | Root nodule microbial communities of legume samples collected from California USA - Cow pea white BW | ecosystem: Host-associated > Plants > Roots > Nodule | place: USA: California | collected...
CATGATGACTAATATAATTCTATGATTATATTATCACTCAACATGATCAAGCATATTGTCAAAATAATAATAAATTAAATAACACACAAAATGGCATACTTAGGACTTGAACATAAGTCCTCTCACACAAACAAAGTACTCTCAACCACTTAAACTAGTACTTTTCCACATCACATCAATCAATATTAAATGCCAAGGCTCCCACTACCGCATTTATTAATTAATTAGTTAAATTTCATGGGTCTTACAAGGTAAGTCGAAATTTCAGCCTCATTCGACGCCCAATCTGTTTTGGCAGTGCATGCAACCTTTCTTGGATTTGCATGTGCTCCTAGAATATTTGTTTTCACTCTTTGCTAATAAGTGATCTTTTGGTTCGGTCAATCATTGTTACGTTGTCTCTAGGTTGAGGATAAGGGTGGCAATTAGGGTCTGGCCCAGCGGGCCGGTTTGTAGGCCCACACAAAATACGTGGGGCGGACCTAGATGGTTAACCCGTAAGGCCATCACAGCCCAGCCCGTATAGGCCCGCAGCCCGCACGGGTCGGCTCGCAAGCCTGCATTAAAAAAACGTGCACTTGTGTATATTAGTTACTTTTTATGGACTCATGCATTAACGTTCCAAATTCTTGTATAACTGGAAAAGTCAAGTATTATGTATTTTTTTAATGTGCTAAAATTTAAAGAATACATTGTGTATGTCATAGTATGAATATGAATATGATAAAAATGTTGAATTATCAATTTATCATCCAACTCCCCAAAGTCTTTATTTAATTTTGTGAATTTCTTAAAGTTTCCCAATTCTTAAACGTTGAAAGTTTTATCATAAGAATTAAAAAAATTAAAAATCGGGCCAGCTCGCAGGCCAAGTGTTGTATGGGGCGAACCAGTGATTTCAGCCCGCATAAATTGGTCGGGGCGGGGCGGGCCAGTCCGCAATGTGCGGGCCTTATGTGAGCCGGGCCTAAACGGGTCGAGTCAACCCGCATTGCCATCCCTAGTTGAGGATAGAGGTTTCACGAGTTCAAATGGGACTTGAGGATTCTTAGATTTTAGGGTTTAGGCTGAGGATAGAGGTTTTGTGAGTTCGTAGGGGACTTGAGGATTCTTAGATTTTTGGGCTGTCTTCGAAGGTGAGGGAAGTTAAACCTTACTTCTTGCATGATGATTTTGTTTGAATGTGTGGTTGTGTGTTGATGTTGTGTTTAAAAGCTCAAATTGATCTATTGATGTTGTTCTTTGTGGGTGTGAGATAAAAGAAATCCATAATTACAAGTTTGGGTATATATGGGTTAGAAAAATTTTGGGGTTTTGTTGAATGCATGTGATTTAAGATAACTTTGATGGAAATTGAGACTATAATGTGGAATGGGAAATGTTTCTGACTTATATGAGGCTTAAAATGGGTTTAGGTTCATTTAACGCTATCAAATTTTAGAATTAGTGTTTCCACATTATGCAGACTCGTTGGGCAAGCCCAATATCTCGCTAGGGGAGTTGGGCTTTCCAACTCTGAGTCATCTCGAAAAATTTTGAATTTCTGTTTCGTTATTCGTCAGATTGAGCTGAAATTTTTACAGTAAGTCCTAGACACATGATGCTTTGTTTTTATCGGTTTGATCTTTGTTTGGAAGTGTATAATGAGAGTATTTTTTTTGTAAGGTTCCCGTAGATTAGGTTGTTGGCAGCTTTTACCTTTGTCACTTGTTTAGTGCATAACTTTTTTCTATACGTACCTAATTGGATTGATTCTTTTTGCATTGAGTTATTGACTCGATTATCTTTCATTTGAATGTTAGAACATAATTTTTAGAACTTTGTATAATTTACACTTTTATTTTTCTTAAAACGCCAACCAATTTGCATGTGTTGTTAAGTTATTGTGTAAATTACTTGGGATTATGTGAATGTGTGGGATGATATGAACTTTTGGAATAAAATGATGTATGATACTGTGAATTGAGAATGATGAATGGATTTTCATGGGAAAATCCTTTTATAGTATGTGTGCTTTGGTGTGCATTGATGCAGGAACTCAGAATTTGGAAGTTTATCCTAACACTCTACTAATCATTCAAACTCATGTAGAGAAGAATGAATTAGGAGTTGAGAGTAACAGGAGGTCCTGGTTAGGAGTGTTGGCACAAGCAAGCTTGAAGCAAAGAATTGATAAAGCCATGTGCATGAAGATCATAGGTGTTTGATGAAGATTGATGGAGATCCACTTGAAGATTAAGTTTTAGTGTGTTAAATATGAAAATAACATGTTAAATATATGTATTAGTGTTATATCATGTTGGTAGGCTATATGACATAGGTTAGATGTCTTGTGGGTCTTAGTGTGTCTCTTTTAATCTGTCAAAATGGGTTTTAACAGGTTAAAAGGCTTGTTATATATAGTTCCTGGTATGAATGCATTCAGTCAATTGAATTATTTTTCAATCGACTGATTTCACTTAAGTCAAGTGAAATCAGTCGACTGTACGAAAAATTCAATCGACTATTTTCACTTAAACTAGACTATATAAGCTGTGTTTTCGAGAGCAGAGGTGCGAATCTAAGTTTTTGAGCACGAAACATTGTCATTCTTCTCTGGAAAATTCTCTCTCTCTCTCTCTACAATACACAGCTGCAACTCATGGTTTGAAGATCTTGGTTGATCTTGGAGGCATTTTGGCTTGTGAGTAGCCTGAAGAACACATGTATGGTTGGCTAGGGACAACCACCATCAGGTTTGGATGTTCTTCTGCCTCTGGTTGGTTTGCTTGATGTGATTTCAGAATTGTAAGTGTGATTCTTGTAGGGTGTGTGTCTAGATTTTTGTGTGAGTCAAAAATCTTGTAGTTTCTTGGTTCAAAAGTGTAATCTTGGTGTGTGATTTGTAAAAATTTTGAATATAGTGGAAACCAGGCTCAGGTTGTCCTGGTAAACTGGATGTAGCTCTGTGATTGAGTGAACCAGTATAAAAAAAACTGTGAAATTCTCTCTCCCTCATCTCACTCACTTTGAACCTCTTTAAAAACTAAAGAAAACCAAGCAATCCGTTCTTTGGTGTGATTTAATGTGTTTTTGTGTAATCTGAGGTTGTATACTTATTAAAAATATTGATTGGAGCAAGTCTTTTATGTAAAAGATTGCTGTTTTAGTTGAATTTGCGAATTCTGCATTCTGCATAAATCTCCAGTATTTTAGCTGACTGATTTGTCTTTTTAATCGACTATTTCATAGCTCAAGAACAAATTTGTCTGTTGTTTTATGTTTTAATCGATTGAAAGTGTACTGGTCTGCTGCATTTACATCCTAACTTTCCAATCTATTTGATTCAATTGAAAAAGGGGTTTAAGCTTTCGAAAAAGTTTTATAAAGCCAATTCAACCCCCCTTCTTGGCTAAAATCACCATTTCAAAACTAACAAGAAGACCCACATGTGGTTCTAGGAACCTGTGTAGGATTAACCTTGTGGGTGGAGGTTATCCATCACAACTGCCAAAACTTCCAAGTAGTTATGCCTCAATGCTTGTTATCTGGATAACTAAGTCTAATGGGTCTTTTACGATGTGGCTTGTTGCTTATAATGGTGTGAATTACTTAGCTTCCTAATATGATTTAATTTATGATTAATGGAACATTTGTTTTTATATTAGCTTACCCTCTTGTGTGTGTGTGTGTGTTTCTTGTGTTGTTGTTCTTCTTTTGCAATGATCAACAATATTTGGTGTGAGGAGATGAAGTTGGTGATGATAGTGTAATTGTTTAGTACTTTTAATTTGTTTTAATTGCTAAGTTGTATCTTTTCAAAATATTTTGTAAGGTTTATCTTTTTCCTTTTTTGGCTGGTGTTTGAAATCGTGGCAATATACCAGTTCTATGTTTAAGTCTTGGATAACTATAATAGGAACTCCTAATGTATGATTATCTGCTTGAAGTATTAAATGTGTGATATTTTCTTTTAGTAGAATTTCTCTATTAGATGGGATGTTACGCATGGCCATTTAGTTTTTCAAAAAGAGACAAACCAGAATTATGTGAAGTCAGGATCTGATTCACAACATGAGTTGTTGTAAGAATAACTTCATCCTAGAAGACACTTTGAACATTGGCAGATAACAAGAATGGTCTTGCAGTTTATACTAGATGATGATGTTTTCTTTCAACAATGTCATTTTGTTGAGGAGTGTTAGTGTAAGATGTCTAATGTATAGTTCCATTAGAGGCAAGTAAAGTGGTAAAATGATTAGAAGTGCATTCCCCTCTCAAGTCAACCGAAATGTTTTTATGGTAGTAGAGTGTTGGGTCTTTATAAGATAATTAAAATTTTTGAAAATTGTAAGATAATCAAACCGACATTTCATAATCCAAGTGAAATGAGTAAAATCATCAATGAAAGAGACATATTATCTAGAACCCCCTTTGGTGGATACAGGAGAAGGTCCCCACACATCAGAATGCACAAAATCAAAAGGAGCAAGAGAAGAAGAAATAATTTTATTGAAAGGTAAAGCGAATTTTTTTTTTTCAGTTTACAAGCACTACAATTAAAAATATCATGATTGTCAATGTACCCAAGACTCCTGTAAAAGCTAAAAACTTTAAATGAGATGCAAAAACATGACCTAAAGAGAATGTCACAAATAAAAAAAGTGAAGAAGAAGATAAACTAAATGAAGATAAATTCACACTGGAGGTTGCAATTATTAACTCCTTGAACTGATTCAAGATATAGAGTCCACCTTGCCTACGACCTATCTCTATTACTTTTTTAGATGTGCGGTCATGTACAAAACATTCAGCTGGAGTGAAATACACATTATATCCAAAATCACATAACATCTAAAATTTTCTATAAAAATAAACCACCATTTAAAAGTTCCCAACCCAAAACACATAATATTTTTTTAATAAATTAACATTAACACATCCTTCAAGTTTTAAAATAATCCGCTATATATTTTAATCAATGGAACTTATCTTATATTTTTAATCCATTGACATCCACATCCCTTATTTTATTTTAAAATATCAAGTTGACTAAAATAAAATCAAAGTTGTAAAAGTAAACAAAAAAATTAAAATATATTATAAACGTAGAGTAGAAAATATCCAAGAGTCCCCTAATTTAGGTACAAATGTAATTAGATGATATTACGCAAGGGTCAGAAGCAACTAAAACATTATCATTTAATTAATACTATTAAATATGAAATATGGAGAGCACATGAGAAACCATAAAAATTATTATTTATAACACTTCCTCTTGGATATCTATTATTTGAGGATATAAATGTCAAAATCTTACTAAGAAGAGAGACTTGTGGAATAAAACCTTATGAAGGGAAAATAGAACTTTATTCTTAAATAACTTATCATATGCCTTATTAAAAACATTGCAAGGAGTAGTGAATAATTTAAACAATGGTAGAATAGTCTACAAAACACAAATGCAAATACATTAATAAGGAAAAGCAACAAAATGACTTGGTTGAAAGTAAGCAAAATATCGTAAAAAGTAAAGAATCAACACATGAAGATAATGTGGTTCAATTGAAGTGTTAATGAACTTCAATCTACAGCCATAACAAAATTATGCATAGAGATTACAAATGATAGATGCCTTCCAAAATACATGTACAAAGTATTTCTTAATAAAGACTAACAAACCTAAGAGTTACTGATTGGAATGAGTGAGTTCATTACAACCCAAGCCACACTTCCACAAAATCCACGGTATGCAAGAATTCCCTATTCTCTTTTCACCACATGATATCTTAGTTTATGTGACTTTTGTTGGCAAAAAGAGTCCTGGTGCTTGAAGATTTGATGAAGCTTAATGTGTAAATTTGACTTAGGATAGAAGTCTTAATGTGTGTCTTGCAATTATTTAATACGTTGAAATGGTGTTTAACAGGTTGAATGACTTGCGCATATAATTTTGCGAATAACATGTTAAATCGACTGAAATAGCAATCAATCAGTTGATTTCAATTAAGTAAGTGAAAGATATCGATTGAAAAATACTTTCAATTGATTAAACATGTCACTTGCAAGCTATATAGCCTTTCCTTTATGTGAGATGAGTAGCACCTCTTAAAAACGCGATATCAGTTCTAAAAATTGGAAAAATTCATTCTCTTAAAGGAAGTTTGTTGTTGTTGTTGTTTGTGATTGATCTTGGAGGTGTTGGAGTTTTGATTACTCCTAGTTGGTGTGGTGTAGAAAGGCTATTGTTTGACTACAGAGAGTCAATCTTGAGGTTTGATCCTTCTAATGTATTCACTTGTGTTTGTGTGTTGTTCTTGCTATGAGTCCAAGTCTGCAAGAGGGATTCTTGTTGTGCAGTTGCTATTTCTTGTGTAATTCAAGAAACTTGTATTGTGTGGTTTGTGTTTTCAAGAATTCAATTGTAAGGATATAGTAATTTCTTAAGTTAGTGAAAGGTCAAGCTTAGGTTGTCTTGACCAACTATATGTAACTAGGCTCGACTTTTAGCCAAGGTCGACCTAGTTCGACATTTAGTCCGAGTTTACTCTACTTAGAGCAATCTTAGCTCGACCTTTGTCTTCGGCTCGAGCTGGCTCATCTCGACCTTCAACCTTGGCCATCTCGACTCGACCTTCAGCCCTGACCGGCTATGCTCGACCTTTAGCCCGAACTTAGTCACCTCGACCTTCTACCTGACCCAACTCATCTTTTTGGACATTTGGACTTGTTTTGTCCTAAGCAATGAGCAATTCCACTTCAATTTCCTTCTTGTTTGAATGAATTTCAAACTATTATTTTAGTTATTTGAAATACCTTCTTAAAATTCCTCAATTTCAATTTCCCTTTAATTTCCTCATTCAAACATATCATTTTCGTTAAAGGAATTTTAAATTTTTCATATAAATAAATTACTCTTTTAAATTGTCTCATCAAAACACACCATTGTGATATTTGTAAAACCTCCCATAAATGTAAGGGAATATTATGTGACTTTTACTATGTGCATTTTCTTTACCCTTTATATATAAGCATTTGTATATGGTAGTGATGTATCAATTATTTTATCTTATGTAAACATTCTTTGTCGATAATAATAGACTTCTACTAACATGCACACCAACAAGTAATAAAAAAGTAAGGGTTAAATATGTTTTTGGTCCCTTAACTTTTTGTGAACATTGGAATAGTCCATTCTTGAAAGGTTGAACCAATTTAGTCCCATATCTTTAAAAATTGTATGAATTTGGTCCTTCTAACCCAATTATGTTAAGTTTATTTGACGTTTTAAATGTGTTTTCAACTAATATTGAAGCGAAAATGAGTTAAATGATGTAAACAACTCAAATACTATCATTAAATGCGTCTCACACGTCACATCAACTTAAAAAAATGGGTTAAAAGGACTAAATACACGCATTTCTAAAGTTAGAGGATTAAATTAATCCAAAGTTTCTAGGAAGGACTATTTCCAATTTTCACTCAAAATTAAGGGACCAAAAACATATTTAACCCAAAAAATAATCATATTGCAATTATCAGCACATTCATTTCAAGTAAGAAGTACAATTACAATGTCATAATATAATGTTTCATGAAGGAAATAAAAGAGAAGAGAAACAATAACTTTATTCATCGTCATATTTTATGGTCTTCTTTCGGTTTTTTTCTTTTAAAAAAAAGTGGGTCGCTTTGACCCATTTATTACAAAAATGGGTAGTTTACTGACGATTTGATTTCTCTATATTTTTTTTAACTTTTATATAATTTCTAAATTTTTATATACCTTTTTAAAAAATAAATTTTTAATAATTTGATTAATATTTTTAAATACCTTTTATTAAATATATTAAATTTGGTCTCAATTTCGAGAAAGAGAAAATTGCTCAATTTTAAACAAAATTGGGCCTAAATTGAACAAAAATAACAAATATAGGAACTAAATTGAATATAAAATATTGACTCTGACACGTGGCACGTTGTTGGGTTAAGACGTGGACATTTTTAAAAAAATTAAAAATTAAAATAAATAAATAAAAAGAACTAAAAAATCAAAAATCAAAATAAAATATTTAAAAAATTAAAAAAAAAAACCACGAAGTGACATGTGACACTCACTGTTCATTATCACCGATGATTTAAATAGAGTTCACAAAAAAGGATCAAATTGAAGAAAATTGACGAAAATTTGGACCTATTTGAGCACAATAACAAAATTATGACTGATTTAACAAAACTTGACAAAAATTAGGACAAAAATGTATTTTAACCTTTAAATAATTACATTCTATTTAACAATTGAATCTAACACTTATATTCAATTTATAATTAAATCTAATAATTTATAATTCAATTTCAAAAATAATTAATATAAAATGTAAATTTTAATAAATATATTAGTAAAATATTTATAAAAAAATAAATTTAGTCTTAATTTAGAAGGAACAAAATTGCTCTATTTTAACTAAAAGTAAAAGTGCAACAAAATTGAACAAAAATAACAAATATAGGGATTGAATTGAACAAAAATAACGAATATAGGGACTAAATTGAACAAAAGGAAATAACACAACCAAAAAATGACACGTGGCATTGACATTGCCATGTGGCATAATGGTGACTTGACATATGGACAATTTTTTTAAAATTTAATTTTTTTAAAAGATAAAGAAATACAAAAAATAAAATGAAAAATGAAAAAAATCCAGAGTTAACATATGGCATACATTGTTAACTTTTTAAACACTGTTAGTGAAATGATCAAATTGACTAAATATTGACAAAATTAAGGACTTAAGCCATAAGCCTTAAGCCCTAAGCCCTAAGCCCTAATCCCTAAGCCCTAAGCCCTAAGTCCTAAGTCCTGAGTCCTAAGCCTTAAGTCTCTTGCACAGTTTTTCAATTTTCACCTGATCGCAATTTTTGTTTTCTGCTTTAAGGCATTTTTGGAGGCTCTACATTTTGAGGCATTTACAATCATATGAAATTGGGTTTGTATTTTGTTTTGTTCGTTGCTTATGTTGTGTGACTCACATTTCTATTTTGTATTTGATTTGTTATGGCGACTTGTAAAGATGATTCTCTTCAGCCTATGACTGTGCAATTGGATGGTACAAATTATTCGTACTAGAGTTATGTTATGAAAAACATTCTTCATGGAAAGTCCATGTGGGGTTATTGTAACGTCCTAGCCGGAAATTACTTATTAAAATAAATAAGAATACAAATAATTTAACAACCTCATTTATTTATCACTGATTCCCAAAAACGCGGGAAAATTTAAATTTAGTTATTCAACGCTCCATTACAAAATAAGGAAAATGGGTCGCATCATTCATATCATCAACAGAATGTCTAAAACTTTTACAATTTATTCCATACTGCAACATAGTAACTAGAAATAAAATCCCAGAGAATATCCCCACTCCGTCTCAAGCATCCGTCTGCTCACCTGCATCGCCATCTGCTCCCATGTAACAAGTTACATGATCATCGCCAAACACACACAAATAGGGTGAGCTCATTAAATAAAATCAACAATGTAATGATTATATACTATATTAACAATGTAAACCCAGATTAGTGCACTTTCCCCTTTTTCCTTTTCACAACTTTACTTCCAACACTTGCCTTTAGACGTCTATCCATTCTATACCCTTTAAGTGAGAACTATGATCGATCTTGGCTGCACGACTGTCCACTCGCCCCTCCGACTATAGGCCACCACCTGATAGTCCACACGTGGGAATAACATTGCCACAACATCTCACCGTGACACCAAGTGGAGCTCCCCGAAACAAACATAAAGTTCGTAGTTGTTCCAGACTACCAAATCTTTATCAGAATCACTCTGAAGAGGGCAATCACCCGAACCTCGCCGTACGAGCCACCACTCGCACACTCCACTGGACTTCCTAAACCACCAGGCTACAACCTAGAAGGGTCACGTGTTACCCCAATACAAGACATGCTCGTAACTGGGCCCCTAGCCAAAGCATCGCGTCATGAAAATCCCTTAAAGCGGTGTAGAAAACTTTCCTCGTGCACCATCACTGGACCAAAACCGCCTGGCGCGCATCTCACGTCACTAGGCGGAACTTAGCTCCAAACCGCCTGGCGGGCATCACACACCGCCAGGCACCACGCGCCTGCAGTACCCTCACAGTACCGCCACCGCCTGGCGGGCACCACCACGCCGCCAGGCGCCCTGCTCCGCCGTCACCGCCTGGCGGAGCCATCACCCGCCGCCAGGCGCCCCGTTCTCGTTGTGACCACTGTCACTGATTTAATTCTCGTCCGCCTGGCGGCTCGCTCACGCTGCCAGGCGCTATACCAGTGGCACATAGCTACTGGCATCCTTGCACTGATACAGATCCCAATGGACCTCACATCATACAGCACACAAAGCTATAAAACAATTATGACACACCAACCACAATTTTATCACTAGCAACGCATACACACATTTCTAATTATGTAAAGTTTAAATCACTAAGATTGCACACACTCCTCAAAATACACCAACAATGTAGCAGAATATTTACAACACTCAACAAGCAGATTGTCATGTATCCCTACATGTTACTAACATGAATTTCCTTTCACCCCTTTGCACTTGCCCTTCTTCTCCTTTATTATCATACCACCTTGTTAACAAACATGCCACATGCTACTTCACACTTCCCAATTTACTATTTAGTATATTTTCTGGAATCTACTTTAGCACATACAGCAGAAACATTTATATCCTCCCTTATATTATAACACTTTTCCCACCTTCACTACCTCTACCCTTCCTTGATCCCTAACGGGCCACCTTCATCTAATATTCCATCTTCGACCTGTATATATTATAATGAATTTCTACCTGTATAACAAACCCCACAAAAATCCATACAAATCAACCAAAATACACAGCACTGTCAGGCCGCCTGGCGGCAATTCATGCGCCGCCAAGCGGTGCATATAAATCTGGGTTCTGCCCAGAATTTCCAACACTGCACCACACCCAAATATTCTGATTTTACGTTACATACCTTCATCCCAACATATTTCTTTATGCACATACTCCCCAGAGTTCATACAACACTCATCAAATTGTCAATTTATGGAAATTCAATACGCTTTTCTTTGTAATTTTTAACAATTACTATCCCCAATTCCAGCATGAATTCCAAAATCTCAAATGCACACAATATACATAACCTTAATAGATCATGATCATCTGCAGACATTCACAACATAGGATTCATATTCATGCGTATAAATTATCATGGCACATCACAGAAACATCAAGAACACCAAAACAACCAAAAAATAGCGTCACAGTACTTATGCCGCCTGGCGGTTCATCCTCTGCCGCCAGGCAGTTCATGGAGAAGACCCAGAACAAGTAAAATTGCATGTGTCGCTTGGCGGCAGTTCATACACCGCCAGGCGGTTTCTGGAAAATTTCCAAAAACGCGATCCAGATCAGAATTTGGGATATTTCACAGTTCAAGCATGACTCAGAACACAATTTTCATACGACTCAAAATAAAACATGCATTAGGAACTCCCCTAACCTGGATTCCTTGTTCAAGTTGCTAAATGTGCTACCTCCTCTTTGTTTGCCAATCTCCTCTCTTGCTCTTCTACCAATTCAGACCCAAAACCTCCCCCGACACTCTCAATCACTCTTCTTTTTTTGCTCCCTTTTCTGATACAGACTCAACCATAAACAAAAAAATATAAAGTTTAATTTGAGCTCTGCAAGACTTGAACCCATAACCATGCAATTGCCAAATCACTATCAAACCATCATGCCAATTCATGTTTCATGCTAACAATCATCATCCAATAAACATACTAATTCACAACATGATTATCATATATTTAAAATAATAATGAATAATAACACAAAATGGCATACTTAAGACTTGAACCCAAGTCCTCTCACACAATCAAAGTACTCTCAACCACTTGAGCTAGTACTTTTCCACGTCATGAAGATTAGCATTTAATGCCATAAAACTTCTCCCACTCACATTAATGAAATAATTAATTATTTAATTATTTAAATTTAGCAGGTCTTACAGTTATATTTGAGTTGTTAAGGTAAAACCGATTGACGCCAAAGTCGATGATTATGTTACTGCTTTAGAGGTATGGGAAGTTGATAACCCTAAAATTATCACTTGGTTCAATAATCCTGCACACATTTGATTAACACTCAATTGGCAAAATATGATATTGTAAACTAGGTATAGGGTTACTTACCTCGATTATATACATAGTAAAAATTTTGCAAAACGGTATCAACTTAAGACAAATATTCATGCACTGAAGCAAAATTATAAGAGCATTCAGGACTTTTATTTTGTCATGACAACCCTATCGGATCAACTTGGTTTAACTGAGCTTGTAGAATTGAGTACTTTATATCGTATATTACTCGTACGGAACCACAACATTTTGTTCAATTTCTTATGGCCTTGAGTAGTGATTTTGAAAGTTTGTATGTTCAATTTTCATGTAGCCCTCTGTCTTTTATTGATGATGTGTTAATGAATTATTAGTAGAGGAAAGTAAACTTGTTTACTAGCTACAAGCCAACATAGCCTTGCAGTCTCAAGATACATCATCACCAAATATATCTTCTGACAAACAGATCATTGTCTCAGGTACCACTAATCATATATCACATCATTTGTCTTCTTTTGTTTCGTTATCATCTAACTCATCCATGTGAATTGAAACTGCTAACAGTGATTCAATTCCATTATCTAGTGTTGGTATCATCGTCATACCATCTTTATCTTTGTCTAATGTTTACTATATACTTGGTCTTGTAATGAATCTTGCTTCTGTTGGGAAAATTTGTGCTTCTAGATATAATGTTATTTCTCTCCATCTGAATGTTTTATACATGACAACACATCTCAGAAGGTGATTGGGATAGGTCGTAGGCAAGGTGGACTCTATGTCTTGAATCAGTTTAAGGAGTCAATAGTTGCAGCCTCTAATGTGGATTTATTTTCATTTCATTTGTCTTCTTCTTCTTCACTTTTTTTGTTTTTCGCAATCTAGTTTAGGTCATATTTCTGCATCTCGCTTAAAGTTTTTAGTGTCTATAGGACTCTTGGGTACTTTGGAAAGTCATGATATTTCTAATTGTAGTGGTTGTAAACTGGAAAAAAAATTCGCTTTACCTTTTAAGAAAAGTATTTCTTCTTCTCTTGCTCATTTTAATCTTATGCATTCTGATGTATGGGGACCTTCTCCTGTATCTGCCAAAGGGGGTTCTAATATTATATCTCTTTCATGGATGATTTTAATCGTTTCACTTGGATCTATCTTATGAAACGTCGGTCTGATTATCTCACAATTTTCAAAAATTTTAATGATCTTGTAATGACCTAACACTCTGCTACCATAAAAACCTTTCATTGCGACTTGGGAAGTGAATACACTTCTAATCATTTTTCCACTTTACTTGCCTCTAATAGAATTATATGTAACATCCCTACTGAAAATTACTTAATTTAAATTAATAACAACAAGATATTTAATTTTGAAACCAAACATCAAAGTTTTATTAATCCCAAACGCGGGAAAATTGAAATATTCTTCAATGCGCCATAATTTAAATAAAACTAGTGTAATAATGTTGTTACAAGTTCCAAAATCTGACATAATAGCAAACACAAAATAAAATCCCTATCTCAATGTCCCTAAGTTATCCCTCTCTCCGCTGCTATGCGTCAACAGCATCACCTGGAATATCATCTGCTCTCGTGTGATAAGTCACACTATCATCGTCAAACACAAATAGAAAGGGTGAGCCCATAATAATTAACACATAAGTCAATTAATTTAATGTACACCCAACTATTTTATACTAGTTAGTTCTTGGCCAAGACCTTAATATCCCAAGGCTTTTCAACCTTCAATTCACACAAATAGTTGACCATGGACTCAGGATATTTGATGCTCACACAAACCTGCTCGTTCGTGGTCCTCCCTCTACGAACCTCCCTGCTCGTAGTCCTGCCTCTACGAACCTCCCCGCTCGTAGTCCAACTCTATGGACCTCCCCGCTCGTATTCCAACACACGTAATCCAGCAACTACGAACCTCTCTACTCGCAGTATCTCTCAAGTGTGAGCACGGAACATACGAACCTCCCTGCTCGTATTCCCACACGAGAGTATTAGGATATGAACCTCCCCGTCCATATCATCACATGTTCACCACCATCCATGAATTTGCCCGCTCATGACACAATATCTCCTGATCCAAGTCTTGAATCACTGCGTACAAACAACACATGCAAACCACTGCCTGCAACCCTATCGCCTGGCGCTGCCTAAGCGCCGCCAAGCGACAATCCTGTGCAGACCGCCTGGTGGAACACCATTGTCGTCAGGCGCCAGGTAGCCCCAGACCCACTGTTTTAGGTTCTATCACCTGGCGAATCACACCTTGCCGCCAAGCGCCACGCGTTGCAGGGACATCCCTACTAGTCCTAGCCTAGTGGCCCTCCTCGTGCCACTAGGCCCTATATCAATAGCATATCGGTGACTATTTTAGCACCCAAAACATATCATAACTTAATCCCACCTCACCAAAATTCAAGAATACCTCTTTCCGAAGTTATTACCTAACTTCACACCTAAAGCCACATTTCATATATTTCAATCTTATAACTTTGCAAGCATGGTTTATCCACTTTATTCAAGTTCAAAACTACAGTTGGATATTAGCAACACATTACCACATACCACACCAAATAGAAACAGTCCATACCTTAATACTACCTACTCGTTCAGTTATGTTATAATATCTTACACTTAATCACTTTCTAACACCTATATCAATTCTTCATTAAGAGACCAAAGTTACCACTTTCATACCCTAAGGTACCCCAATTCCCAACCATTCCCTATTTTGTTACATCACATCCTTTTTCTCATTATCTCCCACTCATTAGACCACCAAGACAACCCTATTGCTAATTACCATACCAATTTTTCCATATATGATCACTTCATCTTATTCTCATCATTGACTTAGTTTGTAATTAACTTCTTTGTCGATTGTAACCCAATACTACAAGTTTAATCCCCTTTCAATTTCCATTTTCAAGAACCTCACTATCCATCATTCTACGAAATGGCCATAATTGGAATCCCACACCGCTATCGCTTGGCAGCCAATAAGATGCTGCCAGGCGGCACATTAGTGCCTAGGTAAAAACTCATGTTTCCTGCACCTGCAACCCTATCGTCTAACCCTTACTCCAGTCATCTCCAAACGCACCAGTATTGCATAATTTCTCAATTTCCTCATACTCGGACAGTCTGTATCATCATAATTCCCAATCCCATCATAATTTCTACTTAATTCTAGAGATTTAGGTTCATTCAACAACGGTAACATGAACTCTTTCATGCTTACCAACCCCAATTAAATTCACAATCATCACAGTAGTAGCACTAAGGAATTTTCATGCATTTACATGGACATAGCAATCTGACTGAGAATTCACCACACCCAATTTTACAAAACGAAAAGAAAACAAAAAACCATTACGTGTCGCCTAGCGGGTCCACCTCGCCGCCAGGTGGTTCATAACAGAACCCAAAAAACTAGGCCAGACAGGATGAGTCGCTTGGTTGCACGTTCTTCATCGCCAGGCAGTTTCTGTGCAAAAGCCTAGAAACCTTCGAGAATCAATGAGAACAAGAGGAATTTGCATGCATTCAATCATGGCATAATACAATACATCAAATACAAGTAAAAACATGCAAGAGCAGCTCCCCTTACCTGGAATCCTTGCTCCAATTGAGTTCCTTACTCTTCTTTCACACTCATTCTTCCCTTTGCTTCTAATAACCACAATAAATCTCCTCCTCTTTGATTTCTCCACGCACCCAGAACTTTTCCACTCTCACACCAAATTCCTCTGCACTTTTCCAGACTATTTCCTTTCTGTCTCCCTTTTTCACTTCTATTTTAATTAAATTAATTAATGAATTAAAAAAACGAAAATAATCATTATACGATTTATTAGCCATCAATCCTCATTAACTTGATGGTTTTACAGACCTTCTAGCTGCTCACTCTGACGGCTAGGGTTTGCTGGCCCTTCTCATTCATACTAAAAAGAAATTTGGCCAAAAAGAAAGCTTAATTCATTCTTAGCAAGGTTTGAACGCACAACCATTCAATCACAAAGCAAATGCACTACCAATTCAACCAATTCATGTTTCATCATAATTCCTCTTATTCTAGTTTATTTTGACTATAGAGAGGTTGTTTGTGATACACTTTGGCAGAATGTTGTGGCTGACAAACTTACTGCTCTAAAACACACTCATACATGGGATCTAGTTCCATTGCCACTAGGACAACGTCCTATTGGATCTCGTTGAGTATACAAAATCAAGACAAAATCAGATGACTCAATTGAAAGGTATTAAACTAGACTTATTGCTAAAGGATATACCCAAGAGTACGACATTAATTATGAGGAAGCATTTGCTCTTGTGGCAATGATGACTACTGTTTGTACCTTGAACGGGGATCTACATGAGGAAGTTTACATGATTCCACCACCAAGTGTCTCTCACAAATTTGGTGAAGTTTGCAAACTTCAAAAAGCCTATATGGTCTTAAGCAAGCACCTTGTGCTGGGTTTTAGAAGTTTCCTACAGTAGTTGTCTCTCTTGGTTTTGTTGTTAGTCATCATGATTCTGCATTATTTGTCAGGAAAACTAATGCAGCACATATTTGCTATCATTATAGGTTGATGATATGATTATTACTGGTAATGATTTTGATGGAATTGCATCTTTAAAAACTACATAATCCCATAATTGTGTTGTGAAATATTTGGGTGTATTGCGTTACTTTTTTAGTATTGAGGTTGCTTCTTCCAAAGGTTATCTTTTGTCTCGGTCCAAGTATATTCCTGACCTATTTGAGCGTGTTCAACTTACTAACAACAAGATTATTGATACAACTCTTGAGACAAGTGTACGATATTGCCCATCAGATAGTGTTCATTTGACTAATTCTACTTTACATTAAACTATTGTTAAGAGTCTGGTTTATCTAATTGTGACTCAACCAGACATTGCACATGTCGTTCATGTTGTTAGTCAGTTTGTTTCAACTCCTACAACCGTTCATTAGGGTGTTGTTCTTCATATTCTCAGGTATCATCGGGGCACTCAGTTTCAGTCTCTTTGTTTTCTTCTGTGTTGTCTTTATACTTGCATGCATATTGTGATGCAGATTTGAATGGTGATCCTAATGATTAAAAATCAATTATTGGGTGGTGTATTTTTCTTGGTAATTCACTTATATCATGGAAGAGTCAGAAACAAGAAGTTACATCTCAATCATCCACAGAAGTTGAGTATCACGCCATGACTTTGACTACTTGTGAAATTATTTGGCTACGTTGGTTACTTGCAGATATGGGTGTCTATTTGAAAGATCCTACGTCTCTATATTGTGACAATAAAAGTGTTATTCATATTACTCGCAACTCTATTTTTGTTGAGCGAACCAAGCATATTGAAACATATTGTGATTTTACTTGTCATCATCTTCAACTTGGACCTATATATTTACCATGTGTTCCTTCGACTCTATAGATTGTAGATATATTTACCAAGTTGCATTATGTTTTACGGTTTTGTTTTTTATTTGACAAACTCTCAATTCATTTAGCCGTAGCATTGTGAGTTTGAGGGGGGATGTTAGGATAAGCCCATTTACTTGTGGCTTCTAGGATTAGCTTTGTGTGTATATGTAAAACACCTCTTGTAACGTTTTATATGCAATCAATACTACAAAATCCCCTTCTTCATATATTTCTTTGTTTTCTACATATTTGAAGGTAAAGAGGGGGTTGTTTGGATTAAGGAAAATATAGTGTGATTTGAGTGGATTTGAGAGGAAAGTTTGTGAACATTTGTATATGATGTGATGACTATTATAAATTAAAAAATTGTTTTAATACATAAAATTATATTATTATTATTTACATTATTTATTTTATTATTATTATTATTATTATTATATTGTTATTATTTGGGTTAAATATGTTTTTTGTCCCTTAACTTTAAGTGAAAGTTGGAATTAGTCCATGTTCAAAACTTTGGTCCAATTTAGTCTCTCAACTTTCTAAATGTGTGAATTTAGTCATTTTAACCAAATTTTGTTAAATTTTTTTAATGTTTCAAACGTGTTTCATGAAAGTTTCTTAGCTAACATTGAAGTAGAAATATGTGAGACGATATAAATAACTCAAATGTTATCATAAAACACGTTTGAAATGTCAAATAAACTTAACAAAATTTGGTTAAAAATGACTAAATCCACACATTTCTAAAGTTGAAGGACTAAATTGGATCAAAATTTTGACAAGAGACTAATTCCATTTTTTATTGAAAGTTGAGGGATTAAAAACATATTTAACTCTTATTATTATTTATATTATTATTATTTATTTTATTTATTATTTTTATTTTAATAATAATAGTTAATATTTTATTATTTTTATTATAATATATTATTTTATTATAATAGTATAATATATGATTTTATTAAGTTTAGCTTCTTTATGTGTTCTTTCTTCGCAAATCTTCTCATATATGCAAAGAGAGTTTTAGCAAAAACATATGTAGTAGAAATTGCATTTGTGTCTTGAAATTCTAACTTATTAATCGGCCCATGTTGTGTTTCCGTTGTTAGAAACAAACACAACATTCAAATTCATCTACTAATTTTTTTTTTCTCAAATCCATCATTAGAAGCAAACACACGAAGGAAAATGATGTTTCTGTTTCGTCTTTTTGTGTCAAGTTTAAAACTATTGAAAAAAAAAAGGTTAAATATGCTTTTTTTCTTTAAATTTAAACATAAAATTGAAATTCATCTTTGTCTCAAACTTTTATACATTTGGTTCCTAAATTTTAAAAAATGTATGAATATAATTTGTTAATCTAATTGCATTAAAATTTTTTGGTCAAACACTGCTTCTATTGGTGTTTGAACTGTTTAAATGATTCCAGTTCAAATATCATTCTGCAATATCATTTGAAAAAACGAATAGCTTAGTTAGGTTAATCCATTTATTTTTAGGGTTGTGAACCAAAATATATCAAAATTTAGGAGAATCATATTTTAAAAAAAATAAAGAAAAACTTTACAGTGATCAAAGAGATATTTTATTTTATCTTTTAACTATAAAGAAATATATTATTAAATAAATTTTTTCTCAAAATATATGTTTTTTAAAATTTTCATAAAATAACAATTACATCTTCAAATTTTTTAGGAAATAGTAACACTTTTTAATTTTTAATAGGTTAAATCATTCCAGAAGTCCCCATTTTTGTAGTGAAATCTCAAGTAGGTCCCCCCATTTTCATTTGACTCAATTGAGTCCCTATTTTTGAAAATTCGTTGCAATCGGTTCCTTTCCGTTAGTTGTCCAGTAACGGTGCTAATTATGTGCCACGTGTCAACACGTGGTTTTTTTGATTTTTTTTATAATTTTTTTTCAATTTTTTTGCAATTTTTTTAAATTTTTTTATAATTTTTTTTTTTAAAAATTAAAATTGCCACGTGTCAATCTGACATTGTGTCACGTGGCAGAGACAGTGTAATGTGGCAGTGACAGTGCCACATGTCACTATTGGATGTGAAAAGTCTCAATGTAGTCCCTATATTTGTTATTTTGTCTCAATTTGGTCCCAGTTTTGTTAAAACTAAATCAATTTCATCATGTATCAAATTTAAATTTTATATAAATTTTACAATGGTATTTTTATTATAGTTGATATTTTTAACAAAATTAAATTTATTTAAATGTATATTTTGCACTGATATTTATTTAAATTTTATTTTA
>Ga0099822_1003619_pt1 | contig 19858 bp, 6 predicted proteins | sample CowpeawhiteBW_FD_76839 | JGI IMG/M metagenome (GOLD analysis project Ga0099822, IMG submission 76839) | Root nodule microbial communities of legume samples collected from California USA - Cow pea white BW | ecosystem: Host-associated > Plants > Roots > Nodule | place: USA: California | collected...
CAAAAAAAAAAAAAGAGGGAAGAAGAATGGGATGAAGCTGGAAATCGAAATCTTGCAGAGTAAAGAAGAGAAGGCATTGACATTTGAAAGATGGAGCAACGAAACCCTTCTCCCTCGCCGTCACCCGTTCGAGTCCTCATTCGCCCTCCGTCTTCTCCCTCGCCCTCGTCCTCCGATCATCCTTCGCCGGCGCCGTCGCAGGCGCCGCTGACACGCGCCTCCGATGGCGTGGTGGTTGTCGGCTTCGTCGCGCGACGGCATGACGATTCCGCGCAGCTCCTCGACCGTGTCATCGACTCCAACGTCTTTGCCTCCGGTAATCTCGACGCCTCGCTCCTCGTCGACGATGAGGAGGCGAGGGAGTGGTTCGAGCGGAGGAGAATCAGCTACTTCCACGACCACGAGAGAGGGATTTTGTTCCTTCAGTTCTCTTCCACTCGCTGTCCCGCTATTCACCCGGCTGCGGACGTTGCGCCTCCGGGATTTGATTCCGCCGTCGAGGAGCACGAGTTCGGCGACCTCCAGGGAATGCTTTTCATGTTCTCTGTATGTCATTTTCTTCACTATTATAAATACCTTACATTTTATTATGTACACTTTTACAATATCAATAACCTAATCGTATAGGATAAATTATAGTTAGAGAAGGTCTGGTAATGTTTTTGATATTCATGTAATGAAAGTATGTGGGATTAGAGTTCGATTTACACTGTGAAAGAGATAAGTACACTAACCTTCGGTGAATTAGTATGTTGAATTTTACTGTTGTTGTTAGCTTTTTGTGAAATTACAGGGTGCGTGGTCTGTATTATTTTTATTTTAAATTGTGCGTGGTTGATGGTGTGATTGACGTCTTAGAAATGCAGGTTTGTCATGTTATTATATATATTCAGGAGGGGTCACACTTTGGTTCTAGGATTTTAAGGAATTTTCGTGTGCTGCAATCAGCTAAGCATGCAATGGCTCCCTTTGTTAGATCCCAAACTATGCCGCCTTTGCCGGCTAGATCGCACCCTTCACCGTCCTCTAGACCTGCTTCAGCAGCAAACAATTCTTCTCCAGGTAGAGGTGGTGGTAACTTGAGTCGCAATGTGTCGGCCATATCTCTCATGTCAGGTTTAGGTTCTTATGCTTCTTTGTTTCCAGGACAGTGCATACCTGTCACCCTGTTTGTATTCATCGATGACTTCTCCAGTTTATGTAATTCCAGTGCAAATGGGGAGGATACTTCAGATAGTACTTCACTTAGTCAGTCGTCTAGTTTGAGTGGAGCAGCCAAGGGAAACTTGTCTGCTAAAGGTTCTGGTTCGGTAGTAGTGCTGGCACGCCCTGCAAGTCGATCTGAAGGTGGATTTAGGAAGAAACTACAGTCATCTCTTGAAGCACAAATTCGCTTTCTGGTGAAGAAATGCCGGACGTTATCAGGTCCTGAAGTAACTCATCCTGGCATAAGAACTGCGGGTTCCTCAACTTCTGCTCCTTTGTTTTCACTTGATGCATCTAGAACAGTTGTCTTATTAGACCGGTTTTCAAATCAAAGAGGCGAGTCTCTTGAGTTTGCCAGTGGCCTTGTTGACGATGTGTTAAATGGGAAAGCAACTTCAGATTCCCTTTTGCTTGAAAGCCATAGTCAAAGTGCAACCAAAGAAGATTTAATATCAGTTAAGGAGTTCATTTACAGGCAATCTGATATTTTGAGAGGTAGAGGGGGACTAATTAATTCCAACAGTGGCTCAGCTGCTGGTGTTGGCATGGTTGCTGTTGCAGCAGCTGCAGCTGCTGCTTCAGCTGCATCTGGAAAAACGTTTAGTACTCCTGATCTTCCAAATTTTGAAGTTTGGTTATCTTCTAGTCGTCATATCTTGAGTGGAGTTCTCTGTGCAAAAGGTGGTTCCCTGGATGAATTTGATATTGTCAAAAGAAAACCTCATTCTCGGAATACTGTTTCATCCTCAGCGGAAGGATCTTTGAAGAGTACAAATCCTTTAGATGTTGCAGTAGCTTGGTTACAAAGTGGTAGAGGGTTGAACACTAAATTCTCGACTATGTGGTGCCAAAGAGCCATTCCAGCCGCAAAGGAAATTTATTTGAAAGACTTGCCTGCTTGTTATCCTACTTCACAACATGTGGTCCATTTAGATAAAGCATTAAATGCATTTCGCTCAATGGTGAAAGGACCTTCAGTGGAACTATTTGCAAAAAAATTGGAAGATGAATGCACTTCCATATGGAAATCAGGAAGGCAACTATGTGATGCTGTTAGTTTGACAGGAAACCCATGCATGCACCAAAGGTATGATGCTGAAACCAGTAATTCAGATTTAGGAGCCTCGCCCAGGCCACATTCAAGTGGCTATTTTTTCCTTCATGCTTGTGCTTGTGGGCGTTCCCGACAGTTACGTCCTGATCCTTTTGATTTTGAATCAGCTGATGACAGTTGCTTCTCTGACTGTGATAAGTTACTTCCTGCAGTCAAATTACCAGAAACAGAAGTTGCAGGGCCTGTTAAACCTTCTGCTTGGAGTTTGCTTCGTATTGGGGGTGCTAGCTACTATGAATCTTCTAGAGGCTTACTTCAAAGTGGATTTTCTGCCACTGAAAAATTTCTTTTCAAATGGACAATTTACCTAGAGAAAAAGAAAATACCAAATGGTTCTTCAGAGAGTATAGTGAAGCAAGGCTCTGTAATTAGGGCACCCAAGGTTGAATCCATTGCAGATGCAAAGAAAACTCGGGTTATACAAGCACACCCTGCTGTGCTGAACGGAGTGGAAGACATTGGAACATCTTTAGATGTCATGAAGGTTGATGATAAAAAGATAAGTTTTGGTAGAGGTTTCCCTATTTTCAAAATGAAAAAACCTTTTTCTGAGGTTGTTGCTGGATCTACGGCCAGTGATTCAGGATTCCCTCCTCTTCAACAAAGGAAGTTGCCTACACCAGGTTCAGAAAAGGGTATCAAACAAAGCAGGTCTAGTAACCAGACTGTTGAACAGGTTAATGCAGCCATTGATCATCAACTATCTCAAAAATCTCAAAATATTTCATCTACTCAGGGACATGTTGATGCTAATGGCAACAATATCAGCAGGGACAGTGATCCTTTTTTGCGGATTGGTAACAATGTATTACCTGTATACTTGAATGATGTTGAAAGGAACAAATCACATTCTTTGAAGCATGTAATAGTATATGTTGGATTTGAGCATGAATGCCCCCGTGGCCACCGTTTTCTGTTGAATGCAGAACATCTTTCCAAACTTGGATCTTCATACTCATCATCGGAAGAATCTCATGTATCTTCTATGGAGCCTTCTGGAATAAATCAGGCAGGTCATACTAAAGTAAGCAAGAATGCTTCCTGGAACAAAGTCCATCGAAGCTCAAATGAAATTCTTTCTGCAGCCTCAAATAAGGAGAGAGATGTGAACAAATCTAATGAAATGATTCCTAATGGTGATTCAAATTCAGATGGATTAATACATACTGACATTTCGCTAAAGCAATATAATTTGACTTCAACAAATACATTCGCAAAACCCCTGAATCTTACGAAGGATTTTGGAGGAGATACTCAAACTATTGGCATGGATGGTGGTGATCTTGCATGCTCCATGTTGAATCAAAACTTGCCTATCTACATGATCTGTCCTCACTGCAAGCTTTCAAGGAATAACAAGGATACACCAAAGGTTAAGTTTGCAAGTGGGATCTCACAGCTTAAAAGAATTTTTGTGGTAGGAGTTTACTTTATGTATAAGAATTAAATTATGTTTCAATTAGCATGATAATTTTCTTTTCCGTTAATAATAAAATGCATTTTGGAGTGTGTATGTCATTTTATTCTTCTGATTTCTTTTCTTATAAGCCTACAGTTTTGCACAAATTTCCTTATGGTTGTTTGTCTTTTACACTTTGTCTATGAACTTCACTTTTCACATATTTGCATTATGTTAAAAATATGACATTTTCTAGGGTAATCAACTCATCCATATATATTTAGCTGGTCTATGTTTGTGTGCCATTTGATATTAATGTTGACTGTTGAGTTTAATCCTTTTATTTTTAAATTATTATGAAATTGGCAAACTAATCTATGAATATTTTTTTAGGTGACACCCGCATTTCCAGTGATACTAGCATCATGCCCTGTTGTACAATTTGAGGTATGCCTTTATTCTTCCATTGTGCAGCTCTTGAAAATATTTGAATGTAAATTAACAATAGATAATTTGCATAATTAAAAAGCCTACTCTTTATGCATAGAGTTAAACTGCTCAACAAATGGATGCTTTATGATGTGAGGGAACTAACTTCTGTTGTGTACTATAGGCCAAGCTTGTTGATATGTGTAGCATTTTGTCTCTCACCATTTGTTTCATCTTTGTAATTGCTGGTATTGCTTTTACCAAAATGTTGTACAAGTACAATCAACAGAGAACTTGAAAGCCTTTAAAGTTACCTGTGAATTTTAGCTGCCATCTCTGAAATTGTTTAACTATTGGAGTTAAATTTATATGGCTGTCATGCGCTGATGCTTGACTAATAGCTGTTTGTTCAAGAAAAAAATCAACTTTTCAGGAAGGGAGAATTGCTTTGTGCAGTATTCAAGATCATTTGAATAATCTTTGTTTTTTTTAAATCAATTTTGCAGTGAGTAAAATTGATTTTGAGAGAAGTCGAGTAGAATTCAGTCTAGGTATGAGATCCACAAAACAGGCACACACACACACATTTAAGAAACGAGAATGGTTTATCTTCAAACCAAAGTAGTTCTATCTATCTATCTATATATATATATATATATATATATATATATATATATCATTCCCCTAATTTAATATTTTCTTGAATCTTTCTAAATCAATGTCGATATCTAAAACGAAACCAACCCTCCAAATTTTGCAACCTTGTTGGTGTTTGTACTTTTCAAGTTATATAAATCTGCTGATCTGCTCAATTGTGTCTTGCTTTTTTGACCTTGTAGACATCATGCTTGCCTCCCTCAGTTCCAGATCGTGAGAAAAAATTGCAGTTTAGTCTTGGATGTGAGGTGATCTTGCCACCAGAGAGCTTCCTGACACTTAAATTACCATTTGTGTATGGTGTCCAGCTTGAAGATGGCAACAAACATCCTCTTAACCCCTTCGAACAGCAGCCTGAAATGACTGCCTGGATCGCCAAGGGCACAGTACTGCAGATCTTGTCCAAGTGGAACAGTGATGAGGGATATCAAGCACAGTAAAAGCTTACTAAAATTTTGAGTGGCGTTCCAAGATTGAAAAGGAATGAATGTCAATAGCTTCTCGAAAACTCAGGTGCAGCTTGTGCCCCCTCTTTCTTCCTTTTAGCTAACATCATATTTTGGAAATTTAATGGGCAAAAATATGCACCTTGCTATAGTTATTCAGTACAGAAACTAGATCCATTATACTAAAGGAAACAAATTATATTGTGTGCCCTTTCAAAGAAGCCCTTGGTACATCTGATGGAGGAAGGTAAAAAGTGTATATGAGATCATAGTTGGCAAGAGTATACTGTGGCAGGGTCCCGTCTAGTGAAAAACTTGTGCTAGAATGTCTTGATAATCAGGCTACCGCATGTCTATCTACTTTGAAGAACTAGCAGAAACCTTCTCACAAGTGTTCTTTTTTTTTTTTTGCTTCGTGTGTTCTTGACAGAATATTTGCAAGTTGTGATTAAACTTTAGTCGGTACCTTTAAAACCGATTTGTAAAGTTTTCTTCACTCTATATTAGCTATATTATAGCATATTTTTTGCTTATAGAGATTATCTATGAATTTTGAAGGTCTAAAACTAATCGGTGAATGTGTTGGGTAAAAAATTAGGCTATTAATGCTGATTACAGTTTAATATTGTCTTGCATAAAATAATTGAGTTTGTGACTTTGCTGGGATTGGAGATGTGTGCAGGATACGTAACTCTGTGGATGATGGATATGTTCTGCAATTGAATTACTGAGATGTAATGGAAACTAGTGGAGTTCATTACTCAGGCATGAACTGGTAACATGGATGTTTTCTTTTGTACATTGTTTGTACTTAAATCTCCACCCTTTTAATTAGGTGCAATTGTTGGCCACTTGGTTATTTGCAGCTCTGTGGTACGCTTTCTAGCTTCTTCGTACGTTCTTGTATCTCATGTGGGTATCTGCAAATTCATGATTCAGTTATTGCTCTCTGGATTAATTTGGATGATATCGCCCCTTTACAAATGAAAGCACTCCATGATTAGAAGGAGCCTGAGCTATGTGCATCAATTACCAGAGAATCATCATGGTCGCAGTAATGGTATGTGACTATGCTTTCTGGACGCAGTTCCTTATTTGTTTTCGTATTTATCTTTAGTGTCCTCTCTTAAAAAAGACTTCATTTGTTATGATCCTTTTTCTCTTTAGCCTTCTTGACGGTAAATTTGTTGTGGGGTCTGCTTGGATCTTTATCTTAGTTTGAATAGTTGATACGTCCGTTCTACCAATATTGTGCAGCTTATTGTATAGAACTACAAAATAATATAAATAAGCAAATAAACTGTACAGTTTGTTAGGTCATGCAAAGTAGAGGTAAGTGTTGATTGATCGCTTATATTTGCACGTGTCACAGCTAATTGCATAACCAACTCTTGAATTTAGATTGAAGTCCATTAATTGATGTACTACTGGAATATGATGTTAAGGAGTAACTCTTGATACGCTATAAAAGAATCTCATTATCTCTTTCACATAATTCTTGGGCCAAAATACAGGCCTCGTTTCTGTGTTTTTATTTGTATATGTATGTTACTTATTTATGGTCATGTCCTTGTCACTAAATCTTCGAAATGTAGACTTTCAATTCGACTGATAGAGACTTACTATGAAGACGAAGTTTGCTTGCAGGTGATGCTCCTCAAAGTAGTAGGTGATGAAAGATAGGATGGGATGGATGGAGAAGATGATATAACGAGGACACTCACTGATATCTTTGTACTGATCTTGTTCTTTAACGTGAACCACAGTATATGAGCATTGATATTGACCGTGTGCATTTCACTATTATGACAAAAGCACCAAAGGATAAAAGGAGCAGGCGTGGACTAGGCAGGAAAATACCGTGCTCATTGGTGTACCAAGGTGGTGAAAAATGGTTGAACTGAAGCCTGTGAAAGCCTAAAATCGAGTGTTCTTGAAACTGTTGGCTTACGCATTACGTCATCTGGAGAACAAACAAACTGTAATTTTACGACTGAACTTTCGTTTTAGTCCGTAGGGTTAGAAGCATTGCTCGTTTTATTTTATTTCTTGATTTTTAACATCTTCGCTCATTTATTTTGTAAAAGTAAGTCATTCCATTTTATTTCTCTTCATTTTGCATTACAAAGGTTTAAAGAGAATGCCAACCTTCAAAATCGGATGAAGTAAATTTTGTAGAGTGGATAAATTTTCTTGGGATTCGAATTTGAAAATGATTCATAATTTTTTGGGTGAATTTTATACGCGAATTATTCCGGGGTGTTTAGAATTACTCTTCTTTTCCTTATAAAATAATGAAGATCAACGTAAATCCAAGTGTTGTGCACCCATCCAAAAATGTGACTAAGTAAATGTATTGACATGGTTGATTTTATTTTACAAAAAAAGTTTAAATGTAATTATATATGACTAAAAGAGTAATGTCACGAGAGTTATGAAATCATTGAATTATTTTATGGTAGTTACTTTAGAAGTTTATAATATTGTCAACCGTAATAACATTAGATGATAATTGTCATACGTGATTAAATTACATAATATGTAAACAGAGTTAACTTTACTTTATAAGTGGTTGAAGATTCACTGGTGGTTAAACAAAGTGATGGTATGAAATTAGTGATTAATAGTATCATTATTGAAATATATAATAGACTCATAGCTAATGATTAATGATGTTTAGAAGTCATTAACTATATTAAACGTCTGGTGCACATTTTCGAATGTGTGAATATTCACTACTCTTTTCTACCAGTCTCTGTCGAACGATTTTCTTTGTAGCACGAAATAATTTTAAAAATAACTTATTATGAACACTTGTGTTTGTAGGGTTTCGTGTTTTTCTAGTCTCTGTAGTGTTTTTATTTGTTCTGAAAATTGAAGAATTACACAGAACGAAGTGTTGTGGTGGTTATAGCATGTGATATCATACTACTATTATCATACTGATGGTGTAGGAGGTTCATACTTGCTCCAGATTGTGGCGTCCATTTTGTATTGTTTCACGGTTCATCACAATCTCTTAAATGGAACACGTCATACTCGGTGCATTAACTCAACCAGAAAAAGATGCCACGAATTCAAAACCTTGGTTCAGAAGAGCGCCAGTCACCCATAGCTTCAAATTTTGCAGGTTAATCTCTGGCTCAGACCCTTTTATCTGTTTTCAACACACCAATGAATTAATCTGTGACCAAAAATAATAACTCAATATTTAAACGAAACAGAATTATTCAATTCGAAAGGAGAGGAAAAAGGCTCACATTCAATGTAAATGTAAGTTGAAAACTGTTACAAACTGTAGCCAAGTTTGAATTCTGAACACTAAAGCCTGCAAGAGACTCAAGAGCTCTGAACAACGATGCAGCCACTCCTTCTCCTTTATTGCACACTATTTTTGCATAATACCCTCTTTTCTCCACTTGCACAATCTCCACCTACAAACAAGCATTCAGAAATTGTTGCAGCAATTAATGTACATATAGAAAGACTAACTAAAAAATTATGGAGTTAAGTTATATCAGGAATTTCCTTAATCAAACCTACCTGCATGATCTTCTTGCAGATTGGATGACTATTCCTTGCAGTTTGCACATTTTTGGGATTGTTAATTGATCCTTGATAATTTTCAGACACTAATAAAGATGCTTCAAGTCCTGCAACTTCAGCCTTCAGCTTCCTAGCTTGAGCTTGAAGTTCATGCACGTATGCTACTGCGTCTCCAATTATGGAAGCCTTGTCCATCTGTGTACATAGCTATATCAATTACATTTCACTCTCAAATATAAAAATCATGCTAGTCTTAGACTCCCTTTGGACAAATTTCAACATAAACAAACACTTACAGGAAAAGCATAGTTTAAGTAAGAAACTTAGTTAATTTTACCTTCATGTGTTTATAGAGAAATTCTTCCAAACAAAACTTTATTAACATATGTTCTTAGTTTCAAGCAACCCTCTTATATTAGACTTTATAATAACAGTTTTCCTAGCTTAATTAATCGAAATGGGGACACGTACCTTTGTTATGTTGGGAACCAAAGAACGCAATGCGTAAAGCTTCTCCTTCATTCGGCCTCTCCTTCTCCTCTCAGAAATGAGAGTCTTAGACCTGTCGTTTTTCAGTTTGGGTTTGGAATCATCGTTCTTGGTCGTTGTTGTTGTCGTTGTTGTTTCAGAAAAATGTTCTCCATCGTGTTCTTCTTCTTCTTCTTCTCTTTCTCCTTCTCCTTCTCCCTTTATCTCCCCATCAAAGCATGAAAAGGAGCTAAACGTGGAGCTTTGATCATAGACATTCACAGCATTGTTATAGTTCTGATCAAAAGGGTTTGCAGGGCATGGAAGGAGCTGATTGTTAACAAAACAATCAGTGATGAGATCAGAACTAAAGTCACAGTTAGCATCTTCATTCTCCCCTCTGATCAAATTGATGAACTGATCAAAATTTGGATTGTCAACGAAGTCATAAAGCTCAAAATCATTGATGTACGACGGTGTGTCTTGGTGAATTGCATCCATAGCGTTCATAGTTACAACTTGGTTAGTTAGAGGTCTGATCTTAATATATATAGAAGGTTGACATGATTATTAATATATAGTTTTGGTGTGAATGGAATAACAAGAGTTTCCTTTCATGTCACCAAGGTCTATTATTTTATTTCCACCATTGTTAATCAACTTAAGTAGAGATGCCTTTTATTTGGTTAGTATCTGTCAAAGGACCAAAACATGTAACCTACTTGTACACAAGATAGTTTTTTGTTGCTACTTGCATGTATTTTCTTTCAGAAACAGTGCTGAGAAAACTGTGGATGTTCAAGTAAAAGTTTTAGACTGTGTTAAGTAAGTAACCTTTTTCCAGAAGCAATTTTAAATAAAGCTGGTCATTTTCATATCATATGCTGAACAGCACTATTTTATGCTGCATTAGAAGAGGTTGAATATGGTAATGAGCATTTCTTGACTTTTATATTGATTGAAGTTGAAGCCAGTATTATTGTCAAGTTCATTATCACAAAAGGGTCACTTTCTATGCTGAGTACTGCAACATCTTCAGGATAAATAAATGCAAATTCACTACTGTTATAATGTGAACAGAATCTAGTGGGAACATGATGACGTGCCTCACATATTTTAAATTTCATAAAGCAAATGCTGTGGTTGCAAGTTAGTGATTTCACAATCATAACAGCCGTCAAACTTTGCACCACAGTAATACTCCCTATTTTGTAAAAATTATCAAACATTTGATAAAAAAAAAGAATCCACTGTTTCTTCTATAACTATTGACTTGTTACTGAAAGAAAAACATGCAGATATGAACTGCATATGTAACTGTGAAAAGTGAGAGTAAATATATAATCCCATTGACCTTGATCAGATGATTGAAGTTGTGGATCCTCTGACCCTTTCTTTTTTCAGGAGGAGAATCTAAACTGACATCATTGACCACGGTTTTGATGCCTTATTTAGTTTTATTTTATGATAGCTAAGTATCAGAAAGAACCACACGCAGAGTTGTTGAATTTCTTAATGAACATCACTGTTTTGGAACAATACTTGTGGAAGACACGAAAAGGGGTGTGTGAGACAACAGTGTGAGGTGACGCTTACACGTGCCATGGCTCACTGTAAACATTTTATTATAGTTAATAGTTCAATTCATCTCATTCTAACACGGGGTATTTTTAATAAGCTTCATAGCTGTTATACCATAGAAAAATAGGATTTTTTTTTTTCTTCTGGTTTTGGTTCTAGAAATAATGAGCACCAGGAATATTCTGCATGTACAAATGAATAAATATTGTTGGGTACGTCATGTTATAGCTTATTTTAGTTTGTCATGGTGAATTTCTTAAGTTCATGCGATGTCTGGAATGTTGCATGATCCATTCTATTCTTTTGTATAACCAAACAGAGTCAAGCCTTGGATTATTTTTTAGTTCCTAATATGAATTATAGAGAAGAATGAAGTAACCCTCAAATTAATCATATGCATATATAGTTTTATTATACAATATCTCACATTAAAACTTTTCCTCTTTCCACTTTTTGTATTGTAACATCCTCTCTTTTACCGGTGAATTCTCGTTATGATGTTAAAAATAAGGGTTAAATATGTTTTTGTTCTTTCAAGTTTAAGTGAATTTTGAAATTAGTCCATTTTCGAAACTTTATACAAATTTAGTCCTTTATCTTTAAAAATGCGTGGATTTAGTCTTTCTTATCAAATTTTGTTAAGTTTATTTGACATTTTAAACGTATTTTATGATAATATTTGAGTTAACATTGAAACGAAAATGTGTCAAACAGGTGTAAACAATTCAAATACTATCATAAAATGCGCTTGAAACGTCAGATAAACTTAACAAAAGTTGGTTAAAAGGACTAAATTCATGCATTTTTAAAGATAAATGATTAAATTGGTCAAAAATTTTGAAGAGGGACTAATTCTAAATTTCATTGAAATTTAAGGGATAAAAGCATATTTAATCCTAAAAATAAAAACTCTGAATTCATTAGGAGTGAATTTACCTTCGGTATATTTTCATAAATTGATGGATTCATTAAACTACATAACTTTTAAGAAAAAAATGTATTTTAGTTTCAAGAATGTTAATGATGATGTTTTTAACTTTTCATGAGCATACAATTAAGGGTTAGTTCATATTTAATAGGCAAAAGTTTTGAAAAAAACTAAAAGTTATATTAATTTAGATGTGACTGTGAACGAGAAACATTTGCTAAGGGAAAAAATTAACCGCAAGTGAAAATTCAGATAAAAAGGAATATTTTCAAGTATAAATATAAATAATCGAAAACAACAGTTTATGTAATAAACTTTATTATTTGGAAAGAAGTCATTTATGTAACATTATGTAACAAACTCTATTTTAACTAGCTTAGGATTAGCTTCCACTAAACTTGTTTGGATGGAAGAACTAAAGTTGTGTTTGGATTAAAGGATAAAAATGGAGGAGTTTATTTGAGAAGAAAAAGATGTTGACGTGAAAATGAAGACAATGAGAAATAAATAAAAAAAAAATGTGAGAATGAGAAAATTTGTAAATGATGTTACTGAATTAATATATTAAAAAAATATAAAATTATAAGATTATAACTTTAGTCTTGTGTTTAAAAAATAAGTTAAAAAATGTAATTAGTGTATTATTATTATACTATTATTTTATTATTATTATTATTACTATTACTATTATTATCATAAGATTTAATTATATTGTTTGTATTTAAATTATAATACAATTTTGAAATCGGTTTCTAAACTTTGATATTGTACATAACAACGTTAATTTTTATTTTTTTGACGTTCAGTGTTGCCACGTGTTGACATTTTTGTAGTTTATGTGTGCATTTTTTAATCCACAAATCAATTAACAATAAATATTATTTTAGATAAAAATAATTTTTAATTTATAAAATAATGTCTAATTTAGTCTATATAATGACTAATAACTTTTATCTCTAAATTAGTTGTTATTTAATATTTGTTTACTGTTATAAAGTATTGAAAATAATATTAGTAGTGGAGGAGAGAAATAATTGATACATGATTAAAAATACTAAATTTAATTTCACAAATAAACTATCTTCTTCGCATTTGAAGACTAACTAAGGCATGAGGCAATGAGAAGTATGGTTGAGCATCAACATTAAATCTTACCCTAACAAAGAGGGATCCTCTTTTAACATCTCAATCATTGTCATTAACATCATCTAAGCATTAAAAACATGCTTCTTAAAGTATACAAATTTGTTTGATTACATATTACTATTCTAACTACTTAAATACTGCTCTTTCTCTCTTCTTCTTTTCTATGTCATCACAATAATAATCATTATCATTTTTGTTAGGGTTATCAATATCTAACATTTGTTATTATCTCTTTATCATATTATTATTATTATTATTATTATTATTATTATTATTATTATTATCTATAACAATATAGAGGATTTTTTCGTCTCTACATTTCAAAATACCAATTTTACCCTTTAAATATAATTATTTATTAAATTTTTGAAAATTAACCGTTATTTTTATAAACTTTGTTATAAAATCATTTATCTCTGCTCCTCTCTTTTTCTCTATTTATCAACAGTTATTCTCTCATCTTTTCTCTATTTTACTTTATTTTTAATAAATATAATTTTATTTTATATATTAACTTAATAACATTATATTATCATCACCTACTAATATAATATTACATATATTTAAAAAATACGTACACACAAACGCTATCGCACCTGTGTACGCTAGTTATTATTATTATTATTATTATTATTATTATTATTATTATTATTATTATTATTATTATTATTTCATTGATAGGGTTGTAATAGCCGTTCCTAATTATTTCCGATTTTACTATGACCTTTACCGTTATAGTCTAATTGTCATCATCATTATTGTTACAAGTAAAAAACTAATTGCAACTCTTTTTAAAAGTCAGAGTTATTAAAAACCACTAAAAACAAGTTATGAGATTTTTTTGAATGTAGAACAGATTTATTTTAAATTTCAGGCATTAAATTTTAAATAGAGATCAAAGAACAAAAATTATAAAAAAAAATCTTAAATTTTAGAATTCTTCATCTATATTATACCTTTATATAAGATATTAAGACATCATATTCAGTCTAGAATTTAAAGTAATATATTTATAAATCTTTCTATTTATATATTATTTATTTTATTCGTTTTAAATCAATGTAAAAATTTTAATTTACCTTAAATTCCTAACACAGTTCATCGCATTCAATCTAAATTTTTAAGCAAATAAATCTATAATTTTTTTTATTTATATATTTATCCTCTTATTCATTTTTAATCAATGTAGGATTTTTAATTTATCTTGAATTCTTATCATACATAATATTCAGATATTCACATGAAAGCTATATCCCATAAACAGACAAAAAGCATATTAACTAAACCCAGATCAGATCACCGCCACTATTTATTTCTTTGCAATTTGCATGAAGCTTTTGAAGATTTCCACGGATTGCTATTATCTGCTAAAAAAATCCACTACCATATAGCTTAAAAGAGAGAAGTAACTATTAATAACCTTAAGAATCTCAGCAAGGACTTTCCATATACATAGGATTATTAACTTGGTTTGGGAACACAATTCCATATTCTTCTGTAGTTTTCGGACAGACATTTAATGTTCAATACAAGTGCATGTGTCGGGTTCAATCTCACATCTAACATTAACATAATTGGCAACGCCTTTGAAAACGACCATGCACTTTTTTGGTGCAGTCATTTTTAGCCTTGGAAGATGGAAACGCAAGCAAAGTAGCAGGCACTAACTTTAAGCAAACAAAAGATGCAAGGCAAAATAATACCATATATATATGAGTATGTGTAGTTACAAAAAAATGTGCAATCACTTCATTTCAGGTGGTTCTGTCCCTATAAGATGCAATACGATACCATTGGGACCACACCTTCACTTTGTACCATGATGTTGCATTCAAACAAAAACTGAAAACTATCAGTTTTTGCTGGCTGCCTAACAAAAATATTTAAGAACTGTGTTGCATGCTGTGTCTCAAAATGGTTTAGACTGGATTATAACCCGAGCTCCAGAAGCAAGCCTGTTGAATTCAATCAAACTCATCAATCAATCACTGAAAAGTGTAAGAACAAACAAATAAAAAGAATTTTCAATGACATGAGTAGAAACAGAATAGAGACAACACTTAACTTTCTTCAATTTTTATCACCCTCTCCTCTTCTCTGAATGAGTCTATTCTCTTAGATTGCTTTCTCCCTGACCCTGATGAAGTTTCAGTGATCCTTTTGCTGCTTCCATTAGATGGTGTTGAAGATATGTCTGAACCATTGATTCTATCCATGGAATTTCTTGATCCATCAGAAACGGGAGATATCATGCGTTTTGAATTTGCTGGGGATGATAATTCCTCAGTGTCTTGTGATTTCAACTCTGTAGATGTCCTGCATGTTTGTTGCACATGAGATATTGGCCAGGATGTGACCACTACTCAAAATCAATCACACCACTCTCAGACATGAACCTACAAAGTTGGTCATAATGTTTTTTTTTTTATCACCAGTTACTTTTTGTAGCATGTGATACAAGATAGTGGAACTTTGTAAGAAATGCTACTCGTTCCCATGGGGGTTCTATCAACTCTACTGCAAAATATATTATCAAACTAGGATGTTATCCCCGACAGTTTTTCTGGCATACAAAACATAAAAGCCTTATTGTTCTTTATTGTTCCATAGGTCCCTTTTTCTCAGAGTTAAGTGTTTCACATGATAGGAGTTGAAAACTAAAGAGAACCAAATCCTCCATTTGTTCAGTCTTTTTTGCTTTTTTACTTTTCTTTTCTCCATCTCTCCTGTGGGAGGATGCTAGCTATTGGAAGTTCTAATGATATCTATTTTATTTCAACAATGACTTTATTAAAAAGCAATGAAGGCCCTTCTTTTGTGCTTTTGAAGCCTCCCTTGAATCATCTTGCTGTGGTATATCATAAATATAGATCTAAGTAAGCATGTGAAAGCAGTATATTCCCTTAAATATTGTCTGTTTCGAAAACAAGTTTCAAAAATAAAGAATTTGAGAAAATTTTTATGATCTTTTTCACCTTGAACAAGTTCTGAACTGACAAAGTTATTAGACTTGACAGATGCTGCTAAACTGTTTAAAGTTGTTTTGTATATAATAGTGTAGTCAATGCATCTGAGTTTTGAGTTGGTACTGATAATTAACTAGCATCTCAGAGGATCCTTTGTGTTTCTAACTACAAAATCATTCATTTAGTTTGGCTCAATCCGGACACTCCAAGTAACATACGCATTTTAACACCAGATTCAGACATTTTCTATTTGTGTACTATGTCACAATCCAGCATTATTTATTTTTGAAAGAATAACACGCAACAAAAATGGTCACTCCTCAAACACACTTCCTAAGGTTTGAACAAGAGTTATCCGAATTAAAGACTAGTGTGGTCCATTTGCAACAAACCAGACAGCAATATGTGATAAACCATGATTTTGGGAATGGAAACAGTAACTCTACCTAATGCTAATTTGTCATGTTGCAAGAAATGAATTGAAAGCAAAACCTACCTCTCAGCACTGTAAGAAGAAGAGTGTTTTTGAACAACATTATGTCCACCTTCTTCCTTCAGTACTTTAGACTCCACTACGCTCCCACTGTAATATTCTTTGTCTTCCAATTTGAGGCCCATCACCTTCGTTTTCTCTGCCAGACAGTCAAATTCCCCAAACATAACAGAAGTTGAGAACAACGGGGAGGGGAATTTGGAATTGGAAAACCTGGTCTTGTAAGAAGGAATAAGGCCAACACTATGGTTTTTCACAGATATAGACCCACATGAGATCAGTTGCATTAGTAGGCTTGAGGCTTTCAACCTTGCATTGGTTTGCATTCGAATACGCTCCTCTTCTAGGATCCTAAAGCTGTTCATTTTACTCACATCAGCTCTTATAAGGGACTCCAAAGTCTCAGTTTTTCCTCCAGAAGATGATGGACTAGAAGTTGAAGGGAGTGGAGAAATAGTATCCCTACCAATTTCAGAGTTGTCTTTCACTTGAGTATCACTTATTTCATGGCATTCCTGATCCAATGATCCATCTTCCTCGGTTGATACACCTCTGGTACAGGTTTTCTGGGTTTCGGGCTTGCCAATGTTTTCTTCTGTCTGAGTTGAAGCATCTGCTAATCCATCATTCTTGTAGATTTTGTATTCTGTCAATGGTAAGCTAAGAGAATCACTTGTTCCAGCTCTAGACTGAGGAGACACATCAGATGAACCGGTTTGTTGTCTCGGCGAAAGTTCATCATCTTCTTGGGAGTTTCTTGTATCTTTCTCATTCATGCTGGAAGAGGTTGAAGCCTCATCATGGCTCCTACAAGAAACAGGTTCCGGCAACTGCTTCAGGTTCTGTGTTTTCACATTAGGGTCAAAACGTTCTGCAAGGCCAAATCCACAATCATTATAAGATCTCAACAGGGGCTAAGAAAACACCCCATGATTCAGACAAACAGAACATTGAAAATAACATTCTTAACCTGAATTTGATTCGTAAAATAGCTCAGAACCTTTGAGGACATACTCATTTCCATGAGCAGGTAGAATTAGATCGTCTTCACAGAGATCATGCCACACAAATCCGTTTTTGTAGCTTCTGAATAACATAATAAACAAACATACATGATGAAAATCAGATCATGGGGTGAAGCAACAACACAAAAGCTCAACAATCTCAACTAATTCATTCAACTAAAACAATGAACATTGGGAAAAGATACTCTCGATTTCTTCCATTACTATGCTTCTGAGAAAGAAAACAAATGAAATGAACATCATCCTGCGTTGACTTTCCCAAAATGCAGAAGAGAAACAAGAAACAAGGTACAAGAACAGACCCTATCAATCAACTCTCGGCATTTATTCATTTATACAAAATCAACACCAAGAGAAGATACTGATTAATTAGGAGTTAAATAACTTCTTCCTCACCTCTTACAAGACCACGAATACAAAGAAGCCATGCCTCTACCTCTCAAAGCGTTTAGTCTCTCAATCACATCTGCACACAGAGAACCCCTCAAAAAACCACACCCCACAAACAAAAACAGAACAAAAATCACAAAAAGCTTCTACTTTTCCGTTTTTAATATAAAATAAAAGTACCTCTCAGAAGCAACCCTTCAGGGGATGAAAGAGGAACCTCCATGAAATGAGGATGTTCTAACTGCCTATTCCTGCAAAGATAGTAAACGACCGGCACCTTCCGATTCTGATAGTACTTTGGAGACTTTTCCGTCCACACTTTGGCCCTTTCTGGACTCAATTGTCGGTACTTTCTCATCCGTGCTTCCATGCCCACATTCACAATCTCGTTAAAATTCAAACTTTCTCCGCAACTTGCTACTGGGTCCAATTATTAATTCTCTTCCACCATAAATCTTATTGAACCTGGAAAATCATCAGCAATAACAACCCAATAATTAAACAATAAAAGAAAGACCTGCGTAAAAAAAGTAAGCAATAAGAAAGATCGTACAGGAATCTATGTGGTCACGTTGGTTCGTTTAGTTGCAAATTATGAAAGGTCGCGCCTAGAAGAACGTGAACTGTTACAAAGTTCCAAATAAATTAGAATAAGAAGAGAATTGAAGAGAGAGAGAGAGGTTTGTGATGTTTGAAGTGGAGTGTGAAGTGAAGAATATAAAGCTTTTAGAGAGAGAAAGTTTGTATTGAGATTGAAACAGAGACAAGACAGGAAGTGAAGTGAAGGTTGCAGCTTAGTTCCTGTAATCTTTTGGCTGATTTGATGGACACATGCTTCTTATGTTATGCTCTTACACTTACTTTTCCTTTTGCCTTTTTTTTATTTCTTAATCATTCTCTTCTATGATTATATTTTGTATATAAGAAAAAAAACTTGTATGAATTGAATCTACCTAACTAAACAAAATTACTATATGTTTCAAGATTCGACGAGATATATCAATATGCTTAAAGATTGTGTGCTAAAAAGAATTAGAATTTCCGTGGATCAAGTTTCACCAATAAAATTCTCACATTAACAAGGAAATTGGGTAGTAAAAATGGAACTTAGATACTTATAAATCACTTGCTAAGATATAAGATTAATGTAAAATATGAGTTATTTTTATATATGTGAACAAGTTACTCATAATTCACTATATTTTATTTTAATTTAGTAAACAGAAATTATGTTTTATTTATATAAAAAAATAAACTATTTTAAAATAAGATAAATTTTATGTATATAATCTATATTAAAGAAATTTTTAATCCAACATTAATTCTGAAAAACATGTTTCAATCTAAAATATCAAAATAATGTAATATTTAATAAAAGTTGTATAATTTTAATTTGATTTCTCTTCTTATATAACCTACTAGTTATCTTAAAAATCTAATTATGATTTGAAAGTATTGCATTGAATTAAAAAAATTCTGAAAATAAGAAGAAGAAAAAATCGTAGTCACGAATTTTTATTTTTCATTGTTTTTTATGTTATTTTTATTTTGTTTTTTAAAATATATTTATAAACACTAATTTTGATATTTTAAAATATATGAAAAAAAATTAAAATATCCACATAATATTTTGAAAGCACAATAAGGATAACACCAATTAATCTCCTCAACCTATCTTTCTAAATATTTATCTAGTAGGTTTAAACAAGACCGATTAAATTACTCTTAGTTCATTTTCTGCATTGCATTTTCTATGTTAAAATTTAAAGTGAAAATTTGTTTCAAAAAATATTGTTTTACATATAGCTGTCAAAATGGGTTAGAATTCGTTAACCCGTCCACCATGGTTTCAGGTTGGGTTTGGTTAATTTTTTTTTTTATAAATTTTAATACAGATTGATTTTTGACCCGATTCACCCGGGTTCAACTCATGATAAGTCGTGTAACGTCCCATTTAATTATTAATCGAAATTAAAGGAAACGTCACGCGATAAAGTATAGCAGCGTAGTCTTGGGGTCCTTACGTAACCCCTACAACCTGGCACACCACGATTGCCAACAGAA
>Ga0099822_1003620_pt1 | contig 19857 bp, 17 predicted proteins | sample CowpeawhiteBW_FD_76839 | JGI IMG/M metagenome (GOLD analysis project Ga0099822, IMG submission 76839) | Root nodule microbial communities of legume samples collected from California USA - Cow pea white BW | ecosystem: Host-associated > Plants > Roots > Nodule | place: USA: California | collected...
ATATATATATATATATATATATATATATATATATATATATATATATATATATATATATCAGTACCATGTTTAGCATAGTGGTGTTAATCAGTGTAGTGAAAACTGTAAGTATTTGTGATAATCATGTAAACCAGAATTTGCAATCTAAAGTTGCTATCAAGGGAGGGAATATAAGACTCTTGAATTGCTTTAAATCCAAAGTGAATAATAGGTGTCAATATTATTCTAGTAATGCATGTGGTTTTGTTAAAATCTTTTTGATTGATTGGTGCTTGCCCAATTAGTCCAATTATGCAGTTAAATGGTCACAACTTATATAGTACCAATCTGAACTAAATGCAATCAAAAATTGCTGCCATGGAAGGGAGAAGGAGACACTTGAATTGTAAGATGCTTATGTTTAAACTGTTATGAAAATGACTAATAGAAAACTTTTTGATATCAGATGAGTATTTCGAGAGAGAAGATTCAAAACAATGAAACATGAGTTGAAATCCGTATAAGATATTGACACTATATTTGATCCAAAACCTTAAAACAATAAACTTATAAGTCTCCTTTTTGTTATATATACTCAAAATTTTCAATTTTACTCGATATAAAACTTATATTCACGTTTGAATTGTCAGATATGATAAAAAATAAAATATGGCTCAAGTTTTTTTGTAGAGAATAACTCTTGTGAACCAAATAAGGTTTGATGTTTGTGATTGGGGAATAGAAGTGTTAAAACTTGTATCATTGATGGAGTTCATGGTGCTTAATTGTGGAGACAAAATCTTTGCTGCAAGAAAATGGTTGTTGTTTGTTTGGGTGTTTCTCTAAAGGGTGGTGCCAGAACATGTTGGTGTTTGTGTTTATTTAACAACATTCCATCAAGAAAAAATAAAGAAAAATTATTTTTGACTACTAAATTTTGACAATTTACTCTTACAATCTTAAGTGACATTTTCTAAGTAATTTTCTATTTTTTCATTTACTCATTCTTAATATTCCAAAATCACTTAAAATATATAATCTTATGTTATAAGAGAAAGTTGTCAAAATTTAGTAGTCAAAATATCATTGTCCGAAAATAAATAAAGTGAACAGGAATAAAACAACCGAGTGAGAATGTACAAGAAATAAAATGGAAGTTATAAGGTATTAGATTTTAAGAGAAATAAATAGAAAAGACAAGCAGAGCGTTAAAAATATGAGAAAAAAAAACAAGTGGAAAAAATATAGTGTAATAGATCTTATCATTTTTAAATTATTTAGTTCAATTTGAACTTTTAATTTTTCTGTATTGTAATTTTTTGGTTGTAAATATACAATTCTAATCTATAATTTTTTTTTAAAAAAATGACTTTTATAAACATTTCTTACACCCTTAGATAGAGAAAAAAGAAATAAGTGTTTAAGTGTTATTAAATAGAAGTGTGTCTATATTGTTGTTCCAAGAAGTTTTAATTGTGTTAATATTTGATTCTCCAACTAATACTATTTTATTAAATTGAGGTTTTTTAGATGAGATTGATTGATAATATGGTTGGAAACAAATAATTGATGGAATAGGAAGAAGATTACTAATACTTGAGTGATCCAACAATATCATAGAACTTTTTTTTTTATATAGGAAAAGACATAGAGAACTTGAGATACTAAAATCCCACAAATATAATAAATAAAGGATCAAAATTATCAAAATTACAATTAAATTAAATTAAATTATTTTTAATTTCCTTTTTCACCCCCAAATAATATAAATTACTTTTGTCTTTTCCCATTTCCTTTCTTTAAACAATGGGTGAAAAAAGGATTGAAACATTATTCTTGTGATAGATCTTGGTTCCCTATCTAGGTCCAATGTCATATTGAGTTAGGTAATGGTGGCTAATTATTTAATCCAATTTGGTAAGCTTTGAGTAATAAGTATTATTTTGCTACATGTTTTCTCCAAACTTTATCACCCATCTCTTTCAACTACAAAAACATGTTTTCTTACTTTATTCTTTATATAAACAAAAGAACCAATATTAAATTAATTATACTATACTTTCATACATCCTAAAAGCATGCATAGATAACCAAAGTCAAAGGAACCAACTCAATCCATCTTTCCTCACTTTGTAATAATAGTGTATATGTATGTAGGTACATTTGCCTTTCACCTACCTTTGTCCCTTGCCAAAAGATATTGTCTCTTTTCAAAAATAGATGTGGATATGAAGATTTTGAAGTAGACATAACGTTTTTTTTTTTTTAAATAAGTTCATGTTAAATATCAAATCTTTTATCCCTCAATTATTAAAAAAAATCTTATTTTTTTATTTACTTTTTAAAATGAAAGTAGCAGAGACAACGAAACGGACCGCTACATCTGATATGTTATATCTATATGAATTGTTTGTCTAGTCTAGATTGAGCTAAAAATTCCGAAAAATATCGTTACAATGTACTTGTGACAATGTGGATGTACTTATTTTCTTTATATACCAATAAAATTTCTCTTGAAACTCTTAAAATTTCGCAAAATTTGTTTATCAATATTCAACTTGGACTGAGAATATAAAATTTAAAAAATTCTATTATTTATTATTATTATTATTATTTTATTTTTATACATGAATATCTATAACAATATAGAAAGATGATTCATTCTTTTGTGTACACATATCAAAATACCAATTTTACTCTTTAAAATATAATTATTTATTAAATTTTTGAAAATTGACCGTTTCTTTTACAAACTTTTTTATAAAATTGTTTATCCCTACTCTTCCCTTTTTCTCTATTTATCAACAGTTATTTTTTCATCTTTTTCTGATATATTTCACTTTATTTTTAATAAATATAATTTTATTTTACATATTAACTTAATAACATTACATTATTATCACCTACTAATATAATATCACATATATTTAAAAAAATGTATATACTCGTGCACATTATACACTAGTATCCACTAATATTTCATAAACATATTTACCTGGTATTGTTGTCTAGTTAAAGTTATCCACTTCTTTGATTGAGGAAAAAGCATATGCAAAATGCAAATGAAGTATGCAACCATATTCTTCTTACTTTGGACTTCCATCACCATCTACTTAAGATAAAAAAAAGTATCATATCTTGGAGTTGGAAGACTTTCAGATGTGACTCATTGGAACAGCATAAATCAATATCTTTGCTTTTTTTTTTCTTTCTTTTTTTATGCTAATGCTGATACAGATACTTTTAAATACTCCATTATAATTAATGCTGTAAACGTGGTTCATCCTAAGTTTGATGGCTTCATTTTACTATTAAATTGAAATGAAGTGGAATCATGTGCAGTTATAGTACAACTATGAGTAGATATATGTATGTATCGCATTAAGATTCTTAACATATATTAATTAATAATTATACATGTATAATCTTATACCATATTATAAATGTGTTCATCGCAAAGTAGAATCTGATAAGAACATCTCTATGTGACTGTTTATTTGGATTAATTAACACCTATTTGCCCAAAAGATATGATTACAAAAATTAGCCACTTGTTGGGACATCGTGTTCTCAAATTCAGGATTAAGCCACCAACTTTTCTTCATAAAACTATACATAATGTATTCTCTAGACCTCATTAAACACATGAAAAATTCTCTATTTCCAAATTCTAAATAATCAACTGTTTATTTTAATTAATATTTTTGTAAGTTAAGTAGAAAGTTTTACATTGACTAGAGATAAAACCAATTTATAATATGTAAGTGGGTGTAATCCTCATCTTATAAACTGATTTTGTGGAATTGAGTTAGGTTTTAAAGCTGACTTCTAATATGGTATCATAACTAAGTTAGAACATATTCTAACAAATTTTCTTGGACCTTCTGTTCCACCTCCTAACAGACCATCCACTATAATTTTTACCTTACAAATTGATTTTATGGAGTTGAATTAGATTTTAAAATCTAATTCTAACAAGTTATGAGTATAATATAATACTATTTCCAATATAAAAGGTTAAAATTTTAGTATTGTAATTTTTATTTATGTATTGTTTATTTTAGTAATTTTTAATTAATATAAGAGGTATGCAAAGAGTGAATGCCAAGTTGTGATTGAATCCATGTTATGGAAACAAATATGATGTCCCTGCAAACAAAACATCACACACTATCACTCATCTGCCTCTCTGACATTTTTCTTTAGAACCTCAAACTTTGTCTCTGTTAACATCATTACAGAATGAATTTCATCACACTCATTTAATAAACTTTCTCTACATGTGCCTGCACAAAATTTCTCATCCACAAACTACAACCATCTTCAATCATTCTCTTACTACTTTCATTCCAAATTCTCATCTCTTCACTAATCCATTATTTCACTACAACCATGCTCAATTTTTAGTTTAATTAAAAATCATTCATATTTTCAAATTCTATTTTGATTAATGGGAAATATATACTATTAATATTTTCTGTAACGTAGAATTATGTCGTAATTTTATCTTTAAAAAACAACTGGTAAATGATATGAAATGAAACTCTGGGATCTACCGTAACATTTTTTTAAACATAAAATATTGAACTAGGAATTTGAATCTAGCAATATTCTGGAAGAGCATGATATGAAGTCGGCTACGAATTCTTAAACTTTAGCTAACCTCTTTCGGCAACTTGCTCCACTTGGAATTATTCACTTCATTTCACCACTTTATATCACATTTTTTCTTCTTTTAGTTTAACCAAAATATACAACTTTTCAACAAATTAAATTCACACACTAATCATTTTATAATTAGAAGAGGAAAATTTCCATTTCGGTTTTCATATTTGATTGCTTTGACCATTTTCATAGTCTTTGTCATTCTTCTTTAGGACACTCTCTTCATTCTCACCCTTATAATACTTTTCCATTCTACCATTCAAAATTTTAAAAGCACGTTTACCCTTAAAACAAGGACCTTGTCTCTTTCCATAGTCATACAATTTTTTCACCACATTTTTTTTTCTTCAAAATTAATAGGTTAGAACATTTAAAGGGTATGACTATTCCCACATCACTTTTTCTCCCCCACTCACTTACTCAACTTTATATATAATTTTTTATTTTTAAATGAAACAAATTGCAGTGTTTTGCAAAAGCAGAAAGACAAGTAGATGAACATGGTTTAGTTTTTGGAGGCTGAAGTTTATCCATTAGAATAAAGCAAAAGCAAAAGCATAATAATAAATAATAATAGTAATAAATAATAAATAAAAATAATAAAAATTAACAAGTTACTTACATTATCCAGAAACGCATATATGGTGGGACCCATCGCTCGAGCTTACGTGTTCAACCCTCCCACCAGATCCTTCCACCTGTCCATCCAACTCCACCACGCAACTACAACCAAGAAGGTTCATGAACCGGGACCCACATTTTATCCATTAACATCACGTGATGCCACGTGCCTTCCAGACGGCACCATGCACCGCCGTTTCCCACCGCAAACGGAAATTCTCAATGTGCCCACGCTACACGACATAAAAGGCCCATGCTTTTGTTTTCCACCGGAGGGTGTGTCTGTAATTTCGTCTCCTTCTTGACCCAGCTGTCGTGTTTTAAATACGGCGTCGTTTCGTACGCGGCACGTGACAGTCAGCCATTGAAGAAAGAGACGAAACATTGGTTTTCCTCCTCAGCGCCCGCCGTTGCATTGCTCAAGTGTTGCTAAAGGATTTCTCGTTTCTCGTTGTGAAAATCGGAGTCAAACTCTGCTCGTCGTGTTTGTCGTAGCTTCTGTTTCTTTGAATCAGCGGCATGGTTCAGCTTATGAGGTCTGATACAGATAATCAATGTCTGAAAAAGGTGAAGATGGAGGTTCAAGATGAAATTCCCCCTTTTCACACCCACAAGCGACCCAAATTGGAAACACCCCCCAAGGTTTAATTTTTCTGCTGAAACTTGTTTTTCTTTGTCCAGTTTTCTGATGCCCATCACCAATTTCGTCTTTGGGTTGTTTGTTTTCTCTTAATTGATTTTTTCTTTGGGTTTGAAACAGTGTGATTCTAGTGATGATTCCCTTTCGATTCCACCAACTTCGTATAATCCCTTGGATGAGCCAAGTCCTTTGGGTTTGCGTCTCAAGAAGAGTCCTTCCCTGTTGGATTTGATTCAGATGAGGCTCTCCCAACAAGAGGAGTCTAAGAAGAAAGATCACAAGGCTTCTGCCGCCTCTGCTGCCTCTGCTGCGGCAGATTCTAAACTCAAAGCCTCCAATTTTCCTGGAACCGTTTTGAAAATTGGGACTTGGGAGGTATGCTTGGAATTTTGCTGAATAGCATGTAACATGATTAATACAATACAAACAAACATGATGTGATATTGTGATTGATGTGCTTATGGTGTGATTCGTGCAGTACAAATCTAGATATGAAGGAGACCTGGTGGCGAAGTGTTACTTTGCAAAGCATAAGCTGGTATGGGAAGTCCTTGATGGTTGTCTGAAGAATAAGATTGAAATCCCTTGGTCTGATATCATGGCTCTCAAGGCAAATTACCCTGAAGATGGACCAGGCACGCTCGAAGTAGTGGTAAACCATTAACGATCTCCTTTGTTTTTATTTTGATTGTTTTGTTAGTTTGACTTGGCATCACAATTATCTGTGGCACTAAGTTGGTGTTCCTTTTGTTCGTTGTAGCTGGCAAGAAGACCCCTGTTTTTTAGAGAGATCAATCCACAGCCAAGGAAGCATACCTTGTGGCAGGCAACATCAGACTTTACTGGTGGACAAGCCAGCATAAACAGGTACTGTTATATTTTTGGTTTGGGCTTCTGTGGCTGGTTTTTCACGTTGGCTCCTTGGTGATGGTGATGCAATCCTCTTTATTGTTACAGGAGACATTTTCTGCAGTGTCCACAAGGATTGCTGGGCAAGCATTTTGAGAAACTCGTTCAGTGTGATCCACGTCTCAACTGTCTGAGCCAGCAGCCGGATTTTGTGTTGGATTCTCCATATTTTGATCCCGGAACAAGTTCAATTCACGATCACATTGAAACAAGTGACGGTTTTGATAGAAAAAGCGAGGAGAGAGGTGGTATTTTTGCACTGCAGGATGTAGAGTCAGGATCTGCAGCTCAATCGTCTTCCTCAAAAAGTGAACCTAATCTTGGTAAAGCTGTGGAAAATGTTTCCCAAGAAATTACCTCACCTAGCCCAGGTAATTGCTGCTCAAATTTTCAATGCCATTTGAATTCAGTGTAATGGTTAATGCACTTTTTTGTTTATCCTGGTCTATCCATTAAACTTACAACATTTATATGTTAGTACAAAGTTGCAAGGTTTTTCTCATGGTAAAAAGTAAAACTCACAAACTGTACACTACTTAACGGCTACGTTTATCTCAGACACTACACAGAAAAAAAAAAATCCGAGTTATATTTTATGCAATGACATATGTCTCTTTTTAATATTATGTTCAGCCCCCTCCCTATCATATGTAGTACTATAATGATATAATGAGTAAAATATGAATCATATTTTATAATCATTCTGCATGGCTCATGTTATCATCATGCAAATATTATATTAATGCCGTTTGTATCATGTGCAGTGATGAACATCCATGCAATGAAAGATTTCAGGAGTAGAGGAGCTGAAACTTTGAAGTTTCTTAGTAATTTGGATCAGATCAAATTGCCTGGACTTCACCCCTCGATGTCAATGGACGATTTGGTAAGCCACATTGGACATTGCATTTCAGAACAGATGGGATCTGACAATCCCAATTTTGCTGGTGATGGCCAGTATAGCAGATCTATTGTGGAAGAATTTACTCAATACTTGTTCAATGACTCTCAACATGCAACTACCTCTGATGAACAGCGTGTGATGTCAAGGGTGAACTCACTGTATTGTCTTCTGCAGAAGGACCCTTCTACAGCAGAAGACGCGAACACAATGGCCAAAAATGGCAATGGTCCGAGAGATCCAAATGTGATGTCAAGGGTGAACTCACTATACTCCCTTCTGCAGTGTGCAGAGGACACAATGACCAGAAATGGCAATGGTCCGAGAGATGCAGATGTGCTGTCTAGGGTGAACTCACTGTACTGTCTCCTGCAGAAGGATACTGCTGCAGCAGAAGACTCAAACACAATGACCAGAAATGCCAATGGTCTTGATGCAGATGACAGTGGAAAAGTTGGTGTGAGCAACTCCAACTCCACTCAATTGTCCCCAGGCAAAACTAAAGTGGCTGATTTGGAAAGTCAACCAGATGATGCTTCTGGCTGCAAGCAGGGGGGGACTGGCATGTCCAGAAAGGAATCATCTGGCGATTTGCTTCTCAATCTTCCAAGGATCGCATCTCTGCCTCAGTTTTTGTTTCACATGTCTGAGGATTCTGTTCATAAAGTTAGATAATTACAATCTACCTGAACTTGCTACTTGCAAGAAACCCAAAAGCTATATTATATATATAGTTTTCAACCGTGTGAATATTGTAATCTACAGTTTGTTGCATGGATTCAGAAATTTACATTGATGATGAATCCTGACAGATTGGTATTTTCAGCTAAAAAAATAAGAAAACAAAATAGAATATGTGGAATGTTAATAAAACGCGTGTGACAAAATTCGTCGCCACCTTTTTAGTTTTGTTGGTAAATGTAGCGTGAAATGTTAATGGTAACATGTCGGCAGATGAAAAAAATAACGAATGTGATATTTATTTAACAGATATCTTTATTTAACAAAGCCACTTTATGAACTTGGCAAGTGTATAAATTACAATACTCTTTTGTAGTTCAAAAGAGTAACAAGATATAAATTAACAACCAAACAGTCACTACAAAGATTTACAATTTTTTTTTTTTTTTGTTGTTGAGATAAACGAATAGTTTGCGCATAGCGATTTGATCTATTTGCCCCCAAATATACTGTATGCACTCTAATAACTGCATAGACATCATGACGAACAAAACCTACAAAAAAGAATTTGATACACGCAAGCACACAAAATGTACTATGATAAACTTCAAGGTTCATCCGGGCCTTCCTCTCCCATTTGTTCTGCCTCTTGTAACATGGTCATGAGCATGTTCACTTGTTCTTGAAGCATTGCATTCTCTCTTTCAACTCGAGCACGTTTGCTTCGTTCATCCACAAGCTGAAGTTGCAAGTGCTCCAAGCAACGTGAGTCCTCCTCCAGTTGTTCATTTAGTCCATCAATTTCCCTGTCCTGTAACAACAACAACAATAGCAGAAAGTGAGCAAGTAGTGGCTTGAGCTTTAGGCCTACAAGTTAATAATTGTGTCTTAGCTTAGAAAAGTTTGAACCTTTCTGTTCATTTCTTGGATGGCAATCCTTCGCATGCTTTCAACAACATCTACATTGACAAGCTTTCGTTTCTTTCCGATCAACCAGCCCTTAGGATAGTTTGCAGACTCAAAGTCAGGGGGAGGAAGTAAAGACTCAGCCGAGGGTCGTCGGCCATTAACATTCTTTATAGGTTCTAATGGTTCAAACAAGGCCTTTCGACGCTCAGAAATTGGAGTTGTGTTCTGCATCTCCTCACTAGAAGAAGAAGGAGGAGTAGGAGTAGGAGTAGGAGTATCTTCCTGCTTGCTGGGTGGTGTATTAGCAGTATCTTCTGATACCTCTAAATTCCTCCCGCTAGCTGTGGGCAACAAGTTACCATTTTTGTTTTTCGCTTACAATGCACCACAAAGTCAAGCACATGGAAAATCTCGTTTACCAAAGTACTCATCATGTTCATTGCACTCAACAAACACATCTAATCATATGATACTAATTACTACAGGAATGTTATACAAGAAATTATTAGGTAGTTGTTACAGAAGTTAATAAACTTGTTACTCTGATTCAACTAGCAGTTATGAATCTTTTTTCTGCAGACTTGCTTTTGGATTTGCTTTGATATAGTTGAGTAGGTAGGTATACCCAAAGATGCCTATTTAAATGCTAACACAAACACATTGAGAACAAAAGAAAAATTACAAAAAGGTAATATTGACAAGCTCAAATGTCCCATCAGTAACAAGAGGTGCATCTAAGTTGAAATTCAGATATGCAAGGAAAGGAACCATAATTAAGGCTATTTTGTTATTGTGAAGAGGTTGGTTGGAGGGTGAGCTGTCCAACAGTGAAACCAATGATATGATGATGACTGCATAATCTCAACAGCCACATACATTTTTTATTTCCCCTTTTTCCCCATCCTTCACAGAATAATGCTATAAATCATCAATATTTTATATCATCACAGATAAAGCTTTTTACCTAGAAGCATAAACTTAGGTTTTGGTGGTCAAAAATCAGTAATTTTGATTTAATTTTCAATTTTCGATATCATTTTTTCTTTTTATCTTAACTGAACTTAAAAGCTGGTATGATTTTTTAAAGTAAGGAATTATTATTATTATTATTATTATTACTATTATGGTATTTAAAAATGGGATGAGCAAAACTAGGAAGCACAATAGGGGACCAAAGTTGAACTTTACCCTAAAAGAACAACGTAACATAAAAGTCATACCAACCGTTAAAACCCACTTTACGCTTCTTCTATCTGAAACAGTGACCAATTTTGATTTTGCAGAAATCACAGAAACCATCATCGAACAAGGAATTTACCATCAGTTCCAAATCATGGAAATACACAAATTTTCCTACTTTATTTTCTTTGCTGTGAAAAAATTAAGAACTTGACAGAGCGCATGTAAATATCGAAATCTCATGCAAAAATGAACAAAACCATTGAATTCTTTTCCAAATCTGAACAACATGAGATGAAAATGGCACAGAAGAGCAGCAATTACCAAATTGTTTGCAACAACACTAAGTAACAGACAAGGTAAATTAGAGATGGGTGAAGTTAATGAAGAAAAAAGTTTTTTTTTCTTTTTATATATAAATACATATATGTGTATGTATAGATAAATATATAGATATACCTGATCTTCTTCGGGATTTCCAGTAAATGGTAGGTGTGGATACAGGAGAGAAGGAGTTCAAAGCATCATCTATGGCCATCTTCATGTTTTCCATTCAAGAACAAGATATGCTTCGAATTCAGAATTTCAACACATACTAAGAGAAAGAGAAGCAAAGAAAGAGATAGAGAGAGAGAAAGAGAAAGATTTTATGTTGTTGTGTTGTTTGTTGGAGGGGCTGTTTGGTTTTTACCTCAATCTTCCCACCATCTAAAGGTCTCGTTTTCCTTGTCCCAAACAACTTACACCGAGATGCTGATAATTGTATGGGACCATCACAATGAGATTCAGCTTTTTCAACGGTTCAGATTTCTTGTTTCGGTGGAAATTTTTATGTCCAAGACTTGACCTTTATTTTATTTATTTATGGTGTGTACTCTTTCTTCACTTCGTTGTCTTTATTGTTTATTTATTTTTTAAAAGGAAAATTGGTTGTTTGGAAATTTGCATAACCTTTGGAGGAGTCGTGATATATAAAAAAAATTAATATTTTATAAGCAACTTACTCGTGAAAAATAAATAATATATTAATATTATTTTAATTCCACGTGGTAAGAGGCGCGTGGCATAAGCTTTCGGCGGCATATCCAAAGTTTGACGTGGATTAAAACTATGCAGTGTTTAATGAGCTACAATGAACGTGTCGCACACGCTGGGTAGGTGTGTATGAAGGTATGAAGAGAGAGAAAATAACAGTGAAATATAAAAAAAAGGAATTAAATGAACGAGTAGAAAAGAAATCAAAGAGAAAATAAATAACTACATCAATAATTTTGTTTAACTTATCGATATGACCTAAGAATGTTTAGAATATTCTGCATATATGCTGCGTGCAAATTACAAGAGATATTTTTTTTATCTAATTACCAAAAATAAAGAAATAATTATTGTGAAAAGTAAATTTTGATGTTCTTTAATTGTAAAATAAATACTAATTATCACTTCTTGTACTAGAGATAGCTATATTTTCAATTTGAATGAAAGTACAGTAATTAATGAACCGACATTATAGCAATTAACATGATAATCTTATATAAAGCTGTAAAATTATGCACAACAATTAATTTCAAATGAAATATTTTTCTACTTATTTAAAAATTATATGATTCTCACGACAACTAATTTAGATATTTAAGTAAATAAAATAATCAATTAAAAATCAACATTCAAATTTAGATGTATTTTAAGTATAGAAAAAACAAAGGATTTTCAACATTCAATCTTCTTGTCTTTTTTTATTTAAAGAATACTAACTTTAAAAAAATGACGTATCATCCTTAGTAATATATTAAGATAAATTTAGTTTTTTACGAAGAATCAATATAACATTTTAAATTAATAATACAATTATTTGTTATATTTAAAGAATTTATCAAATTCTTTTATAGGATAATTAGCTGTGATAGATAAATTCATATTTATAATTATTGTATGAACCATTTTGATTTTTTTATTGAAAATTATTTATATTGATCACATACGAATATAAATATAGGTAATATTTAATTTTTAAATTGAATAAAGAGATGAGAATATTATGTGAATATTTATTTTATTCAATATTCATCTATTGTTCAATTTGATAAAACATTCTTGAATTATTAACTAATCCATAAAATATTAGTTCATTATTCACTTTGATTTTTTTTTATTTTGTTTTATTTGACGAGTCTGTACAATTTTGTAATTTTGACTCATTTTATATTCATCAAATTTATTGAAATCTTCCAATTATCTTTTCTCTCATTATGCACATTTTTTTTTTTGTGTAGTTTCATTCAAATAAACAATATATTACATTTCAAGAAATATAAAATTGTGATTTAATTTTTTATTTTAATATTTATGTAAATTTATTTTTGATATTTGACATTGAAGGAAAGAAAATGTATATCATTTCAACATAGAATTCTTGATAGTATTAGGTTTATTTATTGTCAAAAAATATTAATTAATATTTCAGACGGCAGAAGATAGATATAAACAAAAATACACATGAATTTCATATATCTAATATGGATAAGAACTGTGATCTATAGTTAGATCTACACTCATTCCTCTCCATTGTCATTCCTAATAGGGATATAGACAAGAAAAATCATTGATGCATCTTCGTTCTCTATTTTCACATTTACATTTAATGTTCCCTTAAATTTGAGTTAAGCTCATCCAGATGAGTTTTTAGTAGTGTATTATCTTTACATAATTTAAAGAAGTTGTCTCTTGAAAAACTTGTTAGAGATAATTTTGTCATGAATAACTTCTTCAAGTTTAGTTATAACATTGCTAAAGTCTTTTTATCCAACAATCTCAAAAATAAGTTTGCTAGAGAAAGGAAAACATATCATTAAGTGCACATTTTTTTTCTTGCATTTTTATAACATGTTTTTGATACCTTGCTCCTAAAGTAAAGCTCTCTTCTTAATCCTCCATATGTTAAAAATTTCTTTTCATTTAACAGCTTGATATTAGAAATGATGTTCATCTTCTTGTAAGCATTCATCACCAACATATAAAAAATAATAAATGAACTAGCTTTTGCACCAATTTTGTACATAAAGTGTCAACTTGAATACAAAAGCAATGAAAGCTACAAATCATACCAAATGGATATGAAGAACAAAGAACAAAACACAAAGGTAGAAGTGAATACAACCTCATTGTATTAATATTATAGAATTGTCAGTATTACAGCTGGAAATGTATACAATCCATCTAATATAAAAGGGACAAGATCATTATAAATTAATTAGACGAAAAATAGAAATCCAATAGCTAATACAATGATTAATAGATGCAAAACACTTTATTGTTTTACAGAATTGTTTACTTTTTCCCAAACATGCTAAACAGTCAACCCATAAAAGAGTTTAATACACAAATATTTATATCCCTTATCATAATCAATTGAATCATATCTCCAAGTAATATCAATCATTGTCATTGGCTAAGAGCAATTGACATGAGTTTGGAAGAGATCTTCATCGACCTACATTAGCTTATATTACAACTCAATTGACCCTATTTAGTAGTCTCATATATCATATTCCTAAAATGAATACATTTATTAGTCTAATAATAATGCACATTATGATATTTGCAACATTTTATACCCTTCATTTACTCTTACCATTGAGAATTCTAAGGCTAGAACAATCATTTGGATTAAGCTTTATTTTAGTTGCTTAATTTGATTTAAATAAAAGCTTAAACTTTCATTATTATATCTTGTAATGTTCATCAGATTGATTAACACTATTAGAGTTTTTTCTTTGGAGGATTTTTCATGAAATTTCCTTTCAAATTAAATCAGATATGATCTCAGATAGGGTGTCAAAGTTGTAGATATTGGCCTATGAAGCAACATATAAATATACATTAATTAAAATAAAATTTTGTGTCGGAGAGAAATGAAGTGATGAATTTTTGTAAACTTTTCTTGTTATGTTCAAGATAAGGAGAAAGAAGAGGGACAAAATCCTTTTTCATCAATTTTGAAGAGCTAAGGGAAACCAATGACAAAAACCAATGCAGAAGTAGGAAGAATGAGAGTTGAATAAACCTCAACACTAGATATTTGCATCGGACAAACAAAGTCCAACAGGAACGTGAAAACATTATTCCTGTCATTGATTCCAACAAAAATGAAAAAGTTGAGCAAGGCATGGGACTCGCAAGATGCGTTTGAACTGTGGAGATCATCCCACAATAAATATTCGAGGAACAAGAAGAAGAAAATGAAAAGATGAGGGGATTCGAGAGTGTCGTGCGGTAGGGGTGATCATGGATTAGATTTTTAATGATCCAATCCACATTTATTTTGGATCCAAATAATTGGATTAGATTTTTAATCCAAATCCATTTTTTCAAAAAAAAAAATAGATTGGATTTTTTAAAAATTTAGATCCAAATATTTAGATCAAGTTTAAATCCAGATCCAAATATTTAGATCAAGTTTAAATCCAGATATAAATATTTGGATCAAGTTCAAAATCCAAAATCCATTTTTCATAAAATAAATTCAAATTAAATTTTTTAAAACTTGTGTCTATGGGGCTGACACCATAAAATTGACAGATTTTTTGTCGGGGCCAACGAGGCCAAATTTCGGCATGAGATGAACTTGGATGACTTTCGAACGAATTTCGGTCAGAGACGACGTAACCAGATTTGGGCCAAGGTCGACTTGACAAAATTTCAGTCGAGATCGACTTGACTGGATTTGACTGAATTTCAGCCAGGGCCGATTTTGCCTAATACAACCAAATTTTGGCCACAGCCGACTTGGCCAAATATGGCCACATTTGGGCCAAGGCCTGATCAGTCAAATTTCGGTCAGGGTTGACTCCACTAAATTCATTGGTCAGAGCCGACTTGACTGAATATTGCCAATTTTCGATCACAACTGACTAAGTTGAATATAGTCAAATTTCACGGGACTTACTCGACCGAATACGGCTAAATTTGGGCTAGTTCCGACTCGACCAAATTTTGGTCATGACCAACTCGATTGAATTTGGCCAAATTTAGGTCAGCACCGACTCGCCTAAATATGACCAAATTTCGGTCGCGATCGACTCTGTCGAATACGACCAAATTCAGGCCAGGACCAACTCAGTCAAATTTTGGTTGAGGCCAACATGACCGAATTTTGACCGAAGCCGACTCGACTGAATTCAGCCGAATTTCGGTCGTGGCCAACCTAGTTGAATATGGCCAAATTTCGATCGTGACCGACTCATTTGAATATGGCAAAATTTCATTCTAGGCCGTCTTAGCCGAATACAACCAAATTTGAGTCAGGGCCGACTCGGCTAAATCTCAATCGGGGCCAACTTGATTGAATTCGATCGAATTTTGACTGGAGCCAACTAGGCTAAATACAGCCAAATTCTGGTCGCGGTGGTCTCGGCTGAATACGGTCAAATTTTGTCTAGGTCGACTCAGTCCAATGTAGTCAAATTTGGGTCGGGGTGAATTCAACCGAATACTTCCAAATTTTGTCCAAGACCAGTTAGGCCAAATTTCGATATGGACCGACTTGACAAAATTTGGCCTAATTCAGCCAAAATTTGTATAAGGTCAAGGCAATTCAATCAAATATGACTAAATTTAGGCTAGTCCGTCGCAACCTTTAGCCTAACCTAACCAAAAATATAAACTGAAAATTTGGATTGAATATTTTAGATTATTCATTTTGAAAATCTAGATTTAGAGTATGGATATACAATCCATAAAATATATAAAATGTAGATCAGATTGATATTCAAATCCAATAAAATGGATTGAATTTTTAATAAAAAGAATATTAAATGGATTGGATCATAACAAAAATGGATTGGATTATGAAAACTAGATTTTTTGTTCATCCTTAGTTTAACTTTTCAGATCATCCTCTACTTCCTTCCGCTCATTTAAGAGTTCAATGAATATAAATTATTGTTGTTATCCTCATAATTTTTATTTTTATGTGTTAAATAAACATTAATTATTACTTTTATCCTCATATTTTTATTCTTTCAATTTTATATGTATTTAATCTGATTTTATTAATACATTTTTTTACAAGAGTATAATTTAAATTTTTTAGTACAAATTTATCGATACATTAAGAATTCTTTTATTAAATTTCTAAAATTTTCAATTAAAAATTAAGCTATAAAGTTTATGAATATAAATTTCAAGGTTTAGTGTTTACGGACGTCTCACGTCGCACGTCTCACATCGAACGTTGCACGACTCACGTCGAACATCGCATGGCTCGTGTCGAACGTCGCACGATGCACGTTGCACGTGTCACGTCTCTCACGTCCCACGTCTCTCATGTCTCACGTCGCACGTCTCACGTCGAACTTCACACGTCTCACGTCGAACTTCGCACGTCTCACGTCGAACGTCGCACGACTCACGTAGAACATCGCACGTCGCATTTCTCTTACGTCTCACGACTCTCACGTCGTACAGTTCTCACATTCCACGACCCACATCGCACGTCTCTCACGTCCTAAGTCTCACATCCCACATCCCACGTCCCACGTTTCAAGTCCCACGTCCTACGTCTGACGTCTAACGTCTCTCGTTTCACGTCTTACATCCCACATCCTATTTCTCACGTTTCACGTTTCACGTCCCACGTCCCACGTCTCACGTCCCACATCCCACATCTCACGTCCCACGTTTCACGTCCTACGTCCCACGTTCCACGTCCCACGTTCCACATCCTACGTCCCAAGTCCCACGTCCCACGTCCCACGTCACGTCTTACGTCTCACGTCCCACGTCCCACGTCCTACGTCCTATGTCCCACGTCGCACGTTTCACGTTCCACGTCTCACGTTCCACGTCTCACGTCCCACGTCCCACGTCTCACGTCCCACGTCCAACGTCCTACGCCTCACTTTTCACGTCTCACGTCTCACGTCTCACGTCTCACGTCCCACGTCCCACGTCCCACGTCCCACGTCCCACGTCCCACGTCCCATGTTTCACGTCCCACGTCCAACGTCTCACGTCTCATGTCCCACATTTTACGTTTCACGTCCCACGTCTCACGTCCCACGTCTCATATATCACGTTTTACGTCTCATGTCCCACATGTCACATCTTACGTGAGACGTAGGACATGGGACGTGACACGTACGCCGTGGGACGTAAGATGTCGTGGGACGTGAGACGTGAGACAGGAGACGTGAGATCACGTCCCACGTCCAATGTCTTACGCCCCACGTCCCACATCTCATGTCTCACGTCCCATGTCCCACATCCCACGTCCCACGTCCCACGTCTCACGTCCCACGTCCCACGCTCCACGTCCCATGTCCCACATCCCACGTTCCACGTCTCACGTCCCACGTTCCATGTCCCATGTCTTACATCCCACGTCTCACGTCCCACGTCTTATATCTCACGTTTTAAGTCTCATGTCCCACATGTCACATCTTACGTCTCATGTCTCATGTCTCACGTCTCACGTCCCATGACATCTTACGTCCCACGGCGTACGTGTCACGTCCCACGTCTTACGTCTCACGTCCCACGTTTCACGTTTCAAGTTGCACGTTCCACGTCCTACGTTCCACATATCACGCTCACGTCTCACGTCTCACGTCGCACGTATCACTTTATGACACTGAAATACTTGATTCTCTCCTAAAATAATGGTACTTTGATTTACTGATTGCAGTATAACTAATGTTCTTCTTTGCTTTTTATCCTTCTTTAGATAATAACTTTTATTTATCGAAAGAACGAAGAGAAAGGACATTATTTTACCGGAAATAGGAAAGCTAACCTTATGCAACAACAGTAATTTGAAGCTTTTGCAGATGTCTACTATCATTACATGGATGATTTTAGAAAAGTGTTTAGATGTTGGCAAACAATATTTTTTATTGGTTTTCTGTTCTGACATTAAATATACGAAGAGATGTGTCACAAAATTCTAATCAAGGGTGGGCGAAAGATCCATTTTTATCCAATCTAATTTTTCTATGATCTAATCTATTTAATATCTATTTTATTAAAAATTCAATCAATTTAAAATCCATTTTATTGGATATGGACATCAATGTGATATATATTTTATGAATTGGATATTCATGCTCTAAATCTAGATTTTTAAAATGGATAATCCAAAATATCCAATCCAAATTTTCAGTTTATATTTTTGGTTAGGTTAGGCTACAAGTTGAGATCGACTAGTCCCAATTTAGTCATATTTTATTGAATTGGCATGATCTTATACAAAATTTTGCCGAATTCTGTCAAGTCGGTTTGGATCGAAATTTGGCCCAGTTGGTCCTGGACAAAATTTGGAAGTATTCGATTGAGTTCACCCCGACCCAAATTTGACTGCATTGGTCTGAGTCGACTTAGATAAAATTTGACCGTATCTAAATCTAGATTTTCAAAATTTGGTTGTATTAAGCCTAGTTGGCTCCAGTCAAAATTTGGTCGAATTCAATCGAGTTGGCCCCGATTGAGATTTGTCCGAGTTGGCCCTGGCCCAAATTTGGTCGTATTTGGCTGAGACGGCCTAGGGTGAAATTTGGTCGTATTCAAAGGAGTTGGTCACAATCGAAATTTGGCCGTATTCAACCGAGTCGGTGATAATGTTAATTTTTACCATTATCCAAGCTATATTTCATTAGCAAAATCATCTCTTCCAAAGCTTTTAACCTACTTAATTCTAAATTTTATCTTACTTTTGTAAATAAATACATTTTGGGTTACATTGATCTAAATATACCACTAATCCCCATTTTTGTGTCCTTTTTGTAGATTGGAAGCTTTGCTCCATAAGTCCAGACAAACGAGTGACCCAGAATAGCAAGGAGAAGAGCAAAAATGTCAACAGCCAACGCCAGGCAATACAGGGCGCCAGCGCCAGGTGCCAGACAAGCGCCAACCAGGCGCCACTGCAGGTCACCGCCTGGCAGCACTTGGACACCGCCGAGCGGTAGCGAGAAGAATTGCCCACTATTTTTGGGTTAGCGCCTCGCGGTGAGACCCTTCCGCCAGGCGCCAGTGTTCGATGATGTGGCAAGTTGGCTCTTTTTCTTCTGTTTTCGTGAGGGGAAACAGATCTTGGACATTTTGGAGCTCGAGCAACGCGATTTTGAGAGCTTGGAGGAGTGCTAGGGCTTGTGGGAACAACTTCATCTTCCTCTTTGTATCTCTTTCTCTTCCATTTTCCATTTTGTAAGGTTGAGCTCTCCATGACAATGGAGAGCTAAACCCATTTTTATTGGGGTTAGATGTAGCCACTGGACTTTCATGTATTTTCGAATGGTTTGAATATATATATGCTTCTTCCATTGATTTCTAGTATCTTTGTTTATGTATTTAAAGCTTGCTTTGTTTTACCCATTCATTG
>Ga0099822_1003622_pt1 | contig 19850 bp, 6 predicted proteins | sample CowpeawhiteBW_FD_76839 | JGI IMG/M metagenome (GOLD analysis project Ga0099822, IMG submission 76839) | Root nodule microbial communities of legume samples collected from California USA - Cow pea white BW | ecosystem: Host-associated > Plants > Roots > Nodule | place: USA: California | collected...
ATATATATATATATATATATATATATATATATATATATATATATATATAATTAGACTGAAAATTCATTTTATATAGATTGTACATTCAAAATTTTAATTTAATTCAAAATTATTTGATATTTCATTCATTTAAACTAAAATGGATGATATTTATATTTTAGAAAAATGTATTAAAATTTAAATGATTTGATATTTTTTTAGTGTAGTTCAAATGTAATATAAATAAAATATATATAATACTTGATAATTTAAATAGCCTTTTATATAAAGATACTCACGATATAATAACGGATGAGTAATAGACATATTTTTTTATTTATCTACTAGTGAAGGAGAGCGCTTCTATATTAAAAAAAAAATGGTATTTGCATGATAAATAATAAACTGCGATATACTGTATTAATGTTCTATAAGTGTTTTAGAATGTGTAAATAAGAATTTACAAGAAAAGTAATAATAATAGTTACACACGTAAAATAAAAGCTACAAATAAAATTGCAAACCGTAATAACTTTGCTAAAAAATAATCTTTGCTAGAAATTCTCACACGGGAGGTATTGGGGCTTAATGTGTACACTGATGGAGTCATTATATTCGACAAATTTATCTATAAATGATTTTAAGGAATTAAAATTAATGTAAATAAAATTTTAAAGCGTAGATTTGAGAAATGAATTATGCGAGAGAGTATCTAAATCAAATTCCGTATAAACTAATTTTAATTTTTTTTTAAAAAGTAAAATTTTCATTATTTTTTCTTTTAAAATATTTGGAGACAAGTTGTGCAAACGTATGTACAAAGTAATTAATAAATTTTGATTTCCAAATACTAAATTAAGAATAAAAGATTGCTGAAATGTTTGATTAGTAAAAGGAGGCTGAATGTATAAAAGCATAATTACTGCTTTGTTTAAAATGATGTCATGATTATGGAATAAGACTTGTTTTATATGTACACACTTACACTAATCAATTGGTAAATCATAACTTGGAATAAAAATATATATATAGTGGTGCAAGTGTACAACTACAACTAAACTAACCAACAACCCAATTTCATGTTTGTCCTATGGAACATCTTAGATTCCATGAACACTGACTTATTCATAAATTTTATTTAATTAAATATAAAAAAGACCAAAAAAAAATAAATCATCTGCAGTTAATAATATTACAACAAGCCAGAACTTTCCTAAAGGCTCTTCCATAAAAATATGCCTCTTCACTCTTCTACATCTCAAAAGCCACCATACTGAAACTGAGTTGCTCCATAGCTTCTCAAATATTCTTCTGCTCCCACTGTTACATCGTCTTGTTCTTCATGCAATCGTAATTCTTCAATCTACACCATAAAAACATGAATTATCAGCATCCTCTCATACAAATTGAAATTTAACTTATATATACGTAAATTTCTAGAGAAGGTAAGGTGAATCTTGCCATTTAAAGTTGAAAGTGGAAAAAACAACAAAAATACGACAAATATTTACCCAGAAATCAACATCGTCTTCGTCTCGTGTTGAACATGAAGCCTTGGGAGTGTCGATGGCTTCGTCGTTGCGGGCGAATCTGCCACGTATGCGTGGTCGATTATCTGCTAGTGTCTTTCGGCATGCATACTGTTACCACAAAATAAAAACAAAAAACTGATGCATTAATTCAGACCTTTCTTTTTCTCCTTCTGCTACTATCTTAATCAACCATGTCTAATGCCAACAAAACAGTATTACGCAGTCATTTCATCATGCGTTGGAGCATTATTGAATCACCGTTACAAACTTACTTTTGTCGTTTTGCAGAAATCAAATTTTGTTTCTGTATCATGTGAAACATTTTATGAACTACAGTGGTATCAACAATATGCCTTATTCTATGAGATTTCATTTCACAAACTTTTTACTAAAGAACAATGATTTTGAGTAAAGCAAGTTGACATTATTTGTGTAAAATAACAAAAACATCGTTCAGAAAAAAAAAAATGGTGTCTGTTACTGTTTCCCCACCTTGATTGTCTTGTTGAAATTCCTCTGGGTTCTCTTGGCTCTGTATTTCGAGATTCTTTCTTTTCTCTCTTCCGCACTGTAACGCCCTACTTTGAAGTTCGATTCCTCCAACAACGGTGCCTCCGTTGGAGACATGCGATTTTCCTTCATGTTCTACAAAAAAAGAAAAAAAAATCGAATCAAACCAGCTATGTCATGGTTTCATTAAGAATAGAATTTGTCCAAGAACAAAATCTTGGTGTTGTTGATTTTACCTGCAAATCTCCGGTGCTACAAACCCTTCTCATTTGTCCGGTGAAGAGAGTATCTTCAGGGGAACTCAAGTCATGCCTTTGAAATTTGGGAGAGTCCACAAGAGTATCAGTGTGAGGTTGTGACAGAAAACCAGGTTTTGCTTCAAATGAGTTGCTGCTGAAGCTTCTTTGCATGTACCTGGAAAAATTTTCAGCACCGCTGTAACTGTGAGGAAGGAGTTGTTGAGCGTAGACACAGTCAACACCCAATTGGGTTTCCTCGGTCTTCACTTCAGAGCCATCGAAAGCTGAGAAAGTTCCAAACTCGTTCGCTACGTTCTGGCCATTTGACAGCGGCTGCACGCGGTTGCCATGGTAAAGGCTGAGGCTTTCCAAGTGGGAACTTGGAGGGGAGAAGGAGAAAAAAGATGGGGAAAAAGGGTCGAGAGAATTGGAATTGGAATTGGAATTGTCGTGCGCTACGTTAGAGGGAGAATTGGGGAAGAAAGGAAAAGAATCTGAGAGAAAAGGAAGGTCTCCAACCCCATCAGAGGAGAGATAGTCTGAGTTTGAATGTGTGTGGAAAGTGGTGTCATAAGAGTAGAGGTCAGAAGACATGGGAGCGAAATTTCTGGAAGAATTCAACCTATGAATCAACTCCAGAAACACAGAGAAAATGCTTAGTGAAACAACTTAAAGAATAGTAATAACGAATTTAGTTTCTTCTTCTTCTTCTTCTTTTGTGCTGTATTTGTTTTTGGGAGTGCACTGACGAAATACAAGGCACTGAGCAATACGACAGAGTTTCTCTCTCTTGGACGAAGTTGTCCTACACCACAGGTTAAGAGTTTCAGAGCAGTGCATCCATATTTATAGAGGGAGAGGTACATTTGTTTTACTTCACTTTTAGTGGCAAATGGTAACATAAACTCGATTTTAGTAGATATATAAGTAAACTTATCTCTTGTTTAAGATTTTTTATACAAGTCATATATGTTTGAAGCTTAAGACTATATATTAATAGTAGTTTGATAGTCTTTTAATACCGAATAATACAATAAGTTAAAAAACAATAAATCTTTTAATAGCAAGCGACAATAATAGATCAAGTAAAATGTAAATTTGGATAGGATTGGTATCATTTGAAGCAGAAAACTTTAAATCTAACTCAATATTATGTAATGTAAAGTTTACACCCACCTACTTATACAATGTAAAACTCATCTAATTTTCGACTTAGACACTAGAGCAACAAAGACTTTCTATGTCGGTTCTGAAACTGACATAGACATTATCGATATAAAATGTTTTCACTCTTTATGTTAGTTCTAAAACAACCTAACATAAAAATTTTCTACTAAATTCTCCATGAAATCCTAATTTCACCATTCCTCATTACCTTTAAACTCTCAACAATGGCACAAGATCTCAAACCTTTCATCTTTGAGTGAGCAAAAACATTTATTGGAGCGTGGAGAACAACGATATTACAACGAGTAGTAGGGATGACAACGGGTCGGGTTGGGTCGAGCATAGATAGTACTTACTCGCTACTTAACCCACAACAAAAAAATCCACATATTACCTCCTTTTACCTACCGGATACCCATTTAAAAAATACTTACCAGTATCGACGGATACTAGCGAATATTTATTATAAATTTTTATAATAAAATATAAATAAAATTACAAAAAAAATATATTAAATAAAATATAAATTAAATTAATTATAAGTTAAATTTTAATTTTAATTAAATTTAAAATAATAACATATTAATTAAATTTTAATTTTTATTAAACTTAACTTAATAAATATAAATTAAATTTTAATTTTTTGTGGGTAATGGATATCGCACTCGACCCAAATGAATTGGATAGCGAAGAGAATAAAAATTGCGAGGAGAAAACGAAGGAGTGACGACGAGCGAGGACCACAAGAGAGAGGAGCAAGCAATGTGAATGCAGGGAGGAGACTTCAACAAGAGAAAGGAGAGCAACACTGTGTTGAAAAGGGAGAAGAAGTGCAAAGGAGGAGCAAATTGAGAAAATTGAAGTGAAGCACGAGAAGGGAAAGATGAAGATTTCAGATATTATATTGATTACAGTGACTAACCAACATAAAAAGTCTTTTTTTTTATAATAAAAGTGTCACCGCTTTACTTTTTTGCTTAACTCGCATAAAAAGTCTTCTACTTTACTACAAATTTGTCATTGCATCAATTCTTTATACCAATTTTAGGTACAACTTGCATAAAAAATCTTATCATATTTATGAAATTGTCATCGCATCATTTATCATAGTAGATAAATCATTACTAGCATAATAAATCGTGATAAAACATTGTTTTTGCACTGCTGAGGATCTCTACATATAAACCAAATTGGTAAAATGTACTTATATCTTCAATTATTTTCAAATACTTACTATACCAAATTTTATTATGAATTCATGAAGGTTCGGCATGTGAAATATTGTCATTAAATACTCTTACATTAATTTAATATACTTTTGTCTCTAAACCTTACATCCTATAGTTTTGTCCCTGTAAAATGAATGAGCATGTGATGCTAAATACCAGTTTGCCTCCAATAGTTGAAGCTTAACGCACTCCATTTTCAACAAGAATCATCCTCTTAAAGAATTGTGATAGAGACCTCTTGAGGCTTAGTTTTATCAAGGAAAGCAAATCATTGCAAAATTCTAATTTTTTCCTTCTTCTTTTTGTCTTGATAATTTTTAGTATTTCTATTTTTGCTTGAGGCTTAGTATTTACCCTTCCTTCACTAACTAACCTACAACATTTTTATGGAAAACTTTTTAGTTCTCTTTCCTTTTTATATTCTCCAAAGTCTATTGGTTTTGGTTGAACCCTTTTAAATTCATCTGTTCACCACCAAATAATTAGCACACGGAATACACGAACTTTACGTGGATCAAATATTTTCCTAAATGAAAATTACGAAAGATAAGTTTTTCTAGGGAACTATTATTTTTTAATTAGTAGTTTAATTCAATCAAAATTAAATATAATTAAATTATATTGGATTACTTAACGGGTAATTTTTAAACACATATTTATTTATTAAAAAAATATTAAAAATATTTTTTTTAACAATTATAAAATAACAATTTTGGGTTAGAAAGAAACGGACATACTTCCGTGAATAAAGTAAAAACAAAGTATTACCGGTCCACTCCATGTTCTAAATGGACCAAGAAAAATTGATTCAATTTAGCAAATAAGTCACTTTTTTAATTAATTTTCTTAAAAACTGGCATAAACATATGCATTTATTTTTTTATAATAAATATAAAATTATAACTAGAAAATTAATTAAAAATAATAAACTATTACTTATTTATTTTATAAATAATATTTTATTATAAATAGTTATATTTGCTCATGTATAAATGTACAGTATAACACAAAGAAAAATAATCATAAACCTGGATAAACTAGTATATTTGAAAAAAAAAACACCATATTTTAAGAACAATTTCTTAGTCTGATTTACTGGTTAACGAATTAAAAGTAAAGATTTGATTGAGACAATTCAGATTCTTTGATACTCGCTGCTAAGTGAATGTCGAGTGCAACCAGATAACGATTCAACGCTTTGAACCTTTGGAACTCACTCTAAAGTAAGCGAACGTTCAATCAAAAAGTTGCACCCAACATTTAAAACTACTAGAGCTCACTGAGTTGAGTTATGTGAGTGGTGTTTAACAATTCTATAATAAAATATTCGATAAATAAAAAATTGTATTTATAATTTAAATAATTTAAAAAATTTAAGTACATTGTCTATTTTTTTTATTTATTTTCGTGAAATCACACTAATTTTGATGGGCCAAATGTTAAATAGATTGAAATAGAATAGAGTGTATTGAATTCTTTTATTTTAGGCAACTTACGTAATAAAAATATAATCTTATTTTGTTCGCTTTATTCTAAAGTTTTTAATTAATAAATTTAAAAGATTAGCATGTCCTTGATCTGAGATTCATATTTGATAAATAAAGTATTGTATTCAAGATTTGTAAATAGAAGATGTGTGATGAGAAAATAATATGTTATTAAAAAGAAATCCTATAGATTATTAAGTATATATTCATAATGAAGGAGTGCACCAAATAGTTTATTCCGAATAACCATCATCATATAGTGAATTTCATTTTTGAAAGAAAAAACAACTTGCAATGCAATAAAGGGTCATACAAAACCATAAAGGCCCGATTTAAGTATAAATAGTATCTTGGAATTTTTCTTCCTGCACCCCATTGGCATGATGAAATGGCAGTTTTACCCTACATGTGTTTGTACGCACTTCTAATGATTCTTCACCGTTTCTAGATTTATTCTGGTATATTTTCTCTATCTATATATTTACTGTTTGGGCAAGATAGATCAATACCTTCTCATCTTAAATTAATAAAATTAAGCTTAATTAAATTTTAAGTTCATGATAAAATTATAATTTTTAATTGAGTTTATGATCGATTTTGTTAGTATATTGATTAGTTAATAAATTTATAATTTTTAATTGAGTTATCACATACTCATAATTAATTCTTTTTATTAATGGATGATGTGATGGTTAAAAGATTGATATGATTATATGTTATCATTCAACTGTCATCACATGTCATTTTATAATTTTATTGTTTTAAAGTTTTATAATATTATAATTTATAAATTTTATAAATTTATAATTATATAATTTTATATTTTAATAATTTTATAATTTTAATTTAAAATTGTGTTAATTATAAAATTATGATTTTATGATTTGAATAAAAATTTAAAATATATCATAATTTTATATTTCATAAAATCATAATTTTATAATTATATAATTTTGAATTAAAATATAAAAAATTATAAAATTATAAAATTATACAATTATAAATTTTTAAAATAATAAAATAATACGCAAGTAGGATAACATGACTAAATAATAATCAGTTATTTGACTGTTACATCATTCAGTTAACAATAAAAAGATAAAAAGATAACACAAATTCCCACTTGAAAACATTAAATATATTGACTACTCAATCAAAACACATAAATATATTAAATACTCAATTAAAATTTCCAAATTTATTATATACTTAAAACATAAATAAACCATAAAAATAATATATTAATAAAATCACATCACATATACGTTAAAATCTAATTTTATTGGTGTTTCAAAATAAAAAAATTTAAAAAACACAATATTTTTATTTTTTAAAATCAAGATTCCATATAAAAACATGGAAGATTAAATAAAATGGACGACGAAATAATTTAAATCATAGGCAGCAAAAGTAAGGAGTTTTACAGATGTATTTCATTTTTAGTTTATATGTTATTTTAATTTTAATTTATTGAATTTTATTATTATTTATTTTCTATGAATATATCATTATTTTAGCTTCTATGAAAACTATATACTGATGAAATATTTTTTATATGATTTAAATTATTGGTTAAATGATTTTACTTGTGACCATGACATTGTGATGGTTATATTTTAAAATAATAATAAATATAACAAAGTAAATGAAGTATTAAGAAGAAAAAAAAAACAATAATAAAATTAAAACCCAAAACATTATATAAGGAAATTAAAATTTAATTAACTATTTTTAATACATGCGCTTCTTTCCTAAATAAAAATGCTGTGAGAAGGCTCGTATTAAATTAAAATTATTTAATCAATTCAGCTTTATCTATTATCATTTTTAAATTGCTATTAAGCAGTTCACATTACACGCATTAATTTTAATAAAATTTTATTTCATGCTTACTGAAATTTTTAAAAAAAAAAGGAAAATTTTATTAAACATGTACATTTTATGTCAACCTAAGTTAAAAAATTAAAACAAATTGACAAATTCTAAAGATTGAGATTGATAGACCCGAGTCAAACGTTGAGACATATCAATCTGAGCCAAACATCGAGATAAGTTAACTTAGGTCAAAGGTTAAGAAAGGCTAAATCGGGCCTATGGTCGAGACATACCAGCCTAAGTTAAAGGTCGAGATGGACTGACCAAAATGAATGTCAAGACAAGTCCGTCCAAAATAAAGATTGAGATGGATCAACCCAAAATAAAGGCCGAGACAAACCTATATAAATCGATGGTCGAGATAAATCGATCCAAAATAAGATTTAATATGGATCACCTAAAGTTCTAAGTTGAAACGGGATGACTCAGACTGAAAATCAAAATAAATTAACATAAACCGAAAATCTACGCATTCTTCAATCAAAATTCGACCAAATAAAATCGATTCAATCCCAAGTAAATTTCATATACATTCAAGATAATGTTTTGCATCAACTTCTTCCATCACATGTTAAATTGACGTACACATAATTACTTTTCAAAGTTCTCGTAACCAAAAATCTTAAAATTTCTAAATACTAATCATATTTTAAAATTTTTAGAATGTACGAGATTTTGTATTTTCACAATTCATCTTAAAATCGTTATCTCCATATAATATATGTAATATATCATTAAATTTTCAAAGCAACATAACCAGACCACGGACCAAAACAAATCAATCAAATAAATACCAATATGTCCACAATCACCAAAACATGTTTTTCATTTTAACTACAAGTTGACATTCACTACATTTTCATTTATTACGCAAATCCATAATAATAATAATAATAATAATAATAAAAACCACAAAGACTAAATAAAACTAGGAAAGTTTTAACTTATTTTAAGAGAACTTAATATACAAATAAAACATATAACTACAAATTTAAACTAGCAGGAATTTCTCTAATTGTTTTAAACATCATATACAAATTTTAAACTCAAACGTGCTAGTACCAGGATAAATTAGAGATACAAGGAAAATAAAACTTAATCTAAGGCAACATCAAGTCTATTTATATTGTATTAAGTGTTGTTATTTTTTATGAGATAATATCGGGGAAAAATAAAACTTGACTCAAATCTAAATAAAATCTATTTATATTGTCTTAAGTGTTGTTACTTTTAGAGATAATAACTTTTGATTAGAAAAAAAACACATAAAAAATATTTAAAAAAAAATAGAAAATTGTGAAAGGAAACATACTTATGAGTAGTTTCTTTTCAATATAGGTTTCTTATATTTGACAAAAACATTCAGGATTTCAAGTAGGTTAATAGTAAATTTTTTTATATTTTAGAAATGAAGTTTCAATTAAAAAAGTAATTAATATTTCAATAGCAAACAAAACAAATAATTTTTATTAATTTAATATGAGTATATTTTCAGTATAATAATTTATCACTATCGACAAATTAAAAACTCCTCAATAATTATAAAATCAATAAATATATTATGAAATAATTTATACTTAAATAATATCATAAAACCTTTCCAATGTTATTATTTAATATGAATGTAAGAAAACACATTTTGTGCCTGCATTTTAACACTTTTTAACTGTAAACATAAAGATAAGTGAGAAGTAAAAAACAAAAAAAGGAGAGAGATGAAAGAACAGATTTTGATATTAATATGCAAAAGTTACGTAAAATATATATTGTCACAGATTTGTTAGTGACAGCGTTGTCCTATGTTTATTAAATATATTTATTAAATAAAATAGATAGATATCTGAAAACGCAAAGGACAATCAGAAATGGTCTTCCCAATTTTGGCGGCGTTCGTTATGTTAAGTGGACAACCTTTCATTCATTCAAAGGTGCCCTTATTACCGTTTTGACTTTAATTCAATTTAATTGTTCTCTTACTTTAAAAAATATAATGATGTAATTTTCTAAAAATATTTAAATCAGTTTCTCAAATTTAAAAGATTAAAACGATATTAATTTTTATATTCGAAATTGACCTCTTTGATGTGTTATATATAAATTTATGGATTAAATATGTTTTTTGTCATTCAAGTTAAAGTGAATTTTAAAATTAGTTCCTTTTCGAAATTTTCTACTAATTTAGTCTTTCAATTTTATAAATACGTAAATTTAGTCCTTCTTACCAAATTTTGTTAAGTTTATTTGACATTTTAAATGCATTTTATGATAATATTTGAGTTAATGTTGAAGCAAAAATGTGTCAAATGATGTAAACAATTCAAATACTATCATGAAATGCGCTTAAAATGTCAACTAAACTTAACAAAATTTAGTTAAAAAGACTAAATTCACACATTTTGAAAGATGAAAGAGTAAATTAGTCAAAAATTTTGAAGAAACACTAATTCCAAATTTCACTAAAACTTAAGGGACAAAAACGTATTTAACCCTGAATTTATTATATATAATTAATATTTATTTATTAATAATTTTAATATTAATTAGATCATGAAATTTATATTAATGTTTATAGAAATTTTGAGACTTGATTGACATCTTATTAATAATGAAATTAATTTGAAAATAAATAATGGTATTATAAAAACAATTAAACCATTATAATTTGAAAACACTTCTCTTTTATTATGAGTTTCTTTTGTGGTGTATTTTTTTTTAATTGTTTTGGATTTAGTTTTAATAATAATGCAGCGACTTTGTACTATCAAGGCGAAAATAGGCCACGCATTAGTGCAAACTTAAAATTTTAATTTTATAAAGTGGGTAAATTTTAATTATATAAGAGTATATAATTGAGAAATAATATAAAATAAACATTTTTGAAATTAAATTATATCAATTATTTTCTAATTTTTGAATAGTTTAAAGATAAGTATCATATTAATAAATTTATCATATATAAAAATCTATAATATACTGTAAAAAAGCTTTATACTGCAAAAAACAGGTGTATTCGGAAACCAATTAAATCTAATAGAAAAGGAAAACATATTAAAAAAAATTAATCAATAAAAAGTAGAATCTTAAATTCATTTTTTTTATCATGTTGATCTTTTGAGAATTGAAAATGCTATGCACTTATTTATAGTCAAATTTTATCATTATTGCTCTTCGTTGGATTTAAACTTATGTAACTTTATCTTGACTTGAAATGTTAATATGATTCCAATGGTTTGTAAGAGATAGGCACACGGGGAGAAACGTTCTAGTGCATGGAGATCTATCTCATCCTCCTATGTTTGTAATAATATTATTTATTTATTTTTGTGTTTTTAATAACATCTTTTTAGCTCTTATATCAATTAAGGGTCATTTCATTTTATTTCATCTGTTTATTATATTAGGAGTTTTAAAATAATAAAATATTTACAATATTTAATTAGACCAAAATATTTTATGATTTTATTTAGTTTTTCACAACCTTATATCTTTACCTATGTAAGATAATTAGGAAAGTCAATATATTATTTTATTTAATGAGTTAACATTATTCATACACGTGAACAACTACATATATTTATAATGGATCATTTATGATACATACAAAGGAATCTCTCACCTTTATCATGTCACTACAAATTATGTATTAGATTTTTGTCAACAATGTACCTCACGATTAATCCCATAAATCCTATTAGTAATTTGTGATTTTTATTACTAATTAACATTTTCGTCAATAAATTTATCGATGCATAAAATTTCCACCAAATCTAATGATATTTTGCTGGTATATAAAGAGGAAATGGGCGTGGAGAAGAAAAAAAAAAAGAGAATGAAGAAAAAGAGGAAGAGAAAAAGAAACAAGAGAATAAATAGAGGAAAAGAAGAATTTGTTTTGATTTAGTAATCACCGGTAACTTTCCTTATATTATTATCGAAAAATAAATATATCCTTTTATCCTTTGTCAATATATTTTTTTAAATTTAAATTAAAAAAAATTTATCATAATTTAATAAAAAATTTAAAGAAATCATTACTTAAAAAACTATGTGATAATTAAATATCAATTAAAAAGGTCAAACAAAAATAATGTTAATTATTAAATTAATTTTTTATTATTGAGACAAAATAATAATTATTCTTGAAAGAGAACATGAAATATAAGAATAAAAACAGTGTTGCTATTCAACTTTTCTTTTTCTTTTAAAATAAAAAGAAAGAAAATAAATAAAAGAGATAAATATAATATGTAAAAAATTTTAAAAATAAAAAATAATGTGAAAGAAAAAAAAATTAAAAATATATTTTTATTTTTGTTATATTTGATTTTATATTTTATTATATATTAAATTAAATATTGTGTTTGAAATAGAAAAACACTTAATTTAATTTCCATCGATCTACATATAATTTAAAATTTTTAAATCTCCAGGTAAAGAAATAAATATTTTGGTGTCGAGACAATTTTATCCTTTGATAAATAATTATTTTTTTAAATTAAAACAATTGTTTTATATTTTCACGTAATTACTTCCATTCGATTTATATGTTGTTAAAAAACTTTATTTTTTATTTAAAGACTCTTCATATCTTTGATGAATTATTTGCGGTATACATTAGTGTAATTTGCATACAAGAAGAGTCAAATTGAGTTCTAAAAATATGAAAATAAGTTTTTGAAATTGGATCTATAATCTGAATTTTTTTGAGTATTATTTATTTATTTATTTTTAAATAAAATAAAAATTTTTAATAAAAATAATTATTTACAAAATAAATAAAAAAATATTTATACTAAAATTTTAAAATTTATTTATAATTACTTTTAAGATTAAAAGAGTGAATACATTTGTGTGTTGAATTGTGTTTCTCTCACTTTCTCTTCATACGTGTAAGAAAAAAAATTCTATTATTCTTCAAATCATTCTGTATAAATTATCTCTCATCCCTAAAACCAAACAAGTTGAATCGTTTTTATTAAAGAGTAAATCCCTAAATCCCTGTAAGCAAGCACGGGCCTTTTGTAGTTACAGTCCGAGTTGGCTTACGCGGGGTCATCTACAGCTATGCGGATGAATGAAGCAATAGTCCATAGACCAATAGAAGTTTAGTTGTTTCAAGCTTCAACGCCCCAGAACCACGCCTATTATCTTTTCTTCTCCCTCTTACTTTTTCTCCCTTTCGTTTCCTTCTCAAAAACGCAACCAGATTTCCTCATCCCTGTTATATATTTCGTGTCGCATTTCCCCGAGTATCTCATTTAGGGTTTTTGTCACTGTGCTCGAGAAGAAGAAAACAATCGTCATGGCGTCGCAGGAGCACCTCGAGAAGATGCAGGCACGGCAGAATTTCCGGAATCTATGGCACACCGATCTCATGAGTACCATTCAGGCCGATACTCCTTGTAAGGAATCCCTCACTCTCTCTTTCTCTTTCTCTTTCACTTTTCCAATTTCGCTTTTTATCTTTACACTCATGTCGTCTCAACTCTTGATTTTCCGCAGATTGTTGCTTCGCGGTGTGGTGGTATGTGATCTGGAACTTTCTTCTGCCTATTCGATGTTTTTGTCAAATCTGGTTCTCTGGATCTAATGACTGTTCTTTTTTCTTTTGTTTTTTTTTTCCTCGACTGGACACGGAAACAAATCTTTCATTTTCAATTTCGCTGTTTATTATATTCGACTTTTAGATCCAGGATTGACGTTGACTTGCATTGACCGACGAAGTATTTTAGATTCTGCTTAAAATAGTTTCCACTCTCTGTTCAAATTGATCGGTTTTATTTTTGTTTAGTTATGTACTTTTAAAGTTATGTGGGTCTGATGAAGAAAACATGAAATGCATTCCTATTCTTGTTGAAGGGCATGGACATACTATGCTTATTCCGAGTGGTGTAAGATTGTCCTGAACTGACAAAAGAGTTGGTACGCGGAAAATGACTATAGGGGAGCGGGTTCTCAGGTTCTGTCTTTGTGTATAATAGTATCTTGATGGTGGTAGGAATCTGGCCTCTTTCAGTATCTTATACTGGGTGGAGGGTTTATTTGCTAAACCTCCACAACAGAGGAAGGGTTCTATGAGAATTCAATCAATCTAACAGGTTATAACAGAGTGAGATGGTATTGAATAAAGTGTTACCGAAAATATTTGATACCGTATCGATTGATAAATATTGAGATCTTTATTTCGGTTGTGTATTATTGCACACTAGTATTGTATCCCCAAGGAAACTTTGTTACCGTTGAGGATCTGTTGTGTCTTTGTAGCCACTAGCCAGTTGATAAAGTCTCACGGCTTTTCGTATGGTACTGTGCTCAATGAAGTCAGTCGTCTCTTTTGTGAGTTTTCTTAGTTGGATTGGATCATAATATAATTTCTGTAGATTTTTTGAGCCTTTAAACTTGATGAATTTGTTTTATATGCACAACGGTGCACTCTTAGTTGGATCAAAATTTTAACTGGTCTACATTTTAGTCATGAAGTGAATTTATTTTCTGCAGTAATTAATCTAATTTTCTTTTGTCCCATCATAGTGCACCGTGTGTGTCTTATCTTCTTCGCAAACGAGCTCTTTATGATGACATGTCAAGGTAATTGATTGATACTATTTCTGTTTTTCTAACATTCCAAAATATTTTTTTTACATACTCTGTGTTTTTGACATATCTGTCGATTTATTTTTTCCAGATACACATGTTGTGCTGGTTACATGCCCTGCAGTGGTAGGTGTGGAGAAAGTAAATGTCCTGAATTTTGCCTTTGCACTGAGGTATAAAAATCTGAATCTATTTTTCCTTACTTTTATTTGTACCTGGTATTGTGTCAGCATGTCATCTCTCTCTATCAGTCAGTTTGGCTGTGATGCCTTAACCATTGCATGATATTAGTCCAAGTTTATAACAGATAATGGTATATCACATGTAGTAATTGTCGAAGACTTCAAATATGATTCAGGTACGAATTAATGGAAAAATAAAACGCATTGCATGATTTTATGGTTAGGCTAATAATTGTTTCCAACTTTTGAGAGTAGCTTTGTTTGTTACTACTGTTATCTTGTTGTGTTAGGAATCATGAATGCGACGTTTGATATAAATGATTAACTCTTCATGGTGAAGGGTAAAAAGGGTGGGTTAACTGTTTAACCATCAAATGAAAATCTGTTGATCTCTCCTAGTGAAGCTAGGCACTACGCAAATTTTAGATGACAGCTTTACTAGCAATAAAGGTAGTTGAATATTAAGGTTGAATTGATCTCTATACTGTTCAGGATTTTTAAATTAAACTTTCTAAATTTAAGGATCCATTGTAATTTGAAAATTTTTAATTGAACCTTACTGATATTGTCTATTGGTCATCATCCAGTTAGAAATTTTTGAAACTCTAGGGAAACAGTTCCAAACTTATAACAATCCGAAAATTTAACCAATATTGTAAAATATGGACGCTCGAGGTTTTAAAGTTGATTTTGAAAACGTTTATGATCAAATAAAAAAGCAGCTGAATTTCTTACACGGTTTTAGATAGCAATGTCCTTCAAAAGGGAAAATGTGGTCCCAGTGGTGTGTCATTGTTAATAATGAACTGAAGCCTTTGTTATCGTCAAAAAGGACCTAGGAAGGGGTGGGCGTATTAAGTAAGCTGTTGATTCCATTTTTTAAGTTAAACCACAATTCATGTATTCGTTACTGTTCTTTTCATTGTAAGTTGTTGAGTTATTGTGTAGTTTAAAAGATTGGAAATGTACTGAAACTAGATTTAGAGCAAAAACTAACTGCTTTATTTAAACTTTGGGTGTTTGAAAATGGCGTTTTGAAAAATTATAAATTTTTATTTTCCATTAAATAAATGCCACTCAGGATTGCTTTGGAGCTTGAATTTTGGGTGTTGAATTGTATGATTGTTACATATAGCAAGCTATATTTATTGACGTGTGTATCGTTGTTTCAGGTTTTCCTCTGCTTTGGAAACTCAGTTGCCTCAACTCGCTTTCTATTGCAAGATGAATTTAACATTCAAACAACGCAATGTGATAATTGCATTATTGTACTTTCCCTCTCTCTCTCTCTTTACTTTTCTCTTGCATTCACGGCCAGATACATGCAATTTTACTTTTTCAATGATATTCAGTTAATTACATGTAACTCTTCTATTTAGGGTTTCATGTTTTGCCTTCAACAAATTGCATGTATATTCTCGATTGTTGCCATGATTGTTGGAAGCGAGGAAATTCAAGAGGCTTCTCAGTTGCTATCTTGTTTGGCTGACCTTGTGTACTGCACGTAAGGCTTCCTCTTCTCTCTCAAGTTTCAATTAATTGTGCACATTATATTGGAAGGAGTTTGTACTAAATATATTCTTCTGTTTATTTGCAGGGTCTGTGCATGCATGCAGGTAAGTTTGTTAATTATATCTGACATGATTAATCATGATTAGTGACGGATCTAAGATTCTAAGTCAGTGGGATAATTAGAAATTATATGGGTCTCAATCTAGCAACATTTTAAAGTAAAAGTAAAGAATTAGGAGGAACAAAATTAGGGGACGGGAAATAATTTTTTTAGATATTTGGTAATACTTTAAACAAAATCAAGGGATGCACCTGCACATCTCATGTACAAGTAAGTCCGTCACTAATCAAGATGTCGTACTCATGAACGCATGAAAATTGACACTTGAGGAATTTTTTTTGCAGACTCAGCACAAGATTGAAATGGACAAGCGTGATGGGAAATTTGGACCCCAACCAGTAATGGCAGTGCCGCCCCCTGTTCAGCAGATGTCACGCATTGATCAGCAAGTTCCTCCTTCTGTTGGGTATGCACCACAACCTGCATATCCACCACAACCGGTTTATGGACAGCCCTATGGTTATCCACCTGCCCCACCACCTTCTCAAGGATATCCATCTTCTGGATACCCCCCCGCTGGTTATCCCCCAGCTGCCTATCCTCCACCAGGGTACCCCCCATCTGGCTACCCTAAGTGATTGCTTTAGCTTCCATTGTATTCTCTACAGCGCTAGTTGATTGGTTCATAAAACAATCGCACATGTTTGTGGTGAAATGCAATAGTTCCATCTCATCTGTTGATTATTTTGCATTTCCCCTTGCAGGTTTTGTTGTGACTTGACACATTATAATTCCTGTCGTACTTCGATTTTGTATATTGTTCTCGTTGGTGTTCATAAATAGTTAACTTTAACTTTTTATCTGCAATATGCTGGTATAATGCACTGTTCCAAATATGTTTAGAAAACAACTCGTGATTAAATGTGTGATGGAAACTTGGCTATTAGCACTCATACATTAGTAAGGATGGGAGTAGGAGTGGCATAGGTCCCTTTTAGTCTGACCCGCTTTTGTACGCAAAAACAGGTTGGGTTCGGTAAGTCTGTTTAGATGGAGCAGTTTGACCAACACAACCTGGCCCGTCACTTGGCGGGTTAGCCTGCCAATCTTGACATTTTATTTTTAATTTTTGATTTTTGGTTTTTGACTTCACCATAGGAGTGCGGTGATGATGAGACGAAAGTGCGTGGGGTTTTGGCGGATTGGGAGAAATGGTTGTTGTTTAAGGAAGTTTTCAGGGTTTGAAGAGAACTTAGTCTTGAAGTGAGAATGAGAAGTTGGTTTGGGGACGAAAATAACTTCCATCAATAATTTGGTAATGGTTTTGCCGTGGTGTGTTTGGGAGGGGTAAAGTTGAACATGTGGTAGTGGGAGTGACACGAGCATAGTGAAATGGGTGCCGTTTTACTCGATAAGGAACAACATCCATGTTGTGGCTGCCATTAGATCTCAAAAAATCATAGCTGCCATGCAAAGATGTGCAAAACCTTTCAATCGCCGGAAACCCTCGTGACTCGTTCAATTGAACCAACAACACATGAAATAACAACGATCTCCTATACAGATTAAGTTGAACGTTGAGGAAGAGAAGAGGAAAAGTGTGAACTGAGATTCTTTGAGTGTTGAGGAATAGAAGAGGAAACACTAAGCATAGCAAATCGAGGAAATGTGTGGGTTGTGGGTAGGCATGTCAAAGCGGGCTAGGCTCGTCGGACTAGGCTCGTCGGGCTAGCCCGTCAGCCTGTCAGGAAAAGGGTGGTCGGGTTATAATTTTTAACCTGTCAATCCGCTATAGTCCAGCTTGCCTAGCACACCAAATTGGTAGGCTAGTCCGTCCTAGCCTACCAACTTTTTTTTTATGTTTAAAATTAAAAATAATTAAAAAATTTATATTATATATATAATAAACAAAAATTTGAAAAAATAATAAAAAGTTAGCAAGTCATTAAGGTGAGGCGAGTTGAATTGTCCAATTCCTTTTCTGATGGAGGGCTAACTTGACCTGACTCGTTTTTGGTGGACCAAAACGAGTCATATTGATCCGTTTTGTTACTCCTAGTTGTACGTTGGTTTGCGGAAATCCGTCCAATGGACTCATTGGGTTACAAGTAATGTCATGTCGGACTGTAACGGGTTCATAGGTTTAACCACCTAACCTGACCTACCTATTTCAAGTTGAGTTGGCAGTCCGATTTATTGAATCAAATCCATTTTGTCACTGTTAGGTAGCAGCAAACAGATATGAGTAGTGCTTATTTATTAGTGATTATCTATTATTTTTTTGTTTCTTTTTTATTACTTTGTGTATACCAATAAAAAAATACTTGTGATTTTTTTTATAGACGTGGATACTTAGAAATATTTGTAAATATTTTTTTAATTTTCTTTTCTTTTAAAAACCTTAACTAAAAATAAAAAATATATAAAATCAAACTTTAAACCATTTTTAAAAAATTAATATTTTGTTTAGTAATTTAGATTTACAAATTTTATATTATAATATCGTTATCTATCTCATTATAAAGCAATAATTAAATACAATTAAACAATCATTAATTATATTTACATGATAGATCACTTTGTTAATTTATAAGTGTTAATAATTTAAATTATAATAGTATTATGTATTTACATCATTATAAAAGTATAATAAAATTAATTCTTTTATTTTAATTTTAATTTTAAATAATAAAGAACAAAATGGGTCAAAAAATTATTACGGATAGATTGGTCTACTTTTAGTTTGTTAAGTTTGTCAATTTGATTGATTGGACTCGTTAAACCAAAATAGATTAACAGATACAATAGATTGACAGGTTAAAAATTTTAGCCCAAAATATCCAATTTTGGTTGAGTGAAGGTTGGTCGATAAATCACAACTCATTTTATATGATTTTTTTGTGATAAAAGTTTACATGTGAAAAGTGATCAAAGAGATAAATAAAGGCCAGGGGTTAGGGAAGACCTATATTATTAGTTTCACCTATTTATTTATTATATATATTTTAATTCTTTAATGTTTCGTCTGACATGTTATGTTTTATAGATATATTTATAAACAAGACTTTACTGGGTTTTGTTTATTACATAAATTATTTTTTATTTTCTAATAACTGATTTTAGGAGATAAGTGTAACATTTCATTTTAATAGTTTTTACGCTATCAAACAAAACATTAAATTATGATAATCCAGAAGTAGATGATAGTAATATGTCAGTATAAGGTAACAATACAGTCATCCTTAAAATAACTATACATATATTGTCTATACATACAACCTATACTAAGCAAAAGGGGTTACAAAACACCCAAAACATCTAGGCGGAACAAAAGATGGCAACTATCGCTGGAAGCGTCCAAACACCACTCAACTCCTGTCCAGGAGGGGTGTATCCTCACCTGCACCTATATTTGCTCACGCCATTCAATAAGGACGATCATTGCAAAAATAGAAGACACACAGAACACACAACATACAAGAA
>Ga0099822_1003626_pt1 | contig 19843 bp, 18 predicted proteins | sample CowpeawhiteBW_FD_76839 | JGI IMG/M metagenome (GOLD analysis project Ga0099822, IMG submission 76839) | Root nodule microbial communities of legume samples collected from California USA - Cow pea white BW | ecosystem: Host-associated > Plants > Roots > Nodule | place: USA: California | collected...
CCTCGCGGGTCATGTCGCGGTTCTGGCCCGACATGCCGTCGACATTGAACATCGCCCAGTCGCTCGGCAGGCCGCTCGCGGCGACGCCGAAGTTGAGCCGTCCGTTCGACAGATGATCGAGCACCGCGACGCGGTTGGCGAGCTCGGCGGGGTGATGATAGGGCAGCAGGAAGCCGCCGGGCCCGATGCGGATGGTCTTGGTCTGCAAGAGCGCCTGCGCGATCAACAGGTCGGGCGAGGGATGCGGCTCCCAGGGCGCGGTATGATGCTCGCCGATCAAGGCCTCCTGATAGCCGAGCTCATCGAGCCAGCGCAGGGTCTGCAAGTCCCAATCGTGGCCCTCCTTCAATCCGCACTCCGGCGGATGCGAGGGCATCGCGAAGTATCCGAGTTCCATAAGGGCTCCTCTCCTCGTTGTTCTCCGCGTGTCTTCCGCACGCGATCGAAGAGTACCTCCTTTGGTTGCGGCCGCAATATGGCTTTGATGGCCCTGCATCGGTTGAGCAGCCCGGATGGAGCGGAGCGCAATCCGGGTGGATCTCGCAGCCTGCACCACGGTCCCGGATTTCGCTTCGCTTGATCCGGGCTACTCAGCGTTGCAATTTCTACCTCGCTCCGAACGTGGTCTTGCCGAACAGCGCCTTCTGCGTTGAAGGTTGCGAGCGCCAGTATTGCGGTGGCGCGCTGACCTCGCCGCCGAGTTCGGCGGCGGCGTGCCAGCCCCAGCGCGGGTCGTAGAGCATGCCTCGGGCGAGCGCGACCATGTCGGCCTTGCCGGAGGCAACGATCTCTTCCGCCTGCTTCGCTTCGGTGATCAGGCCGACCGCCATCGTGGTGACGCCCGCCGCCTCCTTCACCGCCTGCGCCGCCGGCACCTGGTAGCCCGGCCCGAGCGGGATCTTCTGCAGCGGCGCGACACCGCCGGACGAGACATCCATCCAGTCGACGCCGCGCTTCTGCAGCTCTTTTGCAAATTCAACGGTCTGCGCAAGGCCCCAGGCCCCCTCGACCCAGTCGGTTGCCGAGACGCGGATGCCGATCGGTTTGTGATCCGGGAATGCGGCGCGCACCGCGTCGAACACTTCGAGCGGAAAGCGCATCCGGTTTTCCAGCGAGCCGCCATACTTGTCGGTGCGCTTGTTGGCGATCGGCGACAGGAACTGGTGCAAGAGATAGCCGTGCGCGCCGTGCAGCTCGAGCGCGTCGATGCCGAGCCGTTCCGCACGCTTGGTCGCCGCGACGAAGGCATCGCGGATGCGCTTCAGGCCGGCCTCGTCCAGCGCCAGCGGCGGCGCCTCGCCGTCCTTGTGAGGGACATCAGACGGTCCCACCGTCTGCCAGCCGCCTTCTGCGATCGGGATCAATTGTCCGCCCTCCCAAGGGCGTCGGCTCGACGCCTTGCGGCCGGCGTGAGCAAGTTGCATGGCAACCGCCGCCTTCGAATGCTTGCGCACGGCGGCGAGGATCGGCTTCAACGCCGCCTCGTTGGCGTCGCTGTAAAGGCCAAGGCAGCCCGGCGTGATCCGCCCGATATCCTCGACATGGGTCGCCTCGATGCAGAACATCGCCGCGCCCGACAGCGCCAGCATGTTGATGTGCGTGAAATGCCAGTCGGTGGCCGAGCCGTCGACCGCCGAATACTGACACATCGGCGACACCATGATGCGGTTTGAAAGTGTCAGGCCACGCAACTCAATCGGGGAGAACAGGGCGCTCATGCGGGACTATCCGGAGCTGAGGAAGGGAGTGTGCGGCTTAAGATAGAGGGCGTGCGCAAAATCACCAACCGTCCGCCCGATGAAACGAACCCGTGCGCAGACCAGCAATGCGCCAGCGCGGGGCACCTCAGTCCAGCAGCGTGAATTGCAGCAGCAGATTGCGCTGGATCAGTGAGAAATTGTCGTCCGAGACCATCGTGAGCACGGTCTCGCCCTCCGCCGTCACATGGGCGTCGATGCCTTCCATGTTGTCGATCTCGTTGCCGAGGTCGGCGTTGAAGATCGCGGGACCGTCGACGACGGCGCCGGGTCCGATCTCCGACAGCGCCAGGCGGCGGATGCGGATCCCGACGCCCCCGATCCAGGAGAATTTGCGCTCAAGGATCAACAGGTCGCCAGACGGCAGCAACACCGCATCGCTGATGTCGAAACTGTCGGTACGCCGGATGCTGAACTGGCCCGGCGTTTTGCCGCCGACGAGAAAGGCGATCAGATTGCCGCTCGGATCGAGGCCGCGTTCGGACAGCGCGAGCAGCGTGCCGGCGAGCGGCAGGCCCTTGGGCACGAAGACCAGCGCCTCGAGCCCCTTGTTGAGGGGAAGCTTGCGCACCGCCGGCGGCATCGGCACCACCTCGCCGCGCGCACGGGTAAAGCCCTTGGCGAAATCGTAGCGCAGCACCTGATTGACGCGCTCGAGCCCGACATAGACCACGGAGCCATCGAGCGCGATCGATTCCGAATCGTACCAGTTGCGCGAGGTGATCGGCCTGCCGTCGGGCCCGAGCAGCGGCGCGGCTTCGACGTCATCGAGCCCGACCATCTCCCGGCCGCGATAGACGATACGACCGGTGAACCAGCTCCCCTTGTCGCTGACCGCGATGAAGCGCTCGCCCTGGGGATCGAGACGCAGGCTCGACAGCCCACCAAAGCCGGGAAATGCCGAGGTCAGAATGAGGCCGCTGCGATATTCCAGCGCGCCGAACCGCGTCCGCGAACGATCGCGGATATCGAACGAGGGCAGCGGACGCGCCTTGACCTCGATCGAGACGGGTTCACTGACGGAATAGGGGCTGGCCCGCTTCGGCGGCGTCAGCGGCGCGCTCTGCGCCTGCGCGAGGCTTGGGAGCGCTGCGGTCGACAGCGCCGCCGCCACATCCTGCAGGAAGCGGCGGCGGTTAACAGATGGGCGCATGTCTCACGAGTGGAGCCTGCGTCGGGTGCCCTGTACAGGCGCGGCGCCGTGGGTCTCGCTGAACAGCTCGGCGAGTTTTTCGGTGATGGCGCCGCCGAGTTCTTCGGCGTCCACGATGGTGACGGCGCGGCGATAGTAGCGCGTGACATCATGGCCGATGCCGATCGCGATCAGCTCGACCGGCGAGCGGGTCTCGATCTCTTCGATGATGTGGCGTAGGTGCCGCTCGAGATAATTGCCGGGATTGACCGACAACGTGGAGTCGTCGACCGGCGCGCCGTCGGAGATCATCATCAGGATGCGGCGCTGCTCGGGGCGCGCGAGCAGGCGCTTGTGCGCCCAGTCGAGTGCCTCGCCGTCGATGTTCTCCTTGAGAAGGCCCTCGCGCATCATCAGGCCGAGATTCTTGCGCGCGCGCCGCCACGGCGCATCGGCCGACTTGTAGCTGATGTGGCGCAGGTCGTTGAGGCGGCCGGGATTGGCCGGCTTGCCCGCGGCCAGCCACGCCTCGCGCGACTGCCCACCCTTCCAGGCGCGGGTGGTGAAGCCGAGGATCTCGACCTTGACGCCGCAGCGTTCCAGCGTCCGCGCCAGGATGTCGGCGCAGGTCGCGGCGACCGTGATCGGACGGCCGCGCATCGAGCCGGAGTTGTCCAGCAGCAGCGTCACCACGGTGTCGCGGAACGTCGCCTCCTTCTCATGCATGAAGGACAGCGGGTGATAGGGATCGGTGACGACGCGCGACAGCCGCGCCGGATCGAGGATGCCCTCCTCCAGATCGAACTCCCAGGCGCGGTTCTGCTGCGCCATCAGCCGGCGCTGCAGGCGGTTGGCGAGCCGCGCCACGATGCCCTGCAGGTGCGCGAGCTGCTTGTCGAGATAGGAGCGCAGCCGCTCCAGCTCGTCGTGATCGCAAAGATCCTCGGCCGCGATTACCTCGTCGAATGTCGGCGCGAAGGCATGATATTCCGGACCGCGCGGCTCGTTCTGCCCGCGCGCGTTGGGCCGCGTCGCCTCACCCGGCGTTTCGTCGTCGCCGAGCTCGCCGTCGTCGAACGTGTCGCTGGTGGAGGCTTGCGCGCTCTCCATCGCGCTTTCGCTCATCTCTTCGGCGGTGGCCTGTGCCTGATCGGCGCTCATTTCCTGCGCAGCGTCGGAATCGGGCGAGCCCTCGGCGCCGGACTGATCGTTGTCGCCGTCCGGGCTCTCGTCCTGATCGTCTTCGTCGGTGTCCATGTCGCGCTCGTCGCCGAGATCGAGCGCCGACAACAGATCATGCACCAGGTCGCCGAACCTCGCCTGGTCCTCGGTGAAGCGGCTCAGCTTGTCGAGCCGCGTGCCGATCTTGTCCTCCAGCACCGGGCGACAGAGATCGACCATCTTCTTGGCGGCCGCGGGCGGAGCGAGGCCGGTGAGACGCTCGCGCACCAGCATCGCCAGTGCATCCGACAGCGGCGCGTCGGCGCGATCGGTGATCTCGTCATACTTGCCGCGATGGAAGTGATCGTCGAGCATCGCAGTGAGGTTCTTCGCCACACCGGACATCCGCCGCGAGCCGATCGCCTCGACGCGCGCCTGCTCGACCGCCTCGAACACCCCGCGCGCCTGCGGATTGCCGGGCATCAGCTTACGATGCACCTTGGGATCGTGACAGGCGATCTTCAGCGCGATCGAATCGGCATGCCCGCGCACGACCGCGGCATCGCGCTTGGTCATCTTGCGCGCCGGCTCCGGCAGCCGCGCCTTGCCGGGCGCAAGTCCGGGGCGTTCGGCTGCGAAGCTGACCTCAAGCTCGGGCTTCTTGGCGATGGCGCGCAGGCACGCGGTGACCGAGCGCTTGAAGGGCTCGGTCGGCGCTTCCTTCGAACCGGGGCGGAATTTGATGTTGGAGGTTGTCATAGCGATTTCGTAAACCAATGGCGCGTCACGCCGCCGGGATACCCCTCAATCGAACCGAACTCTTGATAGCCATTGGCACGGTAGAAACCGGGCGCCTGGAAGCTCATCGTGTCGACATAGGCCCGGGTGGCTCCGAAGCGCCGCGCTTCGTCCTCGATCGCCGCGATCAGCTTCGCACCGAAGCCTCTGTTGCGAAACTTCTGCTCCATCCAGAAGTACTGGATGAACAGCACCGCAGTCCAAAGCTCTCCGACAATGCCACCGACGATCTCGTTGCCGTCGCGGAGCGAGATGGCGAAGCGCTTGTATTTCTGCTTCCCCATCTTCTCATTGTTGTAACGCGCCAATCCGTCGAGCACCGCCTTCTTGGTCCGGATCAGGGTGCGCTCGACGGAGACTGTTAGCATGGATCAGCTAAGCGCCACGTTGACCGAGGATTCCGGCAGCTCGACGTTGAAGCAGCGCTGGTAGAACTCGGCGACCAGCGGCCGCTCCAGCTCGTCACACTTGTTAAGGAAGGTGACGCGGAACGCGAAGCCGATGTCGTTGAAGATGTCGGCGTTCTCGGCCCAGGTGATCACCGTGCGCGGGCTCATCACCGTTGAGAGGTCGCCGTTGGCGAACGCGTTGCGGGTAAGGTCCGCAAGCCGCACCATCTTGTTGACGATGTCGCGGCCTTCCTGCGTGCGGTAGTGGCGCGCCTTCGCCAGCACGATCTCCACTTCCTCGTCATGGGCGAGGTATTTCAGCGTGGTGACGATCGACCAGCGGTCCATCTGGCCCTGGTTGATCTGCTGGGTGCCGTGATAGAGGCCCGACGTGTCGCCGAGGCCGACCGTGTTGGCGGTGGCGAACAAGCGGAACGACGGATGCGGCTTGATGACCTTGTTCTGGTCGAGCAGGGTCAGCCGGCCGGAGACTTCCAACACGCGCTGGATCACGAACATCACGTCCGGGCGGCCGGCGTCGTATTCGTCGAACACCAGCGCGATATTGTGCTGCAGCGCCCAGGGCAGGATGCCGTCACGGAACTCGGTGACCTGCTTGCCCTCCTTGACCACGATCGCGTCCTTGCCGACGAGATCGATACGGCTGATGTGACTGTCCAGGTTGACGCGCACGCACGGCCAGTTGAGGCGGGCCGCGACCTGCTCGATATGGGTCGACTTGCCGGTGCCGTGATAGCCGGTGACCATCACGCGGCGGTTCTTGGCGAAACCGGCGAGGATCGCGAGCGTGGTGGCACGATCGAAGCGATAGTCCGGATCCGATTCCGGCACGTGCGGATCGACTTCGGAATAAGCGGGAACTTCCAGGTCGCTATCGATTCCGAAGACCTGCCGGACCGACACCTTCATGTCGGGCAAGCCGACGGGTTCCTGCGTTTTGGTCTGGACGGCGGTCGTCATTCATACTCCGAGGTCCCGGGCAGTCCCGAAACCAGATTTAAGCATTTGGCTGCGGATTGGGTGCTTCGCACAAGCCTAGCAGAGAGCAGCGGCTGGAAGAAGCCCAGGGGCTAATCAAAGTTCCGTTGTGCTATCATGAAGATAGGGGCGGCGTTCGGTTTTTGGAAGGCTGCCCTGCGAATCACGCCGTACTTTCGCCGCACCACCGCGGCGCCTGCCTGCCCGGCACTTTTCCCGACGGCACGGAGTTGTTAGGTCTGCAACCCCGGTTCCACGGCCGCAGGATATTTGTGACCTCTTTCCTTGACCCCTTGATCAGCTTCGTTTCGGCCAACGCATGGCTTGCCTATCTGACGCTGTTTCTGGCCGCCCTGCTGGAGGCCGTCCCGGTGGCCGGCTCGCTGGTGCCGGGCTCGACCATCATCCTCGCGCTCAGCGCGCTGGTGCCCGGCGGCGAACTGAAGTTGTGGCCGGTGCTGGCCGCAGCCGTGGCGGGCGCGGCGCTCGGCGATGGCAGCGCCTTTCTCATCGGCCACCGCAGCCAGCGCGAGATCCTCTCGACCTGGCCGCTCAGCAACTACCCGCGCGTGATCGCGCAGAGCGAGGCCTTCTTCAACCGCTGGGGCGTGCTCGCGGTGTTCTTTGCCCGCTTCGTGCCGCCGATCCGCGCCTTCGTCCCGATCACGGCAGGGGCGCTCGACATGCCGCCGGCGCGCTTCTACGCCGTGAACATTCCCGCAATCCTGCTCTGGGCGCCGGCGCATGTGCTGCCCGGCGTGCTCGCCATCACCGCGCTGCACGACTATGCCGGTCTGCCGCATCATGGCCACGTCGGCAAACACCTCTGGATATTTGCGGTCGTCGGCTGCGCCTTGATCATCACGCTCGCGGTCTGGACCATCCGCCGCCGCCACGGCGGCGGCCTGATCGAACCGGCCCGGTCCAAATAAATGTCTCAAAGGCTGTTGGTCGTGCCGCCCCGCCCGGGGGTCGGGCCGACATAGCGCGCGCGGGGCCGGATCAGCTTGCCATGCTGCAATTGTTCGCTGGCATGGGCGATCCAGCCGACACTGCGGGCCATCGCAAACAGCGCAAGCTCGCTGCCGGCGGGCATCCGTAACGCATGCACCAGCACAGCCAGCGCATAATCGATGTTCACGAACTCGCCGGTCGCCTCCGCGATCCGCTCCGGCACCTCCTTGGTGAACTTGCGCGGCGCGCCGGCGCGGGTCAGTGCCTCGAGCAGCGAGATCGCACGCGGATCGCCCTTCTTGTAGACGCCGTGGCCGAAGCCGGCGAAGCGTTCGCCGAGCGCGACACGCTCGCGGATCACCGGCGCGACGTCGTTGTCGATCATGGTCTTGACCAGATGCGAGGCCAGCACGCCGGCGCCGCCATGTTTCGGGCCCTTCAGCGCTACCAGTCCCGCAATGACGGCGTCATAGAGATTGAGTCCGGTCGAGGCCGCACAGCGCGCGGTGAAGGTCGAGGCATGCAGCTCGTGGTCGGCGAGCAGCACCAGCGCCCGGCGAATCAGATCGGGCGCGTGCCTGTTGTCGGGCGCCCAGACCCGAGCCACTTGCTGATGTAGCGGCTCCGCCGACGTTCGTGCATTGAGCATGGTTGCGACCAGGAGCCGCAGAATGCGCCCGCCGACCATCGCACGGCCGTCGGGCTCGCGGGTGAAGGCGCCGGGATCGGCGCTTGCTGCCAGCGCCAGTACCGCGACGGTCCGGTCGATCGGCGCCGCGCGGCGCGTGGCTTCCGCAATCATTCGCATTTCGTCCGAGACGTGCGGGCAATTGTCCGATGTGAACGGATCGACGTCCGCGACATCCCATAACAATGTCGCGGTGTGCTCCAGCGTATCGCGCTCGGCGAGCTCGACGCAGTTGACGCCGCGATAGATCGGGCCCTGCTCGGTGATGGTTGCGACCGCCGAATCCATCACGGGCAGATCCACGTCGAAACTGCGCAAGCCGCGCGGCTCTGGCGACGGCGCGCGGCGCTGCTTCAAATCCCTGATGTCCTCGGCGCGATAGCGGTGGCTGCGCGAATCCGGCGAAGGCTCGGAGCGGATCAGCCCGCGGCTGACATAGGCGTAGAGCGTGGCCGGCGAGATCGCGAGCTCGGCGGCGGCTTCCCGGGCGGAGAGGTAGAACTCAGCGGATTTTTTCATATTGATTGATATAATCAAGATTGATCAATACGTCGAGAGGTCCGACCTTTGCGGGCTGAAGCAAGGAGATCGGGCATGAACATGATTCTCACCAAGAGCCGGATCGGACTGGACGGCGTCCCCGCCGCCGAGACCGTGTTGAGCCATGTCGATGGCGAGCGCGGCGAATTGATCATCGCCGGCGAGCACCTCGCCAACCTCGCAGGCAAGTCGAGCTTCGAGGGTGTCACTGCGCGACTGTGGAACGGCGCCACCGGCAAGTCGCTCAGCGAGGCCAATGTCCGCGCCAGTCTCGGCGCCGCCCGCGACCGCGCCTTCGCCCGGCTGCCGGACCTGCTGCCGGCGACGCGCGGCATGTCCATCATCGACGGCTTCCGTGCCGCGATTGCCGGTTTGCGCAGCGAGAACGGGCTGGAGCACGAGGCGACCATTGTCGGCGCCTTCCCGGTGATCGCGGGCGCCCTAGTGCAGCGCGCCAAGGCCCGCGATCCGATCGCGCCGGATCCGAACGCCGGTCACGCCGCCGACACGCTGCGGATGCTGCTCGGCCGCAAGGCCGCGCCGCGCGAAGTTGCCGCGCTCGATGCCTATCTCGTGACCGTCTGCGATCACGGCATGAACGCGTCGACCTTCACCACGCGGGTCATCGCCTCGACGCAGGCCGATCTGTTCGCGGCGATCACCGGCGGCTATTGCGCGCTGACCGGCCCGCTGCATGGCAGCGCGCCGGAGCCGGTGCTGGAGATGCTGGATGCGATCGGCACGCGCGAGCGGATCAAGCCGTGGGTCGACGACGCGCTGGCGCGCGGCGAGCGGTTGCCGGGATTCGGCCACCGGGTGTATCGCGTCCGCGATCCGCGCGCCGACGTGCTGAAGGCCGCGATCGAGCAACTGGCGGCCGACGGCGCCGACCTGCCATTCGCCGGCGAGGTCGAGGCCTATATCCGCTCAGCGTTGCGCAAGAAGAAGCCGGAGCGGCCGCTCGAGACCAATGTCGAGTTCTTCACCGCGATCCTGCTCGATGCGCTGGACGTCCCGCGTCAGGCGTTCACGCCGATCTTTGCCGTGGCCCGCGCCGCAGGCTGGACCGCGCATGCATTGGAGCAGCGGCGCACCGGCCGGCTGATCCGGCCGAGTTCGTCCTATGTCGGGGCGATGCCGAAGGGATGAGGGTCACCCCCGTACAGTAGATGGGGTAACGGGCCCGGTCCCGCCTCTACGAGGTTCTTCTCCTTCCCCCTGAAAGGGGGAAGGTCGGGATGGGGGTCAGCCGCGGACGGCGGTGTTAGCGGAAAGAGCAGATCCTCACCGCTTCGCTCTGACGAGCAAAGCGACCTCCCCTTTTCAAGGGGAGGTGGAAACCGAGCACACGATAGCCTAGGCCTCGCGCACCACGGTCTTCAGATAGTTGTACGCCTTGATGATCTCGATCAGGCGATCCTCGGTGGAGCGGTCGCCGCCATTGGCGTCGGGATGGTGCTGCTTCACCAGCGACTTGTACTTCGCCTTGACGTCCTCGAGCGTCGCCTCGGCACCGAGCCCCATCACCTGGAGCGCCTTGCGCTCGGCGTTCATGATCTTACGCGTTTCGGGCTTGGCCTGCGCGCCCGGACCGGGCCGCCAGCGGCCGCGGCCGTTGAGCTCGGAGAACATGTGGAACGGATCGGACGCGGCGTCGAAGTCGCCTTCGCCCTTCTTGCCGCCGCTGTTGGCGCCCATCTTCCAGGTCGGGCGATGGCCGGTCAGCGCGTCCTTCTGGTAGCGCGCGACGTCCTCCGGATTCATGCCCTGGAAGAAATTGTAGGACTGATTGTATTCACGAACGTGATCGAGACAGAAGTGCCAATACTCGCGCGAGTTCTCACGACCCTTCGGGGCACGATGCGCGCCCTTGTTCTGGCAACCCGCCCACTCGCAAGCGACCGCCTCTTGGCCGGCCTGCGCCTGGCGCTTCGCACTCACCTTGGTCGGCTTGATGCGAATGGAGTCGAAGAATTTTGATGAATCGATCGGCATGTTGTCTTTGACTACGCAATGCACAATTCTTCAAGTCTTGACATTGCACAGACCTCGTTTCCCGCTGCACCATTGACGAAAGGCCGTCGCGAACTTAATTCTCCGCCATGAGCACGAAAGACACTATCATAAGCAAGTTGCGTGAAGCTTTCTTGCCGGAAAGCCTCGACGTCGTCGATGAATCACATCTGCATGAAGGCCATGTCGGCCATCGGCCAGGCGGCGAGACGCATTTCAGGGTGTATATTGTATCGCCGACCTTCGAAGGGAAGAGCCGGGTCGAGCGCCATCGCATGATAAATGCGGCGCTGGCGCAGGAACTTTCGGCCTCCGTGCACGCCCTGGCGATCCACGCGAACGCCCCCGGGGAAAACCGGCGCTAGCTCGCGCTTACCCAGGGACGCCGCGGCGGTTTTCCTCTAATGAGGATGCATACTCCCGGCGATGGACCTGCTCCATATCCGAGCAGGCAATCTTGCGGATCACATCGCCGGCCGATTAAAGGGGGCCGCCCGATGATCCCTCGCTGGCTACGCTTCCAGTCGATCGCAGCCGCTGCCGGCCTGCTCCTGACCTGCGCCACACAGCCGGCATCGGCGCTCGATATGCCGAGCCCGTTCGTCCAGGAAGTGTTGATCAAAAGCATCCTGGTCTCGCTCAACGACGCGGTGGCCGCCGATAATTTCACCGTGTTCCATGCCAAGATTTCGAAGCCGTTCCGCGACCAGTTTCCGCCGGACAAGCTGAGGACCGTCTTCAAGGATCTCATCGACAAGCACGCGGTGTTCGATGCGATCGTCGCCAAGCCGATCGTCCTGGACCAGGACGCCAAGGTCGACGACAAGGGCGTGCTGCAACTGAAGGGCCATTTCGATACCACGCCCAAGCAGGTCAAGTATCAGCTCGGCTTCATTCCCTCCGATGGCGCCTGGAAGCTTTCGGGTATCTCGATCGACATCGAGTAGCAGCACGACCGCTAGACCTGTCATCCCTGGGGAGGCCGCAACGCGGCCGTCTCGAAGGATGAACGGCCACCGCTCGTGCCCGTCGCCCTTCGAGACGCCGCTTCGCGGCTCCTCAGGGTGACGGTGATAGATCGACACGACTCGCCACGCCGCTAGAACGCCGTCCCCGCCCGCTTCGGTTTCTTCTCGTCGAGCTCACCCGCCTCGCGCGGAATTGGGACGATGCGCAGCGCGGTGATGCGGTTGCGCTCGCGGCGAAGGACGCGGAAGCGGAAGCCGTAGAAGGTGAAGCTCTGGCCGCGCTCGGGGATCGACCGCGCCTCGTGGATCACGAGGCCGGCGACGGTGGTCGCCTCTTCGTCCGGCAGATGCCAATCCATCGCGCGGTTGAGATCGCGGATCGGCACTGAGCCATCGACCACGACCGAGCCGTCCGGCTGGGCGCGCACGCCGGCCACCACGACGTCGTGCTCGTCGGAGATATCGCCGACGATCTCCTCCAGGATGTCCTCCAGCGTCACCATGCCTTCGACCTCGCCATACTCGTCGACCACCAGGGCGAAGTGGGTCTTGCGGCGGCGGAACGCCTTCAACTGCTCGGAGACCGGGCGCATCTCCGGCACGAACCAGGGTGGCAGCGCGATGGCGGAGGCATCGATCGCAGAGGTGTCGCCATCGTTGGCGCGGATCGCGCGCAGCAGATCCTTGGCATGCAGCACGCCGATGATGTTCTCCGGCTTATCTCGCCAGAGCGGGATGCGGGTGTATTCGGTCGCCAGCACCTCCCGCACCAATTCGTCGGGCGGCAGGTCGGCATTGATCATGGTCATCTCGGTGCGGTGAGCCATCACGTCGGAGACCTGCAGCTCACGCAGGTCCAACAGGCCTCCGAACATGTCGCGGTCCAGCTTCTCGACCTTGCCCTCGTGATGCAGCAGGTCGACCGCGCCGCGCAGGCGCTCGGTCGGCGACAGGATGGCCTGATGAGCACCGATCTTGATGCCGAACAGCCTCATCAGGGCGCGGACGATGCCCTCGATGACGGTCAGCAACGGCCCGAGCACCAAGACCGTGAGCCGCATCGGGCGCGCCACCAACAGCGACACCCGGTCCGGCGCGTTGATGGCGACGGTCTTGGGCAGTACTTCCGCGAAAATCACCACCAGCACCGTCATCACGCCGGTGGCATAGAGCACGCCGACATCGCCGAACCAGGCGGTGAAGATGCCGGTTGCGAGCGCGGAGGCACCGATATTGGCGATGTTGTTGCCGAGCAGCAGCGCGCCGATCATCCGCTCGCGCATCGCGATCAGGCTGGCGACGACGGTAGCCTCGCCGTTACCCTGCTTCGAGAGCCGCAACATGCTGCCGCGCGAGGCGCCCGTCAGCGCCGTCTCGCTCGCCGAGAAGAAGGCGGAGACCAGCAGGCAGCCAATCACGATGGAGAAGGCTATCCAGTCCAACTTGCTTCACCCGAACAGTGTTTGAGCATGATCTCACCGAAGATCCGCATCCGCTTTGTCGCCGACGCCGCCGCTCCGGTCGACATCCTGCCCTAATGCTTCGCCAGCTTGGCTTGCAGGAAATCGCGCACCAGCGCCGGCTCAACATGATTGGCGATCACTGCGCGGCCGACGGCTTCCAGCAGGATGAAGGTCAGCCTGCCGCGCTTGACCTTCTTGTCCTGCGCCATCAGCGCCAATAGCGCGTCGGCATCGGCCAGCCCCTCCTGCGCGAACCCTGCGATGTCCTGCAGCCGCGTCGGCAATCCGACCGCCGACAGGTGACGCTCGATCCGCGCCGCATCATCGGGCGAAATCATGCCGAGCTGCGCGGAAAACTGCGCGGCCAGCACCATGCCGACCGAAACGCCCTCGCCGTGAAACAGGCGGTCCGAGAAACCGGTTGCAGCCTCCAGCGCGTGGCCGAAGGTGTGGCCGAGATTGAGCAGCGCCCGCTCGCCGGTCTCGCGCTCGTCGCGGGAGACGATCGCCGCCTTGGCGCGGCACGAGGTCGCGATCGCGTGCTCGCGCGCCGCGCCGCCAGAGAAGATGTCGGCGTGGTTCTTTTCCAGCCAGGCGAAGAAGGCTTCGTCGCCGAGGATGCCGTATTTCGCGACCTCGGCGTAACCGGCGCGGAACTGGCGCGGCGACAGCGTGTCGAGCACCGAGGTATCGGCGATGACCAGCACCGGCTGGTGGAAGGCGCCGATCAGATTCTTGCCCTGCGGCGAGTTGATGCCGGTCTTGCCGCCGACCGAAGAGTCGACCTGCGCGAGCAGCGAGGTCGGCACCTGCACGAAATCGACACCGCGGCGCAGGATCGCCGCCGCAAAGCCGGCGAGATCGCCGACCACGCCGCCGCCGAGCGCGATGACGAGATCGTTGCGCTCGATCTTGGCCGCGATCAGCGCTTCGCTGACCTGCGACAGCCCGGCATAGCTCTTCGAGCCCTCGCCTTCCTCAACGATGATCGGCGCCGTCGGAACGCCGGCGGACGTGAGCGAGGCCTCCGCCGGCTTCAGCCAATGCCTGGCGACGGTGCGGTCGGTGACGATGGCGGTGCGCACGCCAGGCCGCAGCGCCGCGACCCGCGCGCCGAGCGAGGCCAGCACATCGCGGCCGATCACGATGTCATAGGCGCGGTCGCCGAGCGCGACATCGACGGTCACGGAAGCGGGATGTTTCAGGGGCGCGGTCATGAGTCGGTGTTCAATCCATCCTGCGTTGGGTCTGTGCCCGGGCGGCTGCCGCACAGATGCGCGTGCAGGGCCTCCAGGCATTCGTCGACGATGCGGTCATGCGGCACCTCGCGCGAGGCGATCGTCAGGTCGGCGTTCCGGTAGACCGGCTCGCGCTCGCCGAGCAGACGATTGACCGTCGCTTCGGGGTCGGCGGTCTGCAACAGCGGACGGTCAGCGCGGCGACGCACCCGCCGCATGATGACATCCGCATCGGCCTTGAGCCAGATCGAGATTGCCTTGTCCCGGATGCGGTTGCGAGTCTCCTCGCGCATGAAGGCGCCGCCGCCGGTCGCGAGCACGATCGGGCCGTGATCGAGGATGCGCGCAATCACCCGCGCCTCGCCGTCGCGGAAGTAAGATTCCCCATGGGTCTCAAAGATCTCCGGGATCGTCATGCCGGCCGCGGTCTCGATCTCGGTATCGGCGTCCGTGAACGGCAGCCGCAGCCGCGTGGCCACCCGCCGGCCGATGGTCGATTTGCCCGCTCCCATCATGCCGACCAGCACGATCGACCGCGATCCCAGCGCGGCCGCGATGTCGGCCTCCAGGGTCGGATGGGTTTGTGCCGGTGCGGCGGTCTCGGACATCAAAAAGCTCGGTTGGCGGATGAATTGCTGGAATTCCAGTCACCTATACTACCCCCGGCGATACCGTTACCAGCGACTCTTGCAACCGCGCGGGGAACATGTTGGATGATTTCATTGGTTAATTCGCCGTCCGAGTCGTCTCCATGCCCAGCCTGTTCCGCTTCCTGACGGTCGTCGCCGTGATTTTCGGGATCGGCTACGGCATCGTCTTCGCGCTGGCGAATTTTGTGCATCCGAAGCCGCGGGAAATGACGGTGACCATCCCACCGGAGAAGTTCCTCAAGAAATAGGCGCTATGATTCGCGCCATGCGCTCCAACACTGCCGCTAAAGTTCCCGCCAAGACCTCCGATGCCAACCTGATCGCGCTGTTCCTCGACATGCTTGCCGCGGAACAGGGTGCCGGTAGCAATACACTCGACGCTTACCGGCGCGATCTTACCGACTGCTCCGAATTCCTCGGCCGCACCGGCAGCAACTTTACCGGCGCGGATACCGAGACGCTCCGCGCCTATCTCGCCGACCTCGATGCCAGAGGCTTCAAGTCGTCGAGCGTGGCGCGTCGGCTGTCGGCGATGCGGCACCTCTGCCGTTTCCTGCTCAACGAGCGGATACGCAATGATGATCCCGCCGCGATTCTGTCTGGCCCGAAGCGCGGCCGGGGCCTGCCCAAGGTGCTGTCGATCGCCGATGTCGACCGCATGCTGACGCGCGCCAAGGAGCTGACGCAGACCGACGCCTCGCCGGCGCAGCGGCTGCGCGCGCTCCGGCTGCACTGCCTGCTCGAGGTGCTCTACGCCACCGGTCTGCGCGTCTCCGAGCTGGTGTCGCTGCCGGTCTCGGCGGCGCGGCGCGATGCGCGGATGATCGTGGTGCGCGGCAAGGGCAACAAGGAACGGCTGGTGCCACTCAACGACGCCTCGCGCGAGGCGATGGCGGATTATCTGGCGGCGATGCAAGTGATGCAGCCCGAGAAGAAGAAGGCCGCGCCGTCGAAATGGCTGTTTCCCTCCTCCGGCGAGAGCGGCCATCTGACGCGGCAGCATTTTGCCCGCGACCTGAAGGAGCTTGCCGCCGCATCCGGCCTCGCGCCGCGGCTGGTCTCCCCGCACGTGCTGCGTCACGCCTTCGCCAGCCATCTGCTGCACAATGGCGCGGACCTGCGCATCGTGCAGACCCTGCTCGGCCACACCGATATCTCGACGACCCAGATCTACACCCACGTTGTCGAAGAGCGGCTGAAGAGCATGGTCCGCGACCTGCATCCGCTTGCGGAAAAATCCTAGCCGCATGGAGCACCGGTAGCCCGGGATGAAGCGCAGCGAAATCCGGGGACACTTTATCCACGGGCCGACTTGTCCCGGATTGCGCTGCGCTCCGTCCGGGCTACACAGATCGGAGAGGCGGATACCTCCGCGTCATCCGCCTTGACTTCGGCGGCATCTGCGCGGAAACAGCGTCACCTGCCCGCGACCTGGGGCGCCCGTTCAGCCCGGACGCGCGTTAACCATCTGAAGTTACAAAGCTTCTCCACCTCACGCCGAAACGCTTCGCCCCTCGCACCGTTCCTCCTTATATTGAGTTGATGCCCGACCCGATGCGCAGCTATCTCGACTTCGAAAAACCCGTCGCCGAGCTTGAATCCAAGATCGACGAGTTGCGCGCGCTTGCCGCCTCGGGCAGCGATATAGGCGACGAGGTCGCGCGGATCGAGGACAAGGCGCAGCAGGCGCTGACCGAGCTCTACGCCAATCGGACGCCTTGGCAGAAGACCCTGGTGGCGCGCCATCCGCAGCGCCCGCATTTCACCGACTTCGTCGGCGCGCTGATCACCGAATTCACGCCGATGGCCGGCGATCGCAAGTTCGCCGACGACGAGGCCCTGATCGGGCTTCGGCCGTTTCCGCGGCGAGAGCATCTGCGTGGTCGGCCAGGAAAAGGGCGCCACCACCGAGAGCCGCATCAAGCACAATTTCGGCATGGCGCGCCCCGAAGGCTACCGCAAGGCGGTGCGGCTGATGGAGATGGCCGATCGTTTCGGCATCCCGGTGCTGTCGATTGTCGATTCCGCGGGCGCCTATCCCGGCATCGGCGCCGAGGAGCGCGGCCAGGCCGAGGCGATCGCGCGCTCGACCGATGCGTGCCTGTCGCTCGGCGTCCCCAACGTCGCGATCGTCACTGGTGAAGGCATGTCAGGCGGCGCCATCGCGATCACCACGGCCAACCGCGTCCTGATGCTCGAGCACGCGATCTATAGCGTGATCTCGCCGGAGGCGGCGTCCTCGATCCTGTGGCGCGACGGCACCAAGGCGCAGGAAGCCGCCAACAGCATGAAGATCACCGCCCAGGACATGCTGCGCTTCGGCGTGATCGACCAGATCATCAAGGAGCCCGCGGGCGGCGCCCACCGCGACGCGGCGGCGATGATCGCAACCACCGGCGACGCGATCGCCCAGGCCTTCAACGACCTACGAAATCTTGATCCCGACGCCGTGCGCAAACAGCGGCGCCAGAAATTCCTCGATATCGGCCGCAAGCTCGGCTAGCCCGCCCGGATTAAGCGGATTTTTCTCCGAATCACCGATTTTGGCCGCAATTGAGCCGGAGGCGGGTGTTTAACGTTCCTTGAACCATGCCTGTTACGTTAAGGGCGGGTGACCCCCGTTCAGGTTGCGAGCATGGGGGCCGAAGGCTAATATTTTAGACAATGGCTTCAGGGCATATTCGCCGTGTTGGGGTCGCGAAAATCGCCCGGTGGGTGTGGAGCTTGGACTTGATTCATCGCACGCTCGTTCGCGCGCTGTTGGCATCCGCGGCCCTCGCGGTGAGCGTGCTGCTCGCCGGCTGCAACAGCGACCAGATTTCCCTCGCCAACAACGCCAAGGCCAACCAGCCGGTCCCGCCGAAGCTCGTCGCCGCCATGGCCGAGAAGGACATGGATCTGCAATCGCCGATCCTGATCCGCCTGTTCAAGCAGGAAGCCGAGCTCGAGGTCTGGAAGCAGACCCGCTCGGGCGACTTCGCGCTGCTCAAGACCTATCCGATCTGCCGCTGGTCGGGCGATCTCGGTCCGAAGATCCGCGAAGGCGACCGCCAGGCGCCGGAAGGGTTCTATTCGATCAACCCGAGCCAGATGAATCCGCAGTCGGCCTATTACCTGTCGTTCAACACCGGCTACCCCAACGCGTTCGACCGCTCGCTTGGCCGCACCGGCTCCGAGCTGATGGTGCATGGCGACTGCTCGTCGCGCGGCTGCTACGCGATGACCGACGAGCAGATCGCGGAGATCTATGCGCTCGGCCGCGAGTCCTTCTTCGGCGGCCAGAAGGCTTTCCAGTTTCAGGCCTATCCGTTCCGGATGACGGCGGCCAATATGGCGAAGCACCGCAACAACCCGAACATGCCGTTCTGGAAGATGATCAAGGTCGGCAATGATCATTTCGAGGTGACGAAGCGCGAGCCGAAGGTCGACTTCTGCGAGAAGAAATACGTATTCGACGCGGCAAGGCCGCCGAACGCGACGCGCGATCCGGTGTTCGATGCCTCCGCCAAGTGCCCGGCCTATGTGATCCCCGACGAGATCGCGAGCGCCGTCCGCGAGAAGGAGCAGCGCGACGACACCGAGATGGCCCGGCTGATCGCGAAGGGGACGCCGGTGGCGCGCATGAACACCGGCATCGACGGCGGCATGAACAAGATCTTCGCTTCGAAGATTCCGGAAGGCGCCACCGGTCTCTCCGACGGCGGCGACAGCCAGAGCCTGCAATCGCTGGCGCTGCCGCGCGCGCCGGGCACGATCCCCGGAACGGTCAATCCGCCGAAGCCGAATCTCGCGCCTGAGCAGAACGAGCCCGTGGTGGCGACGACATCGGCCACCTCATCGACGCGCGTTGCGACGGCCGGCGAGTCCCAGGGCGTCTTCTCGAGCTTCGCCCGCAAGGTCGGCATCGGCGCCACCGCCGACGCATCCCAGGCGACCGCGGCGCGACCGACCGCCCCTGCGCAGCCGAAGCCGAAGGTCGCCGATGCCAAGCCGCAATCGGTGGTTCGCGTCGCGCCCAAGCACGAGGCGAAGCACGAGACCAAGCAGGCCGCCAAGCCCGCGCTGAAGCCCTCGGTCACCGACACCGCCGCAGCAGCAGCGCCTGCCCCGGCGGCGAGCGCCAGCACCCAACTCGCCGGCTCCGCGCCGGTGGTGCAGTCGAACTCGTTCGACAATCGCTTCTCGGCGATGAAGTAAGCGCGGCGATTTGCCTGCTCCGTTCGCGAAGGGAGCGGCGCTGAAGCGCTCGATTCACATTTCAAGCAGTCGATCGATCTTCCGCTGTCGTCACCCGCGAAGACGGTGACCCAGTATTCCAGAGACGCCAGGGCTTGAGCCGAGAGGCCGCGGCGTACTGGATGCCCGCCTGCGCGGGCATGACGACTGAGGGGACGTCATGACCTGATGACGGATGAGTTATATCCGCCGCGCCGTGCGCTCGATGCTGGCGGCCACCAGCAGCGCCTCGTCGGGGACGACAGGTGGGGAAAAGACGAAGCCCTGTACCAAATCGCAATCGAGCTCGCCGAGCACGTCCACCTCGGCCGGCAGTTCGGCTCCCTCTGCCACCACCTTCATGCCCAGCCCGCGCGACAGGGCGATGATGCCGCCCAGCAGCTTGCGCTTCTCCGGCGCAGTGGAAACGCCGTCCACAAAGGCCCGGTCCACCTTCAGCCGGTCGAAGGGCAGACGCGTCAGATAGCCGAGCGAGGAATAACCCGAGCCGAAATCGTCCAGCGCCAACCGGACGCCGAGACCGGAGAGGGCCGTCAGCGTGCGGCTGATCCGCTGCTCGGTATGGTCCACGAACAGGCTTTCGGTCAGCTCCAGGCAGAGCAACTCGGCCGGCAGGCCGGTCTCCGCCAGCACGGCGGAGACTGCCGTCTCGAAATCCATGCTCCAGACCTGGGCCGGCGAGACATTGACCGAGACGGAGCGCGGCGGCAGCCCGGCATCCAGCCAGGCGCGGCCCTGCCGGCAGGCCTCGCGCAGCACCCACAGGCCGAGATCGACGATGAGCCCGGAGCTTTCGGCGATCGGGATGAATTCCGTCGGCGAGATCGGCCCGCGCTCGGGATGGGTCCAGCGCAGCA
>Ga0099822_1003632_pt1 | contig 19820 bp, 5 predicted proteins | sample CowpeawhiteBW_FD_76839 | JGI IMG/M metagenome (GOLD analysis project Ga0099822, IMG submission 76839) | Root nodule microbial communities of legume samples collected from California USA - Cow pea white BW | ecosystem: Host-associated > Plants > Roots > Nodule | place: USA: California | collected...
AGAACCAAATCATTTATTAAATTTGCAAACTACAAACATTAATGAAACTTAGTTGATAAAATTAAAAAGTATTAAAAAAATATATAAAAGAAAAACAAATATTCAAATTAAAATATATTTTAAATGTTTTTTTACTTCAATTTTTTAAATTCTAATGAATATTTTTTTTATACACTAATAAAAGTTAGGTTAAATTATACATTTGGTTCCCATTTTCGTAGCAAAATGTCAATTTGGTCCTTTTATTTTTTTTTATCTCAATTTGGTCCCTATGTTGGGAAGTTTGATGCAATCAAGTCCTTTCTGGCAGTGGTATAATAACGGTGTTAAATGGGTTACCACGTGTCAGTTCTTGGGTTTTTTGAATTTTTTTATTTATTTTTTAATTTTTTTAAAAAAAATTAAAAATTTGCCACGTGTCAAGCTGACATCGTGCCACGTGTCACTATTATGTCAGGTGTCATTTCATTTTCCTATTCTCAATTTGGTACCAGTATTTTAATTTTTGTCTCAATTTAGTCTTATTTTTTGTAAAAATTGTACAATTTTGTCCTCTCTAAATTAAAACCAAATTTAATTTCTATATAAATGTACACAAATATTTCTGTCAAAATTAATATTTCAAGTAAATATTTTTAACAAGATTAAGTTTATTTTAATTTATATTTTACATTAAACTTTATTTAAAATTATTTTAATAGAAAATAATGCTAATAACAAAAAAAATTCATAAATTGTATTGATATTTTATTACATCATACTTTAATATTGTTTTTTATTTGAATTTATATTTCAAATAATTGCATATTTTTAAAATGTGTGAAATGCAATGATTTCTATACAAATGTTTTAGTTGGTGTAAAAATAACAATTATATAATTTTTTTAAAAAATAACTAGTTTATGTAACAATAAAAAACAAATAAATTAAAAATTTGAAAAATATTTTAAGTAAAATTGAATGTGAAACAAATTTAAATAAACTTAATTTTTTTGAAAATATATAATAAAAATATCAATTTGAATAAAAACATCAAATTTAATAAAAATATTTGTATAATATTTATATAAAAGTTTTTTTTTCTATTTGGAGGGGACGAAATTGCACATTTTTTACAAAAATTAGGATTAAATTGAGACAAAAATTAAAATACAGGGACTAAATTGAGAATGAGAAAATGACACCTGGCATAATAGTGACACGTGGCATTGTCACTGCCATGTGGCACGATCTTAGCTTGACACGTGACAAAATTTTTAATTTTTTAAAAATTTAAAAGAAAAAATCAAAAGAAAAAAAAAAATCCAGAAATTGACACGTGACACCCCATTTAACGATGTTACAACACCACTAACGAAAAAGACTTGATTGCATCAAACTTTTCAAAATAGGGACCAAATTGAGATAAAAAAAATAAAGGGACCAAATTGATATTTTGCTACGAAAATAGATACCAAAGACATAATTTAACCTAAAAGTTATAATACATCACTGATCAAAATGAGACAAAGAATAAATAATAAACATAATAATAAAATTTTAACTTAGATTTTGACTCCAATATGATAAGATGAAAAATATATTGGAGATGTGAATGAGTTTCATGACAAAACAACTAATTAGAAGAAATAAAAAATAAAAAGTATATATATATATATGATTATTTAATTAATTGTGAATATTTTAATAATTTAAACAGGGACGGAGATATGGCGGGGACGAGTATTATGGTGGGGATATATACATCCCCGTACTCATCCCTATACCCAATTGAAAAAGTCGAGGATTCCCCATACCCGTACCCATACCCAGTAAATGCGGGGATTCCCCGTCAAAACAGGGACGGGTTCGGGCAATACCCACGGGAACGAGTTTATTTGCCATCTCTAACTGTAAGGAGTGACTTTGTACTCCGCAACTTGCTCTCTATATTATCCAGTGTAAGATTTCATTTAATTATGTTATTATTTAAATGGGATGTTACATGATTAAATTGTCTAATGTGCATTCAGGTATTATCTATTCTATTAAAATGAAAATGTAATCAACTTAACACTAGTGCACAGTAAGGATTTTTAGCTCCGGTTGTTTTTTGTATTCTGCCTCGGTTCCAGAACCGAGGCATATTGGGACGAGGCCAAAAGGGGTGGCTTTTGGCCTCGGGTCTCTATAACCGAAGCCATAGATTCATTTTTCTGCCTCGGGTCCCTATAACCGAAGTCATAGAGCAACATAGTCCCATCTGTTCCTTTCGTCACTGTGACACCACTGTCGAAATTAGCGGCAACCATATTGGCGACCACCGTAAACACACAACAAAAATCTCCAGGAACAGTGTGCACCACCTGTAGAAAACCAAAACCAGCAAAATGTAGGTGCGAAACCCTCGTGTGAAGAACACTACACATCGCGTCTGAGCCATTGTCGCCTCCACCGTCACGAGAAGACGCAACCACCGCTACGAATCCTTTACCTGCAGATGAAACCAGAATAAGAAGCTGTAACACAAAGCGAGACCTACAAAACCCAAACCAGAGGTTGTTTGCGTTGCGAAACCAGGCCGCCTCGACGAACCACCATGTTGCAAAGCAGACGTTGCCGATCACCACCCTCGCTGAAGCTGCTGCCATGAACGAAGAAGAGGGAGGTCGCGTACCGAAGCAGTGGCCGCATAGGAGTTCGCAGAAGTAGAGGTCGTTGTCCGAGAGAGAGAGAGAGAGAGAGAGAGAGAGAGAGAGAGAGAGAGAGAGAAATTCGCGCAGAGAAAAGAGAGTTGGGGAGACGATGAATAGTGATTAGGGCTCGCGAATTGGGAATTTTAACAGACTTTATGGCCTCGATTCAGTTAATAACCGAGGCCAAAAGCTTGATGCTTGTGGCATTTTTGAAAATTTGAAAGCTGATGCTGCCTTTATGGACTCGGTTCAGTTAATAATCGAGGCCAAAAGCTCATTTATTGCCTCGGTCCTTAAAGACCCGAGGCCAAAAGCCATTTTTGAAAATTTGAAAGTTGATGTTGCCTTATATGCTTCGATTCAGTTGTAACCGGGGCCAAAAGTCCATTTACTACACCGGTTTATAGAGACCCGAGGCAATATAGTTGGACGAAATTGCAAAAATGTCACCGTCTCTTTATAGGCTTCAGTTCAGCGGTAACCGAAGCCTATAAAGTGAAGTAAAATGTCAAATCTGCACTGGTGTAAGTCATCTCCAACAAATTCAATTCAAATTTCAATAAGCCATCTTTTATAAACATATAAAAAAAAAACATAAAATTAGAAATAATAGTATTAGGGATTTGTTGTAAAGATATAAAAGTAGAACAATTATATAAAGATAAATTAATTACTTAGTTCATTCATAGTTAATTTTTTTTATTGATTATGATATGATTATCATTCATTCAATCTCTAAATTGATATGAATTAACAAAAATAAACATCAATTAATTCATTAATTTTCTTACCGTTCATATGACATTTTATTCTTTCATCTCTTAAATTATCTCTTAAATTAAGGAAAAAAAAGTTATTAGAATTAAGAAAACTATAATTGAGTTATTAACAAATGTTCTAACACTATCCTAAGAGCATACAAATTTAATTTATAATTGATCCATCAAATCGTTTAAATTAGACTGTTTAATTATGCTTGTCTGTTGATTCAATCTAATGAGGACCGTCTATCTAGATCGTCTATTTCCTACCAATATTTTAAAAGCTTAGTTCATTTCAATTGGACAAATTTAAAGTTAAAATAATAAATTTAAAATTTAATTATAATTAAAAAGGTTACAATTAAGTATTATAGATATTATTATTAAAAATTTATAAATAATCAATTATTATTAAAAAATATTAATTTTAATGAAGTTATACGTTTCTGGAAATTGTAACGGTTGCTAAATGTGTTACGGTTTATCATTGTGTAGGCACAGTCGACATCGTTAATTATTGGTAACTCTTGGAGCAACTATACTTGCAGTATATTGAACCTCTAGAATTTTCTAGCCATTTGAAAATACCTGTTACTTTGTTGTACGATCTCAGTTACTTTTGTAAAATCACTATTAAAAATTCAACAAATTTTTTAAAACATATGAAAGAAAAGACTTTTTTATATTATTTTTTTTAATTTTAATCGATAAATAACTTCGTCTCAAGATTATAAAATTTGTAAATATTTTTAACAAAATTTATTATAAAAAATATTTTATACAAAATATTTTATAAAAAAATTAATAATAATTTTTTACAAATATTTTTCATAACAAAATTTATATGTACTTTTTTAAAAAAATTAAAATAAAATTTCACAAAAAAATATAAATTCTTTTAATAGTTAATCTATATTATTACTTCCCGCAGTTTATGAAATCTGATGTAATTCCAACTATATAAAATCCCGTTATATATCTTTAAACGAATGAAAAGTTATAGAAATTCACGTTATGACTTTTGTTGATTTTTTTTTTTTTTAAATGTACATAAATTCTTAAACAAATGAAAAGTTATAAAAGTCAGATTCTTAAATTTTAGTATTTATAATTTGCACGTGATATTCATAAAAGAAGAAAAAAAAAAGTCTACGAACAAAGTAATCACAAATTGTAAAAGTTAAAATTAGTAAATCATTATTAATTTTTTTAAGAACAAGTAAAAGGTGTAACCACTATCAATAATAGAATCACTGATAATTGTTTTTCTATTAGTAACTACATTTTTAGGGTTTAGTAAAACAAATTTATTATATCAGTAATAAATATCGATCAACAAGTCATTATATCAGTTATAAATATAAATATTAATATTAATATATGTGTTATAATTATAAAAAGCCGATAAATATTAATATGTAAGCGTTATAACTTATAATAATGAAAACCGTATTTTCAATGTACCTATATATCTTTGTATAAAAGAAATTTGAATTTATTTTAAGGTAAATTGAAATTTCAATGTAGCTAGCAATTATTTTAATATCGTTTACATGTAAAAAATTATTCTAATTTTCTAGATTTTAACTAAACTTAACGTACACATGATTAAATTTGAGAAAAAAAATTGTATAAGAAAAACTATATTTATTTATTTAAAATAAAATAACTAATTGTTTACATTGTAACTTTGCTTTCTTTATCTTTGATATCATGCAAGCGTCTTTCACCTTAATTATAATGATTTTCTTTTTCTCATCTTTTACTTTTTATTTTTTGGGATGTAAATCGGGTCATGAATCAAGTTATTTGATGATGATTAAATTTAATCTAATTAAAATTAAATCGAGTTTGATTTAAGACCAACTCAAACTTGACTCAATTTAATCTAAATATCTGTTAAATAGATTCAGTGATAAATTAAGTATATGTAATCCAAAATTCAAACCAAGTCTCATTTTTATAGACAAATTATGTTATTTTCCTTCTTACATCAGTTTGTATAAATTTATTATTACTTAACTTATTGACTTCATTAAAGTTTTTGAATTTTTTTTTAAATATTACACTATTTTTTATAATTAGATTGATATTTAAAAGCTATAATTTTAACAACAAAAAAATCGTCATTTTATCCTGTGAATCCAACTCAATCCAATCCAATCTACTTAAAGTTTCATTAGACTGAAATTAACATAAATATGAAAACTCAACCCAACATATTTTTTAGTAAAATGAATAATAAATTTGTTTAAATCCTCCGTAAGCTAACTCTTCAACACTCTTAACAAAAGTTAAAAAGATCTGGAGCTGACACGTTGCATGTACGGTTCAAAAATGTTAACTATTTAAACATTATTAGTCAAAAGGATTAAATTGACCAAAATTTGAAGAAAATGAAGACCTAATTGAACTCAAAACGAAAAATGAGGACCAAATTGAATAAAAACAACAAAAATATGGACCAAATGTATGTTTAAGCCTAAATATTTTGTATGTCTCATATTTAAATATTTTTATTTTTTAATATTTTTATTTCTTGTATGTTTTCCTTTCTCACGTTAATGTTTAACAGTCTCAAATTAAGTGTTCAATAGTATAAACATTTCATTTATTAGATAATATAAAAAAATTATTTTATTTACTCTATTATTATTAATATTTGTTTCATTTGAAGAACTTTTTTGGTTTGTCAAAATAATTTTCGTTATTTCTCAACCATTGACTATATTGATATTTGAAAATTTCTTAGATCTCTAACGTATTTTTTATCTTATCATACCCTTAATTGTACATTTATTTATTTTTATACGATTTCATTCAATGGTCTCTCAAATTATTTTCAAAACACACATTTGATCATTTTTTAAATATTTTTATTTGTTGGTTATTTGTATCATGTAGAATAAATACTATTTTGATATATTTTATATAATTATTTTTTTTCTAGCTCATTATCATATTATAATTTTGTTGCTATAATTGTATAAATAAAATTTATTTAGTATAATATAAAAAGTTAATGTAATTGCCTTGAAATTTTTTTATCACCATACAACATACATTGAAATTCAAAAGATATTCATGTTAAGATTTTATTATTATTAGTTTAATCTTTGTTTTTTGTGTGATTCTTTTCAAGTGATGTATTATAATTTTTATTAGTGTATAAAAAAGATATTTATTATAATTTAAAAACTTGAAGTAAAGAGACATTTAAAATATCTTTTAATTTGAATATTTGTTTTCCTTTAATATTGTTTTAAAATTATTTGGCATTTTAATTTGAAATATATACAATTATAATTTCATTCTAAATATTTGATATCGAATAAGCAACACTCATCTTATTATTGAATATTATAATATTATTTGAATATTATAATATTATGTTTCATTTACTGTAATTTTTTATTTTATAAAAATTAATTAAGGAAAATGGTATCATTGTCCATTAATTAATTAAAATTGAAACAGTAAGAAAGCGGGTACGGTAGGGTATGAGTTTATACCAATTACCGGTAACGATAGAGATGAGACAAAAGTTTGATACCGGTTTAGATATGAAGATGTGGATGACTTTTTTATGTGGGGATGAATAAATGAGATATGAAAACAGTCCCATCTCGCCAAATTGTCATCCCTAATCATTAGTTATTATTAATTAATATTAACATTTTAATATATATATATATATAAAGTACTAACAGATAATTATTCATATTTATTAATTGTTAATGTAACCGTAACAATTAATAGTAATTAATATTATAAATTCAATTATTAAATACTATTAATTGATAATAATATTTTAATATATATATATATATATTTATATATAAAGCAATATTTAATAATTAATTAGACTCGTTGATTTTTAATTTAACTGTAACCATTAATAATAATTAATAATTAAAATGACAATATTAATTAATTTTTTTAATTAATAGTAATTTATAATTTTAATTTTTAATGGTAATTGGTATTACATTAATATTGCATCCTACTTTTAGTAAAGTCTCATTGATACAAACTTTATTTTTATTTGCAGTCCGGCTGTCCAAAAGTGGCACTCGATGACACCAAGTCAGTGGTCTAGCACCTAGCGACATCGTAACGGAGCTCGACTGTGTATCAGAAACAAGAATTTTGAAAAAAATTGATTTTGTACAATTGACTAATTAGACATCTTTCCTTTAATGTTCTTGATTCCAAATGGTTTCAGAGTAACTTATACTCAATCACTCAAAACACAAATCCAAATTTTTCCTCAAATCAAGTTCAACATACAACTCATCAACTCAACTTACCACATCACAATTAAATATCAAGATAATAATTTAACAGAAACTTAGCTTCCCTTATTCGACAAAGCGATTCCACAGACCCAAGCAACTCTAAGAACACCAAAATGCTTTTAACTCCACAAGATGCTCTATCTATATATATAAACATCACAAAAAGAACCAGGACATACCATTATGATCATTGATCAACATAAACTCAAATAGAAGATGAAAACCTCACATATAAGCAAAAAAAGTCTCACATGCAACGTAAACAAAAGAAGACTAACAGAAATGGTTGAAACTTAATTTACACGAACGAAGAAATTGATTGGTCCAAATTGAAGAGCTCACTATGAGGACCACTCTTACGACCCTAGATATTCAATAAGACGAACAGAGGAAGAAAATCATTGAAAAAAATAAAAAAACTCTAAAAAAGTAATTTCTAAAAAAGTAATTTATTTTAAAATAAAAAAAACTCGTTTATAACAATTTTATTTATACCAAAATATTTTAATATTAAATAATCTAGTCAAACTATTTTTAAATCACTGTCAATTTTAAAATATCATTTTCTAAACTTTTACATTTACCCACAATTATTAGCGAGTTGTCTCTATTTAAGGTCGATATCATGATACTCATTTTCTATTAGCAAATGAATAATTAAGTGAACGTAAAAATAGTGTTTTTTTATCCGTCATATATTTTACATGCAAATGTTTGGATATATGAATAACATGATTTTTTTCCCCTATATTTTTAAACAGTAAAAAAAAAATTTTTAATAACTTTTTTGTCCAAAATTATAAACTAAAATTAATGAAAAACTAAAAAATATAATATGTTTTTAATACTTTTATTATAATTACTAACTTCCACAATAGTTTATTAGCCTTCAAGTAATTATCGATTTTTCAACAGTTAGAATTATGTTATAAATATTAATAAGATTTTATATTCCTATTAGCTAGTGCGGAATGGTCCAATCATCCAAATGTGTGAAAAGTTGCTTAGAAACTTGTAGATTTTTTTGTTTATTAAGCTAATGATATATATAGGTTAAATTATGGTACATGTTTGGACCAAAATCTTTCATAATACGAGAGTAAACTCTTCTTCTGAACACTTTATTTTCCTTATAACATTTCATTAAGAAAAAGACAACATTTTGTAAGTTCCTATTCAGATTTGCAAAGTTTAATAAATTTTAGTTAACAATTACGAAAAAAAAAATAGTAATAATTAGTTATTTTGTAACATATCATTGTGAAACCTAAGATCCACAAATCTCCACGTCTTCCAAATAGTTTAATGCTTTCGCTGTCCCTTCCATCAGAAGGGAAGGAGTTGATAAGATAATGATGCAGACTTTGCCAAAACAACAAGATATTTGTGTCTATACAAATAAAAATATAAATATCCATTTAATTTATATTGATAGAAATTCACTTATAAAATATATATAATTTTACATTTGTCGTCATTCAAATTTAATATAAATAATCATAATTATATAAAATTAAAATTTAATAGTTGAATCAATAAAATTTAATAAAGGATAATTATATATAATAAGAGAATTTTTTTTCTTCTAAGGCAGTTTCTTTTTTCATCTTTGTAATCTCTCCTGCACATTATATAAAAAAATCATTTGAAAGTAAAAAGTAACTTTTGAATTATGTAATTGGGAAATCAAATGAGCTGTGAATTGTGCTATCAAAAGACTTTTTTTTTTTTTTTTAATTTTTTTTTTTTTTAAAAATCTTTTTTAATTTTTGGTTTAAAAAATCGAAAAATTTTTTTTAATTTAAAAGTAATTTTTAAATTATGTAAATGGGAAATAAAATGAGTTTTGAATTGTGCTATAAAAAGACTTTTTTTTTTTTTTTTAACTTTTCTATCTTTTGAAAATCATTTTTAACTTTTGGATTAAACAATCCGAAAATTATTTTTAAATTTTAGATTATGTAATTTAAATTTTTGTTTTTATTTTCTAGATTATACAAATTGAAAACCAAAAAAAATGAAAAAATGATATAAAAGTGGTAGGAGAAAATTTATGGAGATACATGAAAAAACTACCTACTTTTTAATGAAAGAAATGTTCAGATGAATTGGATAAGTGATCATTCTCATTGAATAGTATTATTATAGTAGGATCTTAGGTTAGTTAAAGAATTTGCACATTGATTAGATTCACAATAAACACCATAAGATGAGAGATTTGAAGACTTTATTTTGAAATAAAGCAAAGTTTAATTTCAATAAATGCATTAAAGTTCTTACTTTCAACATCAGTTATAGTAAGAAACTCACATGAGAAGTAGCATTCAATCCATGTTGAAGTTTCATACTTTCTAATTATATCTTATTTAACATAAGTTCTATAATGAATATTAAAAAGTTAACAAAACTGGTGTTAAATAACTTCAGTAATATTATTAAGTTCTCTTTATTAACATTTTTTCTTCTTATTGTTGATATTACTTTTTTTGGTAGAAAAAGTTTTTAGTTGGAGCATTTTGAACCAAAGTAGTTCATAGTAATGCATTTTCGTACGCATATTTTTCATTTTAATTTTTTTTTGAACACTTGAACATAGGTTTTTGTTTTGTATACGGTTTTTAAACTTAAGAAGTATTAAGCCTAAATATAATTAAAAGTTTTAAAATCAGATCAATGTAAAAAAAAAAAAAAATTAAGTTTGATAAAAGAAAAATAAGGAGTAAAACATTTGAATCCAATTGTTTACGCATAAATCAAAGACTAATTGCAAGAGCCAAGTTGAAGAAAATGCCAAATGCTTAAAACCAGATCATAATCTTCACATTCATCACTTTCATTTTTTTTCTGAAAGGGGTATTCACTTTCATATGACAAGTTTTAAAAGAAAAAAAGAAATAGAAAGTGTATGCATGATGATTACATTGTCGTAGAAAAGGTTAACCAAACTAGAAATGTTCAAAAGAAAAAAAAGGTGTCCATTCATGTAAATATTATATCAGTTTTGCTTTCTTGTTTTTGTAAGAAAACATGTTTAGATCTTTATAATATCCAAATGTTTCATTTTACAGAAAATATATCATTTTTAAACTAATTGATTTGAGATAAAAAAAAAAAGTTGGAGAAAGAAATGTTTTATCCTTCTATATTATGTAAAAATGTGAAAAAGAAAGTGTAAAGGGTAAATATTCCACATGCTTAAAAAAATCAACAGTTTTCACTAGCTTCTTCTAACTTTTTCTTGTTAAATTTAGAAATTTTGCTATCATCATCAGAAATAAAATGTGTAAATTTATATTTCAATATTAAAAAGTTAAGTGGAATACCAACTCTGCATCTCTGCAACTTCAAACGTATATCAACTTTGTTTTGATGGCCAAAGGAAGAGCAAAACAATCATGTAGTGATCATATTCCTTATTTCTAAATCACAATAGGTACTTAAGCAATAAGTTTATGGTTTTTAGAAAATCATTGTATTTGTTTTTCTTAAGATTGTGTTGGAACTATGTCAAAATTATGTAAGCAGAAAAAACAATTGAATTGGACACTTCATTGATACGTATCGTACAAGTGTCAGACATGTATCGTGTTCGATATGTGTCGAACATGGACACACCATTTGTGAGACGTCTTCAAGTTTTATAGGTTAAATTATAGTATACAAGTGAGTGTAAATTTCATCTTAAAAATCAATTCTAAAGTTGAAATAAATTTAAAGTTTACTTCTCGGCGCGCTCCCCTTTATTTCACAAGAGTTCTTACTTCAAATGACTATTTGTGAAATTGAATGAGTCATAAGTCTACATTTTAACACTTTAACATATGTTGCTACTAGTTAAATAAAAGTGGGTCAATTTCATGTTTTGTCTATATTTGGGTAACAGACTCCGTGTTTTAGAGAAGTGGCATGTAATCTTCTTCTACCTTATTGTGACGGAGCAGAAGAAAATATATGGTTTTGTTGATGCTATGTATTTAACAATTGTGTCAATGAAGTATGGAAAAATCATGTGATAGTGGAACTCAACTGAATCCTAACATTGGAATGAAGCATGAGATGGGTTGGTTGATAAGGAAGTAGTTAAAGTTACAGAAAAAACTTGGTCCTACTGAATTTTTGACAGAGTATGTGTGGTGATAGAAGTTTCTCAACTCAAGCAGGGAGAATATTTGAGGTGTGTTGGACATTAGCAGGTACTATTTTGATTTCCTCAGTTTTTCCTCTGCATTGCTGGGCCATAACACCCAATCCAGACACAAGGTAATCATCAAATAAGTTCTTACGTAAGAAACCGATTTAGATTTGGAGCCAGATCTTGCAATTCTTTCAAAGTCTTCTTCTTGGATGCAAATGATTATATGTTGCAAAAGTATTATACTTTTGGTAAGTTTATATGTTGCTGATAAGGTCTACTGAATTCAATGTTTATAAGCCAAAATTAGTCAAACAATTCATATTGTACCAATGATTCAGATATCTTAATTAGACTAAAGCATTATATGTACATCAAGTTGTTATAGTAGTTTGCATATTTTACTTCAATGATGAATACACATATTGGATATATTTTCTTAGGTTTACTTACGTGTGGATGAATTTTGAGTACAAACCCGAATGCTGGATTGATATGTTTTGTGGATTGAGTGAGGTTTTAGTGAGATTTGTGGAAAGAGGTAACCTTGTAGTAGGTTTTTGTTCTCTTTTTCAATTTTTTCTGTGTTTTTTTTAATGATCGGGACAACCTTATTGTCCCAATTAATTCATATTTGTTACTATTGATAAAAAAAATCAGCAAAGTTAGGATGAATTGGAAAGTCCATTTTGGTAGGCATTTATAGGTGGGATTCCAAATTCCAGTCACAAATATGATTTCTTTAGTACTGGATCCATGCAGTTTGGAGCATTAAAAGAGTCTAAAGGGAGTACGTCTATGCTAGATCTGCTAGATAACATTAATGGTAAGGTTTAATCAAATCACTTCTCTAAATATTTGATTATATATAACTTTTATTAATCACTTTCCATTTCCATTGCTTCAGGTTACATCCATGATTGTTTAACTTTCGTATTTTACTTCTTCCTCTTCCAATCACAATTTCCTCATTTGGAAAAGTTATGAAGCTTCTAAACTCCAACTGTTTCATACAAAGATCATCAAACCTTTCCATTTATACCTTTAAGGAGACTAAACCTGAACCTTAGATATAAAGTACAAATTTTTTACTGGATTTTTTATACAGTCATTTGCCAAGCAGTAACAATACACTAATATTAATACTTCAAAAATCTTTTTTTAAAACGTTAAAATCAATGTCTATCAATCGTAGCAAAAGAACAACACAACAAAAATCCAGAAGAAAATCCAAATTGGATCAAACTTTGGCCAATAAAGCATGGATCTGGATTTCCTGCAATTGCTTTTTCCATATGCATTCAGGCTTTCTGCAGGTTGAAACGATTGAATGAAGAACAGATTACTTGTATTTTATCCCAGTAAAGCAAACTCCAAAAACACATTCAAGATCATCTAACGGCTACAATAGGCAAACTTTACAGCACTGATTCCGGTTCCTAAAAGGTAAAAGAAGATGTCGCTCATAGTACAAATAAACAAATTTTCAAGCAAGTGAAATAAACTGTGAAGGCACAGTACCGAAGACAATCAAGTGCTACCAACTTTGTTGCCTTGTTTGTATCTAGTGTCCTCAGAAACCTCACTGTGGTGATAAGTTAAAGATCCAGAAACTTTATTGAAAGACACTAGAAGTCAAAGGAGATTGGTTTTCAATGTAAAAGGTTCTAAACATAGTCATTTTTTTTAACCCTTTTCGGCCAAGAACAAGAGAAAACAAAATTTAATGGATTACATATACAAAGACAGTTAGCTAGTCGCTGTATTACCTTACAATATGAAGGTGTTGCTTTAGCCAACCTACATTTAATTAGTTTACAGAAGTTGCTAAAAAAAAATGAGTTTTTGTTTACAAAAATGTTACCTTTTATCTAGTTTCTCTCTTTTTTATGTATTTTCTTTACTTCTATATAGACATAATGAATGTAATTGTTCATGGATGGATGAAAATGAACAGCATTTTTGCAGGCACTACAAAGGAAAATGAAGAAGGCATAACTCAGATGAATAAATTTAAACCTACCAATTTATTAGATTTGAAGATAAAACAACCCTACAGGTAGGAGAATTTGAGAGAAAATATGTACTGTTACTTTTCATGGTTGAGTAGCATTTATAGCCATTACAAAGAAAGAAAGGAAGAGTAGTTCACAACACCACTGTGGTGGCTGTGATGTACTAATTTAGTCTTCTAATCCCTTTATCTATAATTGAGCAGCATCCTCAGTTTTTTGACATCTGTGATCTACTCTGGCCTATGCTATGCTATGCTATCACCATCTTCTCTTCACAATTAATCACCTACAAAGACAACAGTACAAAACTACATGTAATTAATTTATATCTTCAACATTCAAATTCAAATTTTCATGTAGATGCCTTAGAAAAATAGAGTACTAAGCACATGACAGTAGCACTGTGCATCCAACATGGATGGCACATGGGCCATGTACGGTTAAATTATTTCCCATCCCTGCATATATTTAAATATAATTTACATTTTGAACCAACACACAGCAACACCAACACCAACAGAGGCATAAAAGTCATAAGGTTTTGGAATTATTGACCAATGATAAAGTTATTGATGCAACGGAAAGATTGAAAACTTAATATCCAATTTAGTGTTTATCAGAGAATAGACAAAAGTATTACCGACACTGTCCCACATTATATATTATATATATACATATTTTTATATCAGGTAACCCTGTCATTGATTATTCATGGGTGACCTAAGCCTTGCCCTATGAAGGTTGAACACAGTTCAGTCTCAGTGCTTTCAACTTCAAGAAAAATAAACTTTTTATATAAGCAATTGTTCTATCACTTATCCTTTTGATTGTCAAATATACTTTAGAGAATTTTATTTTTCTATCAGTCACATGCACTGTGGCATTCCCAGCCCCAAAACATTCCCATATCCTTAACTCAAATCTATCCTAAAATACTCATTCAAACAAAATCTTAAAAACAACGAATCATGTTAACAACATTCAAGATTAAAAATTATTCCAAAATCACATGCATGCAGCCGTTTTCAGATGCCCTGAACGATTCAGAATCTGTTTGATTGTATGGATGTATGAATAAAAGATATAGAGATGAATTTTGAAATCTCAGATAAATAAGAGAAAAAATGATTTTTTATTTTATTCTAAAAAGTCATTTTTTCCTATTTCTCCTTTACTTTCTTTGTAAGCTAAGAATTTAAAAGAAAAGACAACCTTTTTTTTTATCTTTTATTGTTCTGTCATCCAATGAATACGAAATCAATCTTTTGCATAAATTTCCGCCAATGCATGTTTTTCATTTAATTCACATAAAGTAAATGGTCCTTTATTTTGTCAATTTAAAAAAAAAATTAAAGAAACCATTTCTCATGTGAACTAAAACAAAACAAAAATTTCGTTTACAATTACAGCACACAGAGACAGAAATTCAATCCATCTATAAAGAATAAAAGTCCGCACCAACAGAAAAAAAAAATTGAAAACAGACAACAACAGAGAAAGAAAGAAAAGTCTTACATCCAAGTGCGTGTGTCGTCCTTTCATTCAATCAGAAGATGGTATATAGAGTAAAGTTATTGAATTTTAAAAATATTATTTTTAATGCAAGACAGATTTTTCGACTAAAATTGAGCATAAGCAAGAGCATAATCCATAAGAATATTAAAAAAGATAAACCATTGAATTGTAAAACACAGATATCAAAGTGTGTGGTCAATGAAAAAAGAAAATAATTTTGAAAACACTCTAATCGAAAGGAAACAAATTGAGAGTTTAATTCTTACAAGGACAGACATTTTCTCTCATTGGGGTCTTTAATCGGACTTGTGGTTGTCCAGCGGCGGATCAGAGTGGTGGTCACCGGCGACGTAGTGGAGGAGCTCCTCTGCGGGTTTATGAATGGAAGCATCGGAGTTAGGGAAAGTTTGGGTTTTGGCGAAGAAGAGAACGAGGAGGAGGAAGAGGGCGGTGGAGAGAAAGAGAGGCCAGAAATAGGCCAAGACGTTGAGGAACCTGGGTGCCAGATAGAGGAAGGAGAAGATAGAAAGACACACCAAGATGGCACTTCCGATTTGGTACCTGAACTTCAACAGTTCTTGTTTGATCTCCATTGAAGAAGATGAAGAAAAAAGGAAAAGGAAAGGGTGGTACTGTGATAGCTAGAGAGTGACGATGGTGTGGTTGTGAAAGCGATGTGCTTGTGAGTGAGTGAGTGTGTGAAGAAGAGAGATTTATAGTGCTGTGTGAGGAAAAAAAAAAGTAAAAAGATAACTTTTTTTTTTTCCTTAGTAGTTAGATATTAAGAATTATTGTCTGTTTATTGATTTAAAATAAAAACATTATGAAAAGAAAGCTTTTAGAAACAATAAAGTTTTTTAAAAAGACATGTTATTATTTCTATTAAATTATTTAATATGGTTATAAAATGAACATTTTGGTAAAAATAACTGATTATTTTTTAACATATTTATAGACAATAATTTGCTTTTATTCAAAAAAATAAAGTTTAGTCAGTTATAAAAGTCATAATTAACATAATTAATATTATAAAAGGTATGGTTTTCTGTACTTATAAAAAATAATTTAAAGTAGAGAGTCACTTTTATTTAGATGTGCAAAGTTGTACTACTTTAATTCATCAAACAATATCAAAATTTTCTAGTTTTTAATATGTTAAAAAATTAGTTATATTTTCATTCTTTTTGTTTCGGCATAATGATTTTTATATTAATTACTTTTTTGAAATTTCTTAATAAATCATGCTTGAAAGTTAATTTAATATTAAATTATAAGTTTAGAAACTAATTTGTTATTAAATTATGCTATAAAATATAATTCACACGAAGTGGTTCGTATTTTGTAACGCTAAAAAATTAAATTTTTCTTTTTTCGAACGGTCATTACCTAGGTACATGGTCCGAAACAAAATAGTATTTTAGAAGAAAATAAAACAAAAAACATTGTGGTTACGTTTGCAGAGATTCCCTTTCAGACATTTTTCACCATCGTGTCTGCCGATTGTTTTTTACTGTGCTGAAATGACCAGAATGGACTTTCCCTTCGAGGGTCCACATTTGTTCTGGATTATCGTGTGTCTTCTTCGGTTTGTTACTTTGATTTTCGAGTTCCTTAATCAAGTCTAATTCCTCAGTAAATTACAAAATTGATTTTGTATTAGATTAAAATGATTTGAAGAATAGTTTATTTTTTAATGTGTGATATGAAGAAGTTTATTATACTTTTTATTTATTATACTTTTTATTATACAACTTTATTATTGAATTAAAATTTCAATGTCAATGGGATGTTTGTTTACATATGTATTAATGAGTAATGACTTAAGCGTTATCAATTAAATATCTAATTAGTGGTTTATCTAACAAATGTATTGTTTAAGTCATAGTTTGAAATTAAAATAACAAACATTGAAATAATTTTCTCATATCTAAAAGTTGTTAATCATGTGAAATGTTTCTTGAAGATGCATAACTTAATATATTATAACACTTGAATGAGAAGAATTGATGTTAACTCTCTTTATAGTAAGAATTGAAGAGAGTTCAAACACTTAGTTGGAAGTTGAAGTAAATAATAATAGGTTAAAAGTTATATTATTTTTCTCTATATATGTGTGTGTGAGTATTGATTTATATGAGTGATTTATTCTAAGTTATAATGTTACAATCTGTAAATGATGTTTTAAAAATCACCTTAAGATAACGGATTATGTTTTTCTTTCATTATTTATTTATTAAATATATTTTCTTTAAATATTTTGAATTTTGGAATTTTGCGACTACACATTTTTGTTTCTTTATAACGAAAAGCATCCCGAGGAAGTCATGCCATCAATGATGATAATGCATGCAATCGTATTGGCGAACAGTTATAACGCCTATCTACATTAATTAAATTATTTTTGTTACTATTATTTTATAACTTTTTAATATTTTTTTAATTTTATATTACGTTTCTCTGCTATGTATTCATTTCTCGAGATTATTTTGACAGTTATTGCATCTCTGCTATGTATTCATTTCTCTGGTTTATTTCAACAGTTATTGCATTTTATTTGAGATCGATAGTAATAAGCCTATGAATTCAATTCAATGCTTAATAGATGCAATAACTCGTTCATGCACATAAGTGTTCAAGTCAAACTCTTTTTTTTTTGGAATTTTATTATGCAAACATCAAATTTTGATAATTGATTAGTTTAGTTAAAAGTATTTTATTATTCATCTACTTTTGTTATCTTTTTACATATATTAAGAGGAAATATGATTTTACAAATATGATATTTAAATGTTTTATTATTAAGAAATCAAGTTATAAATAAAATTTTTACTAAAATAAATTTTATTTCATAAAAATATTAATCTTTTTAAAACCCCTTTTTATTAATTTTTTTTTTTGTCATTTTTCTAAGATCCAAGCTCACCTTAGCATTTTGGTGTAGACGTTAGAAGTGGGTTTTAAACCTAACTCAACCCCACAAACTCGGCTTGTAAGGTGAGGTGTCGATTTGAGACTTCCAACACACCCCGTCACGCCGAGGTATATTCATCTCGTGCGTGGACAAGAAATTAGTGGGTGGTCCGTTAGCGACCCGATATCGGGTGGAATAGAATGTCCAAGAAAGTTCGCTAGGATAGGCTTTAACTTGGCTATGATACCATGTTGGAAGTGGATTTAAAGCCTAACTCAACCCCACAAAACCGGCTTGTAAGGTGAGGTTTGCACCTTATAAGGTGAGGATTGCACCTACTTATATATTGTGAGTTAGCCTTATCTCTAGTCGATGTGAGACTTCCAACAGTAGAAGACAACAAAACTAACTGATTAATTTTGTGAATAGAGTAATATCATTTTTTTGCTCTTGAGTCAGTTTTTATTCTGTTGCATGTGATCTTTAGAGGGTTTGCATGTGAGTTTTGGTCGTTCCATTTGAATATCAATCCTTTTGTGATAATGAAGGTGTCTTCAGATATTAATCTGAATTTTTTTGTGTAGTTAGAACAAATTGTGAGATTTGAATCGTAAGGAGTCATTTTGGGTGTGTGAACTTTACTTTTAAGCTAAGGGAAGTTGGTGAATTATAATTGCTAAAACGGTTTCCTAGTTTGAGTATAATATAACTGCTACAATGTTGATTTGGTATGATAAATTTTGAAATGATTATTTAAAAGACATTGTTTCTAGCTTATGAAAAGTTGAGTTATAATGTTATCACATTGTACGTATTTCCATCCGTGTGCGCATGTGCATGTGCATGTGTGTGTCTATGATGTATGAATTCTGTGAATGATGAGTGTATAGTGACTTCCAAGGGAGGAAGTGTTATACTGAGTTGAGTTTATGATGTATTGAATTATGATTCAATGAGATTATCCTCAGTGGCAACATTGTTGGAGGAGCCAAAATAATACATCCAAAATTTATACATTTAATTATTGTTAGAATATAATAAAAATGAATACATAATTTAGTATAGCGATAACTAAAAAAGAAATCATGCATATCTAAAAGATTCTTCGTTCCTTCAGATCCCTAAACTTATCAATAATTGAATCAGAACTAAATTTTCAGTTATTTCTTGTTCAATGTAAATAATCATATTGTCGGCAAGAAATTCATCTTTCATTATATTCCAATCTTGTTTTGATAATCTTCATTGCAGAAAATGATCATTCTGTTGTAGTTGTAGAGACGGAAAAAGTTAAAATAAGATGAACTAAAGGATCAATCAAGTAGAATGTCCTTGACTTTCTTGTTATTGACAAAGATTTACATAATTCAAGCATGGTTGATAAATTCTTCAAATTTGGATGGTTAGGAACATCAATAATAAAATGTTGAAGTTGAAATTTTAAACTAATCTTCTCTTGCTCACTAAAATCTAAAGGATAATATTTGTTCACAAGAGTGCATATATCCTTAAT
>Ga0099822_1003637_pt1 | contig 19814 bp, 10 predicted proteins | sample CowpeawhiteBW_FD_76839 | JGI IMG/M metagenome (GOLD analysis project Ga0099822, IMG submission 76839) | Root nodule microbial communities of legume samples collected from California USA - Cow pea white BW | ecosystem: Host-associated > Plants > Roots > Nodule | place: USA: California | collected...
AAAAAAAAAAAAAAAAAAAAAAAAAAAAAAAAAAAAAAAAAAAAAAAAAAAAAAAAAAAAAAAAAAAAAAAAAAAAAAAAAAAAGAAGACAATAAGTGTAGCTCAACCTAAATTTAAAGTACCCTAAAACAGATGTGAGCCTAATTTTAGTTATTTGGGTACATATCATGGAAATTGTCATAATTTTCAATAAGATAATTGTTTAATTGAATTCTTATATTTTACAGAAGCGAATAATACGGAAGTAGTATACTTTCAAAACATAGAAAACAACATAATTTCTGAAACTGCTCTTTACTCACTCTTGTTTGATATCAATAAATTAGTGGCTCGCCTTTGTTGTTTTCATTCAACCAATTGAGAAATTTCATAAGAATATGTATACCTTTTCCTTTATGTCATTTTCATACCAATAAACTAAAACAAAGTGTCCGTCATTAGCACAAAAATAGGTACATCTAATACATGCTTCGTTTGAAAAATAATAAGTCACACGTGAAACGTTTTCTTTTAAAGAAGGATAATATTCCCTTTTGAAATATATATATATATATATATATATATATATATATATATATATTAGTATGAAATTTTGGTCATAGCAGAGACAAGGGACGAAACTTCTCAGTAGATAAGTCCCCATCGCTTACCTCTAAAATAAATCCCACCTGTCAAAGGAAACGGTAAATAGTGTTGTTAAAAGTCCAATGCTGAAGACCAGCACTGTAAAAATTCAGTGTCATTTCCACATCTTACACCAACCAATTTTTCATCCATGCCAAAGCATAGAGTTAGAGTTAAAAGACATTTGTTTCAGTCCTTTAAATGCACTCCCTCTGAAGTAGTGGATATCCCACCAAACAATAGCACAACTGCCACTTGAGGGTATCAAATAATGTTATCTTCTGATATCCCAAAAGAAAAAATGTTTTATTTCTTTGTGCTCTCTAACAAAATGTACATGTGTCAGTGAATGAACACCCTAGCCGAAAATTACTATCATCTACATATCTACGAATTAAAACTATGTGACAATATAACAAAGGATGCATAGACACGGCATGGGAGAGCGTTCAAGTTGCCACCTGCTGTAATCGAGGCCAAGCAATTTCATCATCATTTGTATATCCCAGAGAAAGGAAGTCAGCACAATTCTTCCAACAGCCATGGTCATATGGGTTTCTGAATCGCCCATCAGGTCCACGAAGATAGTCATAGCGAGAAGAATTTGCTAGTTCATTTGTGGTTACATTTCGAGCAATCTGCATTACAATATACAAACACGAAAAACTTTCCAGTTACTATCTTATAGGTGTTAGAGTAACAGAAAGTAAGAAGTTGAATGTTAGAGATGCTTGTACACAACAATTATGATATGGAGTATGAGATACGTTGCTCAACTGAAGGAATGACGAAAACTAATAAGAAAAAATACCATTAGCGTATATCCTTTATGCTCTAGATTGAGGAGTGTCACAATAATAGAACTAAGGAGTTGATCCTATATAATCAGCAATATATAGATTATATATGTATTTATTAGGAACTTTTTTCATTTATTCCCGTATCATATATAATATTAGAGGATATCAAATCTCCTCTATTTATTATATTGATTCCTTTTACTCAATATAAACAAAGCACCCATGCTATGTCAAAAACAGACTGTTTCAGCTCAATGTTTCTCTCCCCTAGTTTAACAGAAACAAGGCATGTTGGCAATAAATAATAATCAAAGAAGCTGAGAGGCAGAAAAATATAGTCGTTTGTGGGAGAATTGGGCCTGTGGAGGTTTTCCCTATTATGTGTGGTAAGCTACCAGGTTTGATCAGAAAGTATTGTCATTCTAACAAAAGGAGGTTATTTTGCCTTCTTGGAAGATGTTTATTAATATATATTCATAAATAATTCTTCCTAGTAATTTTCCCCAATATATTTGCTCATACAGATCTAAATTATTATTTGCGGAGAGGGAATAAGCAATCACCATGGAAGTCTGCGTTATTGTTAATGTTGAAGCTGCAATGAAAACAATTGCGTCCATCACCAAAAACACAACTAAACCTGGATGTTGTACTAACATATAATGGATCCATGTTTCTCCTGCCAGTAATGTTGGTGTAGATGTCCAAATTCCTGTCATAGAAAACAAGGCTGTTATATATTTCAATTGAAAATATAAGTTATGCAGTTTTCAATATGTAGAATACAGAATGGTGCAGGAGAGTCTTCAAGACATACTTTGAACTGCAACGGCACCAGAAACGGAAGAAGTCAAAGTTCCAAGGCAGATAAAAATAAAGAAATCCCTTTTGTTCCTCTGCAAGATGCATACCAAGTATGAAAATAAGGCTTGAAGAATATAGACTGAGAAAAAGAAGAAAAACAGCTCTTGATTTGACCAGAAAGTCAAGAAGGATATCTTATTTCCAAATCAAATATATTGAGGCATGAAAGAATCTTGTTGATTTATCACAGTGCAATATATTGTGATTAGAACTGAAAATAAAAGAAATTCAAAATAAGAATGCACTTTTGATTTCGTGGATGACAATTCAGATAGCACAAAACCCCCTACCTTCCCAACACAGTTAGATATCCATGGACAATGGTGGTCGAACTGTTCCACACATCGCTTACAAGTAGGGCAATGCTTAGATCGGACAGGTCTTATTATCTGATGATACAATTTGAGAAAACCTGATAAGTGATAACTTATTCTGAGAATATAATAAAGTAAAACATAAATGTATGTGAAATGTCAAAATTAGACACTTTAAATACTACAAAGAAAAAATATACTACAAAGAATATCACGTAAACCTTGCAGGTAGGGCAAAGTTGAGACCAATTTCCTGTCCAAACAGAGGAACTATTCAGATCAATATTCAATAAAGGATCCTGCAAAATATAAAACATAAAACTGAGATTTTACAACATAAAGAAAAGTAAATGAGCCTATATTATAAAGTAAGGCACGACTCATATTAAACATATAATAATCATATTTTTCTAGCCAGTGCTCTAGTGAAATCTAAGGGAGTTGCATGAAGTCGTGTGTGTTCCCTCACATGCAACACACAATTCAAGTGACACATACATTGTCTACTGAAACAAAACCAAGTAATTTCTATGAAACACTTGATATCAAAGTTACAATAAATGTAGTATAATAGCAATATGCATATGGTTATGTCCCCCACTTACTACCACGATGCCATTAATAAAAAAGGAGGACCCATGAAATGATAGTTTCCATTTATACAATCTGTTCTGCGGGAACAAGTCTTTTCCTCAAAACAATCATCACTCAAAAGCAATATTCAATAAAACAACAGCTACAAAGGGGAGGCTTACCTCAGTATCACTTTGAGTACCCAAGTCTTCCAGCCGTTTTATATAACCAGGATCTTTGCTGCATGAGATTGAAGTAACATTAAATAAAGTAATGTTGAATGAAACTTTAGAATTGAACTCCAAAATCTTATTGAGAATTCAGTAGTCAGGACACGTTATCGTGTTTAATAATACATCATGTTTAATAATACATATAGCAAACATATATTTTGGTATCATGAATATGGACAGCAAATACAAGATAAAAAAAATAACACAATATATGACAACAAAACTGGAGAAGCATTTCTGAAATTCAGACCCGGGCAAAGTTATAAAAGAATTTATACTACCAACGAACATTTAGCAATTTTGCATTCAATAGAATTTTCATATTCTTATGTTCATTTTTTTTCCATACTGACTCCTAATTTCCATCATTTCAATGTTAAATGGCAGTTCCGGGCCCAACATACAAGATTTCCAATAAACTGCCATTACAGGGTACGCATTGCAGGATGGTCACTTTTGCTATAGAAGCTATGGACGAAAAGGAAGCAGCTGCTCTGTTTAAAAAAATTTTAAAACTCCACATGGAGACCGTCAACAGATATTCAACTATTGTACACTGAAATTCTATCTAAACATGTAGCCTCAAGTCTTCTCAAACCCAACAATGGAGATTCAGTTGACTGAACTCCTCTGCTGTCACAAAAATACTGATTTGGTTATATAAGCTCTGTTCATGAGTCACTTTCTACTTTTCCTTCTATTTCTCTAACTTTTTGTTTCTCTCTATTCCTTTCATTTGTATCTCTTTTGTTGATCTCTTCGTCGATCAATGGTTTGAGTCTCTTTATTCAGCAATTTTAGTATGCGTTAGAATATAATATGAAAAAATATTACATTTTTCATTTTTGTTATAATTCATAAAAATAGAATATTCTTAGTTTGTTTTGCCAGCTATAAATGTTTGTTACTCTATTATCAACCTTTGTATAAATGCTTCTCTTTGTTTTGTTCAGTGGGAAGAATGAAATGAAAAACTCAATTCTGAGTTTAATTCTTTCTCTCTAAAATTATAGTATCCAAAGCCAATGATCCTTGCAGTAAACCCTAACCTTTCTTGCAATCTAATTCTTCTTCTCTCATGGTAAACTCAAATCTCATCCCTTCATGGCCTCAATCTTTTCCCAATTCCACAGCTCGAAATTGATGACTCAAATTATCTTCACTGTTGATAACAAATCACACAAGATTTAAAGGTTCGTTGTTAACCCATTGATTCCTCCTCAATACCACACTAATCAAGATCAAGATGCTGATAATGCTACTCCCGCGTATGAAGCTTGGGAAGTCCAAAATGAAATGTTGCTAACCTGGCTTCAGTCAACATTGTCAAAATCGGTCCTCTCAAGTCATTGGCTCAATTCCCTCGTATCAAGTATAGAATAAAATACATGAGTACCCTCACATGCCCACAAAGGTGTGTGCTTTCAACTTCTCACTCATCTTCGTGTTACCTCTAGCAGGAAAACAATGTGTGCGTTCTTGTCTCAATTCAAGAACATTGTTAACGAGCTCACTAGTGTAGGAAATTAGTGTCAAACGAAAAACATGTTGATTTTATTATGGAAGGACTAGTGCAAGATTATGTACTAGTAATTTAAGTTATTGAAAGCCAGTTCAAGACACCTCCAGCTGTTGAAGTTGAGTTGAGTGTGAATTCCAATAGGTTCCGAAAAAATAGTTCTATGCCTCTGTCAACTTCGATCAAGGTTATGCACTCTCTAACCCATCCCATTCAGGTGATGTTGGACAACGTGGTGGCTCTAATGGTGGATATACTCACGATGGTGGTAGTCATGGTGGCAGTAATGGTGGTTGCTGTGATGGTTATGGAAAGGTTGTGCAAAACATTTTGTGAACTTCCAAAATGAAATTTGCTTGAAGTAACATTGCCAATATTTGCTTTTATAGAACTAATGCAAATTATCAAGAACCCAATTGCGATACTAATGCCAACTCAGCTACTCCTGGCGTTATGCTTGCTAATGATTCTTCACAAGGTGCCACCAACTCTACATGGATCCCTAACTCATGTGCCTTTTTCCATGTTACCGGTGAGCCTCAAAATTTACATCAATTAAATTAAGTCAATTTGATGGCCCGGGCCACATTTTCATTGCAAATGGTCAAGGTTTGCATATTAATGGCTTTGTTTTTCCTCTCTCCTGTCTCCCATTAACTCAAATGTTTCCATTAAACTAAACAATTCACTTCATGTCCCTTCCACCCAGGGCTATCAAAATGGGCCTAACCCAAGTAAAGTAACCCACAAATAAGGCAAGGTTAGGCTTCAAAAAAGGTGGCCTAAACAGACAAAAGCATTTTTAGTCTAGCTCGTTTGCCCTAATAGCCCATACAAGCCAAGATCGGATCAGCCCACTAATCGATTGGCCCATGTTATAATAATTTTACTTTTATTTTATGTTGCTTGTTGTAGGCCTGCACCATGTTCCTCTTAGGAAAAGAAAACCCTAAACTAATCTTTTTCATCTTCCTCACATTGCAAGAGCACACCACACCTCCTCTTTCTTCTTCCCCATTGATGGCAAACCACTAGCCAAGGGTACAATCGCAAGGAGCATGGCCAAACAAATTCAAGAAATGTTAGCATCATCTACGCAAGGTGAAGCTAAACTCTTATTCACTTGGGCCATCATGAAGCATTTCTAGACCTTGTATTAAGGGTCATGTAGTGTAGGATTTCTTTTAGGTCTTGTATTAAGGGCCAAGCAAGGTTTTTGAACAATATTGCTAAAGTTGTAGGGCAATGTTTGCGCCTAGCTTAAGTTAGTTAATCTTGGGTGATTAGTTTTGTAACCTAACTTGGTGAAGGGCATCCCACACACATGATGCCACATGGCAAGCCCTTAGTGGAGAGTTTTCTTACAAAGGTAGTGGCCATGTATCATTTTCTTAGTGGTGAAACTTTTACTAAAATGGCTTTCCACATGGCACTCTAGGAGTGGAAAGTTTTCTAAAAGTTAGTGTGTCACATGTCATGCTCTCCTTCTCCAAGATGGGATTTTTAGGGTTTGGTGCAAAGTAGCATTTTTAGGGTTTTGGGTCTACTTTGGAGACACCTTCTCCTATAAATAGAGGTATCCCCCCCCATGTATTTTCACTTTGAGATGTATATGTTATGCTGCAAAAATTATTTTGTATCATAAACCTGTCTCTTAGTCATTGCTAGAGCATCCCAAGAGATTCCTCTAACCACCTTTCTCTATAGTTAGCCTAACCTCTCTAAGAGCACCATCAACCACCTTCATCCCACCACCAAAACCTCCAAACCGAGACACATTTCCACCCATTACTCCATTGCTTCCACGAGCCATTCTTCACCATAGCCACCATCTTCATGCTTTGGCCCAACATATCTTGAGGGGGAGGCTATCATTACTCCTTCCTCACAGCATAGCACCCAGTCCTGTCCTCCTCTTCCGTTTCTTCGCATTCTTCCTGATCATCACACCCTCCTAGCCATCGCACCCTCCTCACCATCTTCAAGCCAAGTACCCCAACTCTGTGCGTGATATTTTTGGACTATAAGTTGAGTTTGTATATATGTAACTGTTTTGTTGTTTGATGTCTTTCTTGGTTGTTGAGCTTGGAGTTCAACTATTGAAAGTAAACATGTTTATATTCCCACAGCACTCATTGCACATCACTGAGAACTTTGCTATGTCATCAGATGTCAATAGTCACCCTAAAAATCACTAAATGATGCAAGCCACAAACCAATAACCAGACAGAAAAATAAGAGTTAAAATAAAAGTAACCAATTATATGATAGAAAACCCCAAATGAATAAGGTCCATAGTAAGAGGAGTTTGTTGAACATCAGGGAATCAATGCCTTAAAGGCATTACTCAATGTAATAAAACATTGACCACAGTTAGTTACCACTAGAGGGACAGTTGTTATAAAAAGGAGTGAGGGAAACCAATAGAGGTGGGGATATCAAGTATTTTAGGAATTCATTGGAGAGTGTTTCATGTCCTTGAGGTATCTACTTCATCCATGTCTGTTCATTCTACATTATACAAGAATCAGATTGATCTTACAAGGATTGCAGGACTTAGGGTTCCAATCAATAAATTCAGATTTTTTTTCTTACAGTTTATCTGGTCCAGTTCTATCTGAGTTTTCTCGGTAAATAGTAATAAGCAGACCAACAAACAGAAATGGTTATTCTACAATTCTTCTTCAGCAACAGCGTTCAAACATCTTGAACACAACAAAATGAAACACTGGTCATTTTTTGGTCCTAAAGTCTTAGTTGAGTTTCTATAGAATTTTATTGGAGTATTCACAAGATGAGACAGGCATGCATGAGTAGAAGGCATACAACATGAGATGACACAAATACAAAGAAAGTACATGTGTTTATATCACCATATCAAAAGCCAAAACAGAAAGAATACATGAAAAGAAGATTACCTACTACACCTATAAAACATAATCAGGGCAGCAGCTTCTAGGGAAAGTGCCGTCCATGCCCAAAGTCCAACAGAAGCAGTAATCTTTCCAAGGTTAGGAGCTGGCATTAGTGGAAAAGATTCATTGAAGTTGAGTCGTCACAAAAAGCACAAGTAACAATTATTGAGTGCATATGTGTCGCTGTGCGGTATTGCAAATTGATGTACAAGTTTTGAGTACCAGCGATAACTGAGTTGATGAAGAGGATCATGGACAAGATCATAATAAACAATAAGATGGGAGCATAACCAATATCTGTCACCACCCCACGGCAAACTTTCCCTTTCCAGTTGTTGCTATGAGCCTGTTGTTGATTTGACTGCAAAAGTATAACATTAATCAGTTATGAAGCCAATAAGAGTATAACTGCATAAACAAAGTGCAACAAGTCACTGGTGCGGGTTCACTTTTCAGAAGTAAAATTTGATGTTTAACGTAACAGCATTGTTGCTCTCAAATTAATTTGTCAATTTAAAAGATATAAAATATAATCCCATCGTTCACAAAACTAACTTCAGATGAGTAAAGAAATTCGAGTGTCACTATCAAGGTTATCAAACTCAAGAGTCTATATAGACTCGTGAAAGGTATGTAAACTCAACTCATAAACCCGACTTGTAGACTCATAAGAGTCTATTTCATGCGTAAGTTCAATAAAAACAAATAATTACTTTTATACTAGTGCCGCATTTATGAATTTGTACCTTATCACTTCCAGATTTTGCTTTCTGGAACGAACTAAATCAATTTTGAAAATACTTTTGTCAGAGGACTTGATGGGGTGTTGGAAGAAAATTGATTGGCGGGAAGAAAAAAACCGAAAAACAAAACCCTAAACAAAATAAAAGCCCAAAAGATTACCCTAACTAAATTAAACCCTGAAAATCATTCTGAAAAGTAAAACCCCAAATTGAGAACCATCTTCAAACAAAGGCTAAACCGAAGAAGGAAGAGGCACCAAGCACGAGCCTGAACACCACGATGAGGCAACCACAAAGCAAGGCGACGACAAGCTGACTCAAGGCGAGATGACACAATGCAATAGCGAGGATTGAATGTAAGATGTGAATGTGAGACCAGTGAGGGAAAAACGGAATGGTGAGCCAAGGTGACAAGAGAGGAGAGGCATGAGGACAGTGACCAGATCTGAAAGGCGAAGGTTCTCATGAAACCTAAATCATGCGTAGACGAAAGGACCCAGGTCGTTGAGGCCTTTTCTTCTGCACCCCGTTCACTCAACCTCTGACTCGTGACTCAGTATCGAGTCCACCGAGTTTGTACGAGTCAGGTCGTTGAGGCCTTTTCTTCTGCACCCCGTTCACTCAACCTCTGACTCGTGAGTTAGTATCGAGTCCACCGAGTTTGTACGAGTCAGGTCCGAGTTCACTAAAAACCGAATCCACACACCAAGTTCACTCGTGAGCCACCATTGGACTCGTGAGCCACCATTGGCCTCGTAAACTCGAATGGGTTTACGGGTTAACCCTAGAGTTTGATAACCATGGCCACTATGGTTATATACTCTCTCAGTCAAGTGTATACAAAAGTATTGAGTAAGACTGTTTTACATCCTGACTGAAAAGGGATCATAGAACTTACAACCAAAGAAAAAGGAACAAAAAAATAGAAGTCAACAAAATTGAGGATGCAGAGATAGGGGTTCAAAACTTCAAAGGTGGAAACAAATGAGAGATAAATGCTGTCACATGAAGACAAAAGAGATTTTGAAGCTTAAAGGAAAACCAAATTGGGTTTTGCTCCTCTTAGGTCAACTCGCAAAGTTATGGGTTAGCAACTCAGAAAGGGGTAAAAGCAACAAAAACACTTTTTTCTAAACCAGGTTGCAAAACTCCAACTTGGAACTTACGTCCCAAATTAGCTGGAGAGGGCCAACCGCACATGTTTTCAGTTTTCTGGATGGTCCCAATCTGATCCTACTAGGAAGCAATGTTGTTAACTTAAGATACAACTTGGGATGGGGATGGGGATGAAAACATGTAACCAAGATGGTAAGATCTTACGTTAATTATATTCATATATAACATATATACATAAAGAAACAACATATGTAAAATCAATAACCTCTTCTATATTACAACATTAAACAAACTTAAATTTAAAATTCATATTCATATAGTAAAATGAGATTAGAGTCTATCCTAGATTCATCATTGAGTCCTCCATATTTGTTCATGCTCTAGATGTCTATTCCTACACATGCAGGGGTATTGTCATTAGGTAACCCACATTTGTCCATGCTCTGGATGTCCAGTCTCAAGCATGGGGTGTCGAGATCCCAAAATCTACATCGACTAAAAATATAGCCTATTAGTCCTTCATAGGCTAGGATGTCCTCGGCTTACAAGCCTTGTAGAATTAATCCTAAGCCCAAATTCTAAGAATAAGTCCTCTCAAACACTTATGCTAGCACTTCATTAAAAGATAAATCCAAATAAATTACAAATAAACTCTAACAAAGACACATAAATATTAAAACCACCTAATATCTAATAATTAGGTGAGCTTTTAACAAAAAAAAATGTCTCAACAATACTTAGTTGGAAAGTAATTCAATATTACCATAAATATTAGAGATTACTATTCAAGTTTAAACAATTATCACATTCTTTGTACATTAAACTATTCAAAACTTTGGATGTACCTTCATGTAAAATAACCTCTTCTTTTTGCCCTTGATTGCTTTTCAATGTTTTAGAAAACACAATAGAAAATATTCCGAACAATTAATGGTGTCACTTGAGTTTAGAAAAACATAAAACAGGTTTGTTAATTAACTACAAAAAACTATTCCAGTATTTTGACACAGCAGCTTAAGATTTTGGAACAGTTGGCAAATGAAATGGTATTGAAGTCATCATGAGCGTGTTATCTAGTTTTCCCCTCATAATTTTTAAAATAAAACTGTTAATTTCAGCACTTTCCAGCACCTAGCAAAACTAAATTTGAAAAAGCTTATTAATTACTACAAGTCCCGTCAAGAATGTTCTTAACATATTACACAACCAACAGCCTCATTAATATAATGTTACGTACAAGGAAAGGAGCGACATGTCGATGACCTTTATCATATGCAAGTTGTACAGGCGTGTGTCCAGCATTGTCCTTCACCATCAATTCTTCCTTTGTGCCTGCATGTACAAGCACAGCGCATGCCTCTGAATGTCCTCTTAATGCAGCCCAGTGCAATGGTGTACAGCCTAAAACCAGTTTTATTGAGTATCATCATGTAAAAGACAAAACATCAACACAACTATAACAAAATGGAAAAAACCAACCTGTTTCAAAAGTATTACCAAAAAGATTTAATCTATTGTAATAATGAAAAATAACAGTCAACTTCTATGACTATTTTGTCAAATGTCAAACATAGTCTAAGATATCAACATAAAAACTAAAATATGTACCCCAAACAAAGTCTTGAAACTATAGGCAGGTCTCAAGCCTCTTAGATTTCAAATAGACTAGTCCAGCATCCAAACCCATTGAAACAGTAACATCAAGAACGTGAAATAAATCATTGTGTACATTGAATGCATAGTAATACATAATAATAATAATAATTAAAGTTTTTTCAATCTAATATAGTATTATTCATGCAAACTTGTCTAGTACTCATTACCAAAAACATAATCACATATAACATGCAATGCCAACCTAAGTGATGGCTAATCACAGCATACAGCATATGATAGAATGATTTCAACTATGTTTATGCTTATGAGAGTCTATGTTGAACTGCATTTTACCATATTTAAAACTAGAGAGACAAGATACCTAATGGTATAAGTAATACATAATTGGAGAACTTATAAAAAATGTATTGGAAATTAAGCGCTGACTAGCCATACCATCTTTATCTTGTCTTCCTTGGCATGCATCTCTAAATAGAAGCAATCTTATTGTGTCAGCAAATCCCTGATATGCGGCCCTGGACATGAGAATTAAGAAGTAAAAAAAAAAACGAAGGAAAAAACTCAACTTCTTCGATGGATTTGCTGAATATGAAACCATAATTATTAGAAACAAAATCAAATCATTTAGGGTGAGCTTCAACAAATTTGACACAACACTTTACATACCTAAAGTACTTCAAAACTCTTCGAAGTGCAAGGAAACATTTCATTGGTCAAAATACTCCATAAAAATAATTAGTTTACAGGAAAATATACAGTTTAGCCCAAAGCAAAATCTGCATTATGTTGATTTTAACCAATTTTATGAGTGCATTAAAAGCAAAAGAAAGATGCAAATTTTGGACCATGACATTGACAACCAAGTCATTGTCAAAATACGGTTTCTTCATCGTACATAGCAATCAAAAAGCTTCAAGGCATACCAGTGAAGAGGACTCCTTCCATCATTATCAGGCACATCAAAATCGGCATGGTACTTCGCTACAATGTGATTTAAGAAAGCTGTCTGACCATATTGTGCAGCAACATGAACTGCCTGCAGAAACCGTTTAATTATGAAAATAGTGCAACAGTAGAAACATTTAAACAGGTAGTAGGCAGAATAAGTCCAGGGTTTTCCTTATACAGGAAGAGGTGCCAATCAATCTCACACGGTAACCCATTTGCTTACCTATTATGTACCCGACTACCAATAGAGTTTATGGACACCAATTATTAGACGATAATTAAAATATAGATAGCTTTTAGTAATCATTACAAGTATTTTTTAATAATTGATTTTAATCTTATTGGCGAAATATAAGTCACAATTTCATACACTAAACTCGTCTTTCATTTTTTTACCTAACATATATTGTTTAATAACTAAAACACCAAAGCTTATGTTTTAAAAAATTGTATAACTTCAATCAATTAATCGGGTGAAATGCTGATACTTAGAAATTCGAATATGAAATAATAAACTATAAAATTCTTTATACAGTTGCTATTCAGCCCTTTAGATTTGGATATGGAAAGTTAACATTAAAATACAGAGACCGTGAGTTGAAAAAAGTAAATAATTCAAACTAGGACATGAATTTGGATGCAATAATTTAAAATGTTAGAATACCCAATCCATGCCTCCAAATTACAGAAAACAAGTAAATTCTGCTGAAACTACTCATTTATAAAATAGTGACAAGTATGCAAGAGTACACCACCAAGGGAAAACAATACCCGGTATCCATTTAAGTCAGAAGCTTCAATCCGAGCACCATTCTCCATAAGTACATCAGCAGCTGCAATTGAACCACGAACTGCAGCCCAATGCAATGCTGTTTGTTGCATGTTGTCTTTAGCATTCACATCCGCTCCATGCTTCACAACAAGTAGAGTTCAAATTAGAGCACGCTCAACTGAAATCACTTCATAAACTAGCTTCACTGAGTGTTCTGAAAAATATTAATTTCTTGAACGACACATAACCACTCAAAGAAGAAAAATCGAAACTTGCTCCATACGAAGCCGAGACCAACTTAAATTCAAAAAGTAAAAAGGAAACGCCCAATTTTCCATTCAAATAAAATAAGGGGAACAATATCGAATGTACCTGAATGAGATAGTGCGCAATGTCATGAAAGTTGTTAAGCGAGGCCCATTGAATAGCGTAATAGCCACCAACATCAGGAACCGATACGGAGGCACCGTGTTGTTCGACGAAGGTTCTGAGTTTGTTGAAGTCGCCGTGAGTAGAGGCGGTGAAGACGTCGACGATAAGAGGCTGGTCGTTGGGTTTGGAGACCGATGATGATGATGATACCACCTCGATCTCCGAGGAAGCCATGGATGAAGGAAATTGACTGGTAGGGTTGGAAAAGGTGAAGAATAAATGGGTTAATAGGTTGTAATTGAGAAAGAGAGAACGAAATCAATTCGTGTTCCTCCCTCCCTCTCTTCGTCTTTTCTTTCAATTTCCTGATTCTTCAACAGTAACAATGTCTCTTTATCGTTTATTTTTATTTTTAAAATTAAAAACCTATATAATATTTTGTTAGTTTTTTTCTTATGTGGTTAATGGTTGTCATGTAGGTTTTCATGTGATTACAGCTATACTTCTTTATAACTTCAATCAATTAATTAGGTTTTCATGTGATTACAGTTATACAATTATACAGAGTATAATTCTTTATACACTCCCTGGCCAACAATATTAAAAGTCATATCTTTTTAACTCCTTAACATGTATCCTATAAAAAGCAAAGATCCTCTTTTTTTAAGATTTATTTAGGATTCCAGTTTGCGTTTACAATTATATAGGGTGGTTTAGTGATTTTGATGTGTCCAACAGCTCCCAATATTTTAATTTATTTTTTCTTTTTTTGTTTGTTTGAATTTGATTTTGTATTGATCCATGTAGGGTTTGGTTGGGCTTAATTTAATTCGGTAAAGTTGGAACTTACGAACAAACTTATGTGGGATTTGTTATTTTTTTTATCTTTAAGCTTTGATTTTTGGTACAAACACTTGGTTGTTATTTGGATTCACCTTCCTAAGGTATTGAGAGTGTTGTTCTCTTCGGGTGTTATTTGGAGAAGGGATTGATGGGTTTAGTTATTTGGAGAAATGGAAGTATATCAAGCATTTGGAATGAAATTTCAAAAATACAATATTAAAATTGAAAAATTATACAATAGCATATAACAAAAATCAAGTAAGGTGATGAAAGAAAATAATAATAACATATCTAGTTAATAAAAAAATTAAATGACAAGAACTTTTAATTAAAAAAATGTAAAATATTTTCAATAGTGAATATACCACAAAAATTTAATAATTATCATTTTAATACTTAATTCCAACACAATTATCATTTTGTCCTTATGTTCTTTTTTTCATTTTTCTTTACTTGTTTACTTGTCCTTTGTGTATATATTTTTATTTTTACCTTTTCCATCGTGCATACCATGCATCTACGCCATGCAGAGATACCCGATCAAATTCCAAAAAACATAATTTCTCTGCTTCATGCATTGGTCGTGGTAGAGGTGGGTGTTTTTAACTTTTGAATGCTTTATTTAAACTCGTTGAGAGGGTTTTAAATTTGAAATGTTTTATTTAAATTTGTTGAGTGTGATTGATGGTGGTCTATTTATATTGAGATGGGATGTGATTCCCGGTGGATTGAGTGTTTATTACTAGACCAAAAGTTATATCTATTAATTAGGATACAATTCTAATTCTTTTTATTTAAGAACGTAACAGTCCAAGCGCCATGATTCGTGAATCAACCCTTTTGGCCTCTGCCATGAGACAATTGATGTCACCTGCAACAATTTTGCCCTCAACAATTGTCTATTCGAAATTGAACTCGTAACATTGGCTCTAAATCAATTGTTGGTTACCAAACCAATAAGTTTTGAGGAAAGGATATTCATATAGTGAAAGTGCTTTAGGACGAAGAAACCAAAAAGCAACTTTTGAGTTGGAGGAAACATGAGGAAAACCTATCCATAAATCTTTGCTGATAAGTGTAATTTTTTAGGACGGAAATTTTTGGGTTGGGAAGAATGCAAGACTTGGAAAAAATAAATAAAATTTCATAAGACCCAAATTGAAGTATCAGTGCTTCATAGATGAAGAGTGTTGGGCGTGTTTAGGAATTAAGATAAAAAGTGAAATGTATCATAGTTGGTTAAAGCCTTATTGAGTGTTGGAGGTCGTGCGTTTGATTCTTACATCGTGCATTTGATGTGTTTTGCAAATTGATGCATATGCAAACACATGACCTCCAACTCATAACAAATGCACAAAGTAGGAATCAAACACATGACCTTCAACTAAAGATGTCAAAATGGGTAACCCGATCCGACCTAGTTCGACCCACCACGGGTTGATTACTTAGTGAGTCAATCCAACCCGACTCACTTATTAGCGAGCCAAAAAAAATTGAACCCGGTCCGACTCACCACGAGTTGGTAAATTAAACGGGTTGGCTCATGAGCTCACTTAATTAAAAAAATACATTTATTTTTTTTCAGTCAAAACTAAATTATAATTAAAATCAAAATATAAATAAACTTTAATACAATTCAAATACAAACCAAAATAATAAAAATACAAATTATTTATGTGTTGGCTAAAAAAAAAACCTAACCTGACCCAAATGCAAAGTCTAACTTAACAAAAAACACTTATGTGATCCTTTATTTGCGAGTTGGTGAGGAAATCTGGCTCACCACGGGTTCTAGATGGGTCGGGTCAAATATTAACCCGTATTAAAATTTGTAAAACAATTTTAACCCAACTCGGCCTGAACCCGTGGTGGGTTAGGTTGGCTCACAAGTTTCAACCCATTTTGACGATTCTATCTTCAACCTATAACAAGACTTTAACCCACTGTACTACATTTCACTTCTTATGTTGATTCATATTTATTAATTTAAAAGGTATTATGCACACCCGATATTCTTCATGAAATTTATTTATGCCCGACGCTCTTCGTGAATTTTTTTTCCTAGGTGTTACATTCTTCCCAACTTAAAAATTTTCATCCTCGAAAATTGCATTTACCAAGAAAGATATATGGATAGGTCTTCCTCATGTTGTCCTCCAACTCCCAAGTTGCTTCTTGGGTTCCTTCGTCCCAAAGCACCTTCGCTGTATGAATATCCTTTTCTCGAAGCTTTTTGGTTTGGTAATCCAACATTCACACTGGCTTAGAATCTAAAGATAAATCTTCCCTTATATGAATATCATCCGCTTCAAGCACATGCATGGGATTTGGGATATACATCCTAAACTGCGATACATGAAAAATATTGTGAAAATTTGTCAACTATGGTGGTAATGCAAATTCATATGCTACTAGACCAATCCTTCTGATGATTTGATACGGTCTAAGAAATTTCGGAGACAACTTATTTGATTTGATGACCTTCCTAACTCAAATTGTTGGTATTACATGTAGGAATACATGTCACCCACATCAAACTCAAGCGATATTCTTCTTCGATCAACATATTATATTAATTGTGAGTACACATGACAATCCAATATGTTTCACAATGAACAAACTTAAATTTAGTTTTTAATAACTTTATCATCACCTACTTTATATTTATTGTAATATTTTGTTTTTTAGTATAGCATATAAAAAGTGTTATCATCAATTTTGAAGGTGGATAATTTCATTTAAATTATTTTTATTAATATATAATTTTTTTAACAAAATTAATCCCATTTAATTTAAATTAATTTTAGCAGCCACATCTCAATTTTAAATAATTTCATAATGTCAATTTATTGTTTAATTTTATTTAAACTAATTCTCAAAATTATTTTTCATCTTAATTTCTAAAAATCATATTTTAATTTAAAATATTTTTATGAATATTATTTTTTCAATTTAAATAATCGCTCACATTTCATTATAATATAATTTATACTATTTATAATTTAATTTAAATTACTTGTATACAAATGTAAAATGATAATCTTATATTTTATCAATTAAATCATCTTTTTAATCACATCCATCACATCACCTACTAATTTTCATAATTTATTTTTCTCATTTTTCACAAATTTTATCTTAATCCAAACATCTAAACTTTCACAACTTTTTTTCTTCAAATCTACTCGAATTCAATCTCCAAAACAAATAAAATCTTGAGTACACCTCTCTAGGCGAATTTTGGAAGAATTTTCCTCTTAAGTTCCAGTGATTCACTCGTTGGAAGAGTCATCTGATCCTTGGATGAGTGGACATTTGTGCACTTTTCGTCTAGCGATAGGATGATTTCGTTGAGCAAATGTATCATACTCTACTAGTTATTCTATGTTAAATTTTAATGTCTTATGGATAATGTGAATGTATTACTTGTGAGATGATTGGTGTATGAGAGTAAATTGAGAATGGTGGATACTAACTCAAGAATGATTAGTTATGATTTGTAGTGGTGTATGCATTAATATAGAGATTTAGTTGGAAGTTATCATAATACTCTAATAACCATTAAATTCTCAAGTAAAGAAGGATGGGGTATCTGGTGAAAAGTAGGAGGTCCTAGTCTAAGGACTCTCTACCTTGCTCAAGTGGTAGGGTGAAATCCACAAGTTATGGCTCTACAGAGCAGTAGAATCCACCACAAGTGCACAACTTGTTAGGATTCGATATTAATGCATGAATCCAGGTAAATGAATCATGTTTGGGTCTTTGTATGGAATAGGATGATAATGATTCATGATTGATTATGTATGATTAAAAAGTTATATCCTTTAAATGATTAATCATTTGTGTACATTAGTTTATCCTTTCTATGTTTTTATCTTGTTTTGTATTCTTATTTGCAATGATCACCTGATTAGTGTGACCAGAAAAAAGAAAGTTGTAACTAAATCTGTTCAAAAAGATGATGATGTGATTGTCCAACTGATGTTTGGAATTCTAGTGTACATACTTTCTTTTTGTATTTTTTTTTTATTTTTGGATAACTGTAATATAATAATTACATATTAATACTTCAATGTTTATGATTATCCATATAAATATTTTTGTTTAATAATTATATTATTAAATAATATTAAATGAAATGTTACATAAATCTTTAAATTATAGTTAATCATGAAAATAGTTAAAATTAAAAACAAATAGTATTAAATGAAATGTTACATAAATCTTTAAAATTATAGTTAGTCATGAAAATAGTTAAGATAGAAACCAAATCCAATTTTTCGAAGAATTTAAAATATGTTTAATTTATAAAAAACCAAAAACTCGAAAATTTAAACATGTAATAATTAAAAATTACAAATTTCGAGGTTCTTTTTTCGAAAAGCCAAGATATGGACATAGAGGAGTCATGATTAATTTTGTCTTCATGTTATTCTTTTATTAACATTTATTTATTATTTTATTATACTAAAATAAATTTGTTTTAGCTTTTGTGTTGCCATACCTATTTTTTTATGACATTTAAATATATTAAATTTGAATTGAATTTTTTTAAAATCAATATATTTTTTAATATTTTGTTTAGATGATTAATGTTAATTATAAAAACATATAAATATTAAATAATTATTAATAATTTAAAATATTAATATTGATGAATTTTCTATTTAATCTTGATTATTATTTTAAAGTCAAAGCTTATCAAGATTTTTAATTGATGATTGTGAAAAATAAAGGTTTAATTACTGTTTTAGTTCTCAAATTTGTTCTGATGTTTCAAAAAGGTCCTCTAAAGATTTGGAGTATCAATTTGTCCTTTAATTTTCAAAAGTGACTCAATTTGGTCTTTTCCGTTTAAATCGAACAAACGTCATTCACACAGTACTCACGTGGCATAATTGAACTGATACGTGTCAAAGTTTTTAAAAGGGGGTGCAATTGACGTGGCATGAGTCTTAATGAAACCCTAAATTGAGAAGGAAATCCTAAATTGAGAAGGTTTTCTTCCTCCTTCCCCTTTTTTTCGTTGCTGGTGTGAAATCCTGCAGGTGGCGAGTTTGTTGTGGTTTGAAGCATGTCACAAGTGAACTCTTGTTGTTCTTGCACGTGTTCGGGTAATGGAAATGGTGGTTTCTCCTCTGCTAGTGGTGGATGGAAAGGGTTGGGTGTAACTCCAATTTGTCGGTGTGGAGATGTTGCTATGATTAGAACTACCAGAACAACTAGGAATGCTGGGAAGAAATTTTGGGGATGCCCAAATTTTAAGGTTAGTTGCTTGAGTGTTGTTGCAGATTTGTTTTTTAAAATTATTGATTGTAATTATTGTTGATTGGTTTTTGTCTTCGTTTTATGAACAAAGAGGAAATCAAGAATTTGTTGGGTGTAATTATTTCAAGTGGTGTGGAGAAGATGATATTGACCAAAGAGATGGTGTTATCTTCAGCCAGAATAGGGAGATTTGTAGTTTAGAAAAGAGTATTAAGTTGTATGAGAAATGGGTGAAATGTTTAATAGGAGTTGTTGGTGTTGTTGTTGTCCTTAATATAATCTTAGTTTCAGTG
>Ga0099822_1003639_pt1 | contig 19812 bp, 4 predicted proteins | sample CowpeawhiteBW_FD_76839 | JGI IMG/M metagenome (GOLD analysis project Ga0099822, IMG submission 76839) | Root nodule microbial communities of legume samples collected from California USA - Cow pea white BW | ecosystem: Host-associated > Plants > Roots > Nodule | place: USA: California | collected...
AATGTTAACTCAAATATTATCATAAAATGCGTTTAAAATGTCAAATAAACTTAATAAAATTTGGTAAGAAGGACTAAATCCACGCATTTCTAAAGATGAAGGACTAAATTGGTATAAAGTTTCAAAGAGGGACTAATTCCAAAATTCACTGAAACTTGAGGGACCAAAAACATATTTAACCCTTTATAAAACTCCAATACAATATCCAAATTCACAAATCAGTAAAACATTGTTTACAAAGTTCATAAAAACAATAATGATAAAACTCTAATAAAAGTTTTTCCCAACTAACACTCTCTCTGATGCTATGCCTCACCAGCACCACCTACAACATTATTTGCTCCCGTGTAACGCATTACACGATCATCGCCAAACACAAGCAGATAGGGTGAGCTAACAGTATCAAATTATATATACAAATCAAATCTATATGCATAAACTCATCAAAGGAACTATATCCTTTGATTCGATACCACACGACCACCACCATGTTATCCGTGTTCTACGTCTTTAGATGATAACCTCAAGATACCCTTCGCTGCCTTCACCTATAAGCCACAAGTTGTAGAACACGTGCAGGAAACCTATTACGGACCACACTCTGTAACGCTAGATGGAGTTCCCAATACGAACCATGGTTTGTATATGTCCCAAGACTACCAAACTCGTTAGCTAACGTCGAAGAGAACAATCTTCTTGGACCCATCCGTACGAGCCACAACATGCACACTCACACCAGCAACACTCGCAAATCCGAGCCACAACTTAAGGATTGCTCGTGTTCATCCGCCATCCCGAGCCATAACTCAAGGGATGTCATTCTGAGCCACAACTCAAGGAATGACACGTGTTTACCCAATATCCCGAGCCACAACTCAAGGGATACCATTCCGAGCCACAACTCAAGGAATGCTACAACAAAGTTCATCCTTAAGGTTTCACTCAAAGCCTCGTAGGTCACGCACATCTAAATCACCAAGCAATTACTTAACCAGGGACCCAGGATATATGATGCTTCCACGAACCTGCCCGTTCGTGGTCCTGCCTCTACGAACCTCCCCACTCGTAGTCCAACTCTACAAACCTCCTCGTCGTAGTCTAACACACGTGATCCAACAGCTACGAACCTCCCCGCTTGTATCCTAAAACGAGAGGATCATAATATGAACCTCCCTGCTCATATTATCACGCGTTCACCACAAGCCATGAACCTACCCGCTCATGACACAAACAAGCATCTTCTGGTCCAAGTCCCACATCACAAACACACAAGTGAAATCACAACGCAGACCGCCTGGCAGAACCCTCTCTCCGCCAAGCGCTAGAAAAAAATAGAGCCAGTGTCTCACAGTAGTCGACTGTCAAAACCACCCTTGCCGCCATGCGCCGCGCGATCCCAATGGCCTCTGTTTGGCCGCTATCGCCTAGCGACTCGCCTCGCACCGCTAGGCGCCATACCAGTAGAGTTAAGGCTACTAGTTTTTTGCACTTTGGACATGTTCTCAATGAACCCACATAATTTACAAGCAATCCAAAACATCAACCGTAGTTATCCAGTCATATTAGCATGAGTGAATCATGTAAGATCCGAGAAAATTAAATAGTTAATTAAATAATTATTTAATAAATGCGGGTAATGGAAGCCTTTAAGGCATTTAATGCAGAGGGTTATGATGTGGAAAAGTACTAGCTCAAGTGGTTGAGAGTACTTTGATTGTGTGAAAGGACTTAGGTTTGAGTCCTATGTGTGTCAATTTTATGTGTTATTTTAATATGTGCAATTATTTTATTGATATATTTGAGTATGAGATGTGAGCATGAAATCCTAAAATATTGGGGATTATCACAAACATGACTTGGTTGAATTGGTTGTGCAATTGCCTTGTGATTGAGGGGTTGTGGGTTCAACCCTTGCTGAGAACAAATTAGCCCTTTATTTTTGTTAAAATACTTATGGTCTGAATGTGAAAGGGTGAGAAAACCCTAGAGCCCTTGGGCTTCCAAGGGAAGGGAAAGATAACAGCCCATAATGAGATATGAGAGGCAATTATAAATAATTAAAATCCTTTTTCGTTTTTTTTATATTAACCATATTTAGGACCATATAAAAAGAGAAAATAGAGTAATTGGGAGGGTTTTGAAGTCTGAAAACCTAAAGAGTGGTAAGGAGCACGAAAATTGAGTGAAAAGAGGGTCAGAGGAAATTCAAGAGGGCTGAATTGGGAGAGCACTAAGGGGAAATTATTTTGAGGCCAGAAGAACCATCCACCCTCTTTTAATTGAAGCGGAGAAATTCTAGGTTAGGGGAGTTCTTTTGTATGCTTATCTGTTTATGAATGTGGGGTATTCTGAAATGCGCGTATGAAAGGGTTTGGTTATGAATTTTTGTGCTATACATGTTATGAATTGGGGGTTGGAATGCATTAAAAGGGTTTGATTGAATGGCTTAATCATGTGCAAGAATTTGATTGGGTTACTGCATTTTATAGGTTGTTATGGTTTAAACTCAATAAAACTGGAATTGTGTTGGTCTGTAATGATGTTGTAAGTGCCGTGCTGGTTTTCAAATTGCAAGTATGGGTTTCGGGATGTGAATTTGGCATGGGATGTGTGCTTGTGTGCGCGTAACAGCGGACCTATCTGATAATCTCGCTCAGGCGAGCCAGGCTCGCCTAGGCAAAAGTTGCAGAGTTGAAATTGTGCATCTGCACGAGCTACTCGCTCAAGCAGAGTGTTAGGGTTTTGGGCGACCTGTTACCTCGCTCAGGCGAGTACCTGTCGCCTAAGCGAGAAATCGAGGGAGTGAGACTTTGTTTTGGGGCACCTCGCGCAGGCGGGGAGATTGATGTTTGGGCGACAAGGTTGTTCGCCCATGCAGGAGGCTCTCGCTCAAGCGAGACCTCGTGATTAACTTTGCGTTTTGCTTAACTCGTTGCCTAGGCGAGAGTTTAGGGTGTTAGGCGAAGGGCGATCTCGCCCAAGCGAGGAGAGATTCACTTAAGCGAGACTTCACAGGCAAACCAGTTTAGCACGCTCGCTCAGGCGAGGAAGCTTAGCCTAAGCGAGACAAGCCTAGTCGCTTAAGCTAAGGCTTCTAGCCCAAGCGAGTTTAGTGCAGTTTGTGTGTGTTGTTTGTACACATTGATGAAAACGTGGATCAGGAGATGTTATGCCATGAGCGGGTAGGTTCATGGATGGTGGTTAACATGTGACGGTATGAGCGAGGAGGTTCATACTCAATTACTCTCCTGTGGGGATACGAGCGAGGTAGGTTCGTATGTTCCGTGCTTACAGTTGAGAGATGCTGCGTGCGGGGAGGTACATAGCTGGTGGATCACATGTGTTGGACTACGGGCGGGCAGGTCCGAAGAGTAGGACTACGAGCGAGGAGGTTCGTAGAGGCAAGACCATGAGCGGGCAGGTTTGTGTGAGTCCATGACTAACTTTGTTGATTAAATTGGAGGTTTTAAAAGCCTTGGGGGTATTAAGGATGTGATTAGGGTCTAATTATGAGAATGTAATTGGGTGTTTATGTTTTATATTATTTATTTGATATATGTTTTATATTCTTTTGAGCTCACCCATTCTGTTTGTGATTGGCAATGATCATGTAATTCGTTACACGGGAGCAGATGGTGATACAGGTGATACCGAGGGTGCTCAAGCGACGGAGTGAGGGGTAGCTGGGATAGAGCTAGGAATTTATTAGTGTTTTCATAGTGTTATTTGGAACTTGTAATGACTTTGGATTTAATTACATTAAAAAAAATTGTCGCATTGAATATTAAATTTTGTAGTTCCCGAGTATGAGACTTAATAATATTACGACGTTTATTTTTTTTAATTTATATATTTAATATTTAATCAAGTAATATTCACTAGGGATGTTACAAATCACAATTGAACACATTCATATACCCAATGGGTTCACAGTTGAGATAATATCATTACTCAATTATTGATAGAATTCACCACATATCACATGCATCAATCCCTATATATTCATATATATACTCCACCATTTAAATCCATAATAGCATTCAATTTCAACTTATGAATAATGCATGCTCAAATCAAATATAAAGCAGCAACCCTATAACAACTTAAGCACATGATTTTATGCACCAATTCAAATTAATATAGTACTTCACACCTCTTATGGAACAATTTAATTTATATTAATACACATGCATTCACCAATAAACCAATTCTCAACATGTAACTAACCCAAAAGAACATTCAACTTCATCGAGACGTACAACATAACCCAATCATACTTCCAACTCATGCCACATTAGTAGTTACTTGAAATTATCAAGAGTTTATTCATGCATTTTAAAGACTTCAAAACCAGCAATGATTGCAAAATTTACAAGAATCAAAGGTTTCACATACAATTCATACAACGTGTAATTAAATCACAACATGTATTTAAAAGGTTCAGCTCCCCTAACCTGGTTTCCTCACTTCCAATTTGCAAAGCTTATGATCCTTGATGATAGCAAAATCCCACCCCCTGGCACCTTCTACTTTTTCCACGTCCAATGGCTTCCAAATACCCTCTTAGCTCTCTCTCTTTTTAGTGCAGATTGATTAGAAGTATCAAAAGGACTCTACCTCAACCCTTAACTCACTGTTTTCTTCTTCTTCCCATCCATACCAAAAATAATTTTAGCAAAAAGGAACCTTATTTTGCATAAGCCAAGGTTCAAACACACAACCACACCATTGCTAAGTCAATGCACACCATTCAACCAATTCATGTTTCTTGATAATTCCTATACATCAAGGAATTTATAATCACTCATCATGATTAAGCATACCATTAAAATTAATAAACTATTCAAATAACATACAAGGACTCGAACCCAAATCCTCTTCACATAACTAAATACTCTCAACCACTTGAGCTAGTACCATTCGACGTCATAAACCCCAACATTAAATGCCATAAAGGTTCCCGCTAACCGCATTTATTAAATAATTATTTATTTAATTATATAAATTTCTTAGGTCTTACATTCCCCCCACCTTAAAAACTTTTGTCCTCGAAAATTGGACTTACCGGGAAATAGATGCGGATACGACTGTTTAATGAGGTCTTCCATCTCCCAAGTGATCTCGTTGGTTGCCTCGTCCTAGAGGACTTTCATAGTCCGGATCTCCTTCCCTCTGAATGGCTTGACTTGAGAATCCAATATTCTCACTGGTGAACTCCCATTGTCAGATCCTCACGCACTTGGATGTCCTCCTCCTCCAACACATGCGTAGGACTTCCAATGTACATCCTTAACTATGACACATGGAAGACATTATGCAAGTTTGCCAAGTGTAGTGATAAAGTGCTCTCATAGGCTGTTGGACCTATCCTCCGTGTTATCTGATATGGTCCGATGAATTTCTGAGTCTGCTTCCTGAGTTGATCGCTCTTTCATTGTTGGTAGTTGGAGTAATCTTGAGAATCACATGCTCTTCAGCCTAAAACTCCTACAACTCATACCTCCATATAACTTCTGTTTGTTCTATGGCGCACGCATCCAGCCTTGGATTAAACTAACCTTCTCTGTTGTCTACTGCAGCAACTCAGTCTAATGATCACTGACTCCCAATCTTGGTATCCACACAACTGCATTATGCCTCTCTTACCATCCAACGCCTCATATGGAACCATTCTGATCTTAGTCAATACTTCACTTAAATGGTTTAGTTCACTAGCTTCTTCTTAGCGATCCAATAAAACTTGCAATAATTATGGTGTTTACACTGAGTCCTTGCCATTAAGTCTTCAATATCTTATTCCTCTGCTTTTCTTTCTTCCCATTCCCTGTGAAACTATCCGATTAGAAATTGTTGACACCAACTTATCCTTAGATACTAATGCAATAAAGAACTTCACCACTCCAAGGTGAAATTATAGTACCTACCTGAAAACGAGTCTACGACTCTTCCACCATTGAGATCCTTTGTGTCTATTCTTCTCGTATCTTTGCTAGGTAACTTTGGTTCACACGACATTTTGCCCTCACCTTTCTGATTGATCTACAGTTGACACGTGACCACCGATTTATCTCCTTGAATCCCAGAACATCACTCTATTGGGTAACGCATCGTCCAGGAAGAGGAATTGGAAAACAACCAACTTCCCCTCGAGTATACTTACCAACCTCGCAAGGTATCAATTCCAATTAGCCTTAAGTTTGAATCTTTTGATTACTATGAAACACCACACATACTTGAGTACTCCACATTTAACCACAATTGCATCCAAACCAACCTCTCACTACACTTTCTCTTACAGAAAAACAGACCCAATTCCCATATTGGCGATACCTAGGAGTATACAATCTCAATTAAAACCAAAACCCATACCCCAAGCACCACTTTTACACCTTGTATCCTTGAATTTACTTATTTGCTTCAATTGATCCCTCACCAACTATCAAGACACCCCAGTTTCACAAACTTCCATTTTGTCTTAGAACACCGCCTTGTCACGCTACTCTCCCAAGCTCTACCTTAACTTAATCTTCCACTTGAGATTCTCCCTTCCTTATTCCTTTCCTGGTCTCTACCTTTATAGCCTTAGGCTCAAACATTCTACCACTTTCCACCTCCGAACTCAAACCTATGGTAGGATGTAGTACTAATTTGACTTCTCAACTTTGCTGCACAAGCATATGTTGATACCTTCCCTTAATCTAACCTTTGGACTCAACTTCTCTTGCATAACTTATGATATTCGTTCCAAAAATCTATTCTTGAAGATTCCTCAGTTTAGCACGATGTTTCTAAACTCCTCCAACACTTTTCACCCAAAAATCCACAGCTTAACTTCACTCATCCACCGATACACAACCTTCTGCATATACATATCTTGGATCAAGAGACTACCTCAAAGGCCTTACCCAACCCTTGCAAGGCAAGCAGGTCAAGATTGACCTTGAATCTGCATCCCTTTACCACCACAAACAACAAACACATACCACAAAAGTGCAAACATAAGAGGAAAAGGTATAGGAGACAAAGTCAACTTATAACTTCCCTCTCTTTTACCAAAACCTTTCGAATTAACAAAGGAAACTATCTCTGATATAGTCACGAGTGTGCACCATCATCACTCTACCAAGATGTTTTTTGTTCTTAATGCTTCCAAGTTCACCACTTTGCGCAGTCCACAATCAATAATATGATTGATACACTGCCAGTCCATTCCTACAAGGTTTCGCAATCGAAACACGACAAGCTCACTCCCCAAGGCCAAAAAATCATTTGAAAACCCTTGCTCTAATACCAAATGTAACATCTCGGTCGGATCTAACTAATTTAAATAATAAAATTAAGAAATATGATGAAAAACCTCATTTATTATACTTCACTTACCAAAAACGTGGGAAATTTTAAAACATTTATTACATCGGAAGTTATCCAAAAATCCATAATTTATAAAACTCCAATACAATATCTAAATTCACAAATTAGTAAAACACTGTTCACAAAGTTCATAAAAATAATAATGATAAAACTCCAATAAAAGCTTTTCCCAACTAACCCTCTCTCTGATGGTATGCCTCACTAGCACCACCTCCAACATCATCTACTCCTGTGTAACACATTACACGATCATTGTCAAACACAAGAAGATAGGGTGTGTAACATCCCTACTGGAAATTACTTAATTAAATAAAATAAATAAGAGTTGAAATTCAAATGTCATGATTTTTATTATTCCCAAACGCAGGACAATTTAAAACATTCATCAGCGCGTCATGTTCATATAACAATAGTAATAAAATTATTACAATTCCAAAATCCAATAAAGATAGTAGAAAACATAAATAATTTCCTAGCTCAAAGTCCCCAAGCTAGCCCTCTCTTTGTCACTGTGTGTCAGCAGCATCACCTGTATCATCATCTGTTCCTATGTAACAAGTCACACGATCATCGCCAATCACAAACAGAAAGGGTGAGCTTATAAAATAAAAATAACATATAATGTAACAGAATAAAAGCAATACACCCATCTAACTCCTCCTAGTTAGTTCTTGGCCAAGACCTTAATCCCCAAGGCTTTTCAACCTTCAAATCACACAAATAGTTAGCCTTGGACTCAGGATTTATGATGCTCACACGAACCTACCCGCTCGTGGTCCTGCCTATACAAACCTCTCTACTCATAGTCCAACACACGTGATCTCTCAAGTGTGAGCATGGAACATACAAACATACCTCGCTCGTATCCCCACACGAGAGTATCAGGATATGAACCTCCCCGCTCATTTCATCACGTGTTCACCACCATCCATGAACCTACCCGCTCATGGCATAACATCCCCTGATCTAAGTATCACATCACTACATAAAAGCAACACACATAAGCCATTGATCCCAGCATTATCGCCTAGCGTACCCTAAGCGGCGCCAGGCGAAACTTATGCAGACCGCCTGGCGGGACCTCCTCGTTGCCAGGTGCCATACTCTAGACATACTTACTGTTTTAGGGTACGTCGCCTGGCAGAGGACACTTTGCCGCCAGGCGTCATGTGGTGCAAAGACTTCCCTGGAGTTCCTATCGCCTGACGGAGCTCACGTTACCGTCAGGCGCCATACCAGTAACTCGTTCCTACTGGTTTTTGGCACCAACACTGGTCCTAACTTAACCCAATCCTCATTCCCATTCAATCATACTCACTCCCTAAGGATTGCTTAACATCATAGCTCCAGGCACCACTCATATCATTCCATCTCGTACATGTATATTTGTCAATATTTTTCAAACACTTGATTCACGTCCCATTTTTTCACTCAAACATCACTAACTCATTACCACATCCCATACTCAACAAAATTGTCCATTCCTAGTTTTATACCTATTGATTCCTCTATTTTGTATTATCTAATACATAGTCACCTTCCAATCCCCATATTGCTGCATCACTAAAAGCCCTTGAGTCATGTAGCCCACCATTTAATTCTAGTTATTCTCTCTTGTCGTTGTTCACTTGTATCAGAGTATGGGTCTTCATTAGAATTTCAATACCTATTTGACATCCATGCATCCCAAGTACACTCTCCAAATCAATGCACTACTTATATTCGCACCAACCCCATTATTCCTCTATTTTTATCATCTAGTCACGCTGGACTTTCTCCCAATTCGATTAACCGACAACCTCTCTCGCAACCAACCAATTCCAGACACAGAATTTGCCTCTACACCAGTCATCACATGGCGGTAGAATGAGTGACGCCAGGCGGTACATCAGAACCTGGGTAAATCTCCAGATTGTTGTACCTACGGTGTATACGAAATGTCCAACAATTCGATACAGACACCTATTGCAACATAACACGATAGTTCACACCTAATTGATCAGCCCAAATTCCAATGATTTTATTCTCAATAACTCATATATCCATTGATCTGTGAAAATTTAAGCTTCGAGTGCTTCCCTTCCAAAACCCCACCTCTATCTATGGTTAATCATAAGGGATATTTTCAAATTACCATTAAACCCCAATGCTATAAATTTTATAATATCAAACACATAACATTATTCACAAGATCACACTCATAAGTCAAGAAAACGCGAACAATGTCGCGCTCCCTGACATATATTCATCCCTGCCAGGAGGTTCATGTAAAAATGCAGAAAATATAGGCAGAGTTTGATGTGTCTCTAGGCAGCTCGGGCTTTACTGTCAGGCGGTTTCTGGGCAGAAACCCAGAAACTACGAAAAATAGCGCAATTAGGAAGGATGTTCATGCAATTTGGTTCATACAATACATAGTACATTATATACGATTTAAAACAAGCGAAAACAGCTTCCCTTACTTGCAATCCTTGCCCAATTCGAGTTTGGTGTGTGTCCTTAACCCCAAAACTCTATTAGCCTTTTGCTTCCACTCCAACAATGGCTTCCACTCCAATTCTTCTCCGTAACCAGCACGAAAATTCTAGAACTCCTCTGCTCAGTGACTCACACGAAATTACAAGCCTCACTCTCCTCTAATTCTCTTTTCTCTCATGTTTAATACTTCTTTAATTACTCTTTAATCCACTAAAACGAAAAATTAAATAAAAATTAGCTTAATGGTTATTCAATAACCATTTACATTACTCTTTAATCCACTAAAACGAAAAATTAAATAAAAATTGGCTTAATGGTTATTCAATAACCATTAATAGAATGTTTCTCAGCCCATTAGGCTGCCTCTCTTGGTCTCTGCCTTTTCATCTCCATGCTGAAAGAAATTTAGGCAAAAAGAAAGACAATTTTGTTCTTAGCAAGGTTTGAACACACAACCCCTCAATTATAAGTAAATGCACAACCAATTCAACTATTTTATGTTTCATGATAATTCTTATGATTTTAGGATTACATTATCACGAATCACATTCAAACATATCATTAAAATAATACACATATTAAAATAACATACAAATTGGCATACATAGGACTCAAACCCAAGTCCTTCTCAACACAAACATGTACTTTCAACCACTTGAGCTAGTACTTTTCGACGTCATAACAATTCGCATTAAATGTCTTAAAGGCTCCTACTACCCGCATTTATTAAATAATTATTTATTTTATTATTTAAATTTCTCATGTCTTACAAGGTGAGCTAATAGTATCAAATTATATATACAAATCAAATCTATATGAATACACTCATCAAAGGAACTCTATCCTTTGATTCCATACCACACGGCCACCACTATGTTATCCGTGTTCTACGTCTTTAGATGATAACCTCAAGATACCCTTTGTTGCCTCCACCTACAAGACACAACCTATAGAACATATGCGGGAAACCTACTACGGACCACACTCTGTAACGCTAGATGGAATTCCCAATACGAACCATACTTCGTATCTGTCCTAAGACTACCAAACTCGCCAGCTAATATCCACCCGCCATCCCGAGCCACAACTCAAGGGATGTCATTCTGAGCCACAACTCAAGGAATGCCACGTGTTTACCCAATATCCCGAGCCACAACTCAAGGGATACCATTCCGAGCCACAACTCAAGGAATGCTACAACAAAGTTCATCATTAAGGTTTCATTCAAAGCCTCGTAGGTCAAGCACATCCAAATCACCAAGCAATTACTCAACCATGGACCCAGGATATATGATGCTTCCACGAACCTGCCCGTTCGTGGTCCTGTCTCTACGAACCTCCCTACTCGTAGTCCAACTCTATGGACCTCCTCGCCGTAGTCTAACACACGTGATCCAACAACTACGAACCTCCCCGTTCGCAACAGCCCTCAAGTGTGAGCACGGAACATACAAACCTCCCCGCTGGTATCCTCACACGAGAGCATCATAATATTAACCTCCCTGCTCACATTATCACGTGTTCACCACCAGCCATAAACTTACCCACTCATGACACAAACAAGCATCTTCTATTCCAAGTCCCACATCACAAACACACAAAACTCAAACCAAAAGAGCACATTGCTCTATATGCTAGCGCCTGGGGCTACCTAAGCGTCGCCAGGCGCCAGACAAAAATAGAGTCATTGTCTAATAGTAGTCAACTATTGAAACCACCCTTACCGCTAAGCGCTACACGATCTCAATGGACTCTGTTTGGCCGCTATCACCTAGCGACTTGCCCCGCACCGCTAGGCGCCATACCAGTATAGTTAAGGCTATTGGTTTTTGGCACTTTGGACAGGTTCTCAATGAACCCAAACAATCCATAGGCAATCCAAAAAATGAACCATAGTTATCCAGTCATATTAGCATGACTGAATCACAATTGAACGCATTCATATACCCAATGGGTTCACAGTTGAGATCATACCATTATTCAATTATTAATAGAATTCACCACATATCACATACATCAATCCCTATATATTCATATATATACTCCACCATTTAAATCCATGTTAGCATTCAATTTCAACTTATGAATAATGCATGTTCAAATCAAATATAAAGCAGCAACCCTCTAACAACTTAAGCACATAATTCTATGCACCAATTCAAATTAATGTAGTACTTCACACCTCCTATGCAACAATTTAATTTATATTAATACACATGCATTCACCAATAAACCAATTCTCAACATGTGACTAAACCAAAACAAACATTCAAATTCATAGAGACGTACAATATAACCTAATCATACTTCCAACTCATGCCACATTAGTTCTTACTTGAAATTATCAAGAGTTTATTCATGCATTTTAAAGACTTCAAAACCAGCAATCATGAGTAACATATATCTCTAGCTACGGACCTCCAAATCAAATCTCCACCGTTCAAAGTGAAGAACTACATGTTATGGACCACCTGTCAAAATTTCACCTAAATCGGATGGTAACGAACCGAGAAATGCAATTTTACGAAAACTGCGCAGACTAGAAAAATGGTTATGCCTAATGCCCAGAAGTGAGGAACCTGGCTAAATCCGACGATACCTGCTCCGCAAAAATACGAAAAACAGCTTAATTAATTCACATACAAGTCATACAACACGTAATTAAATCACAACATGTATATAAGAGGAAAAAGGAACCTTATTTTGCATATGCTAAGGTTCGAACACACAACCACACCATTGTCAAGTCAATGTACAACCATTCAACCAATTCATGTTTCATGATAATTCCTATATATCTAGGAATTTATATTCACTCATCATGATTAAGCATACCATTAAAATTAATTCAAATAACATAGAAAGGACTCGAACCAAGTCCTCTTCACATAACTAAGTACTTTCAACCACTTGAGATAGTCTAACACACGTGATCCAACAACTACGAACCTCCCCGCTCGCAACAGCCCTCAAGTGTGAGCACGGAACATACGAACCTCCCCGCTTCTATCCTCACACAAGATCGTCATAATATTAACCTTCCCGCTCATATTATCACGTGTTCACCACCAACCATGACAAAAACAAGCATCTCCTAGTCCAAGTCCCACATCACAAATACACAAAACGCAAAAAAAAGAGCACACTACTCTCTGTGCTATCGCCCAGCGCTGCCTAAGCGTCGTCTGGCGCTTCCTCACTTAGCTTAATTGATTATGGTAATTGATTATGATAAAGTTAGTTCTTATCAATCCTCTATTTCATACCAATGTCGCGGACAAGGAACCTCCTTCAATTCTCACTACCTAAACCATATTCTCTTTGAGTCTATAAGTTTAGAAGAGTTATGATGACTTCATGTCAAAATCCCTACACCAATGTATACTCTACACTATACAATATGGTATTTCTTAAAGAAATCAACATATCCATACAATATACACAAACATAATATCATTAATTCAATTTTCCCCTAATAGATTTTTAGCATTCAACCTAGGCTTTATTCAACCAAACAAACACCATCACCACAAAGTCCTTATATTTCTATTCTCATTAAATCAAGAAAGCTTTCATAGAAACATTTGACTAGTTTTTGCACAATACCACTCTTTTCTCACCCAACGAGCTCAGTCTTCGAGCAAGGGCCACCATCAACAACAAGGTGCATCCATTAGAAACAAAATAGAGAGTTCTAATCTAGCTAGCACCTAGTTTAACACACCGACTATTATATAAATATTTGCTACTTGATTAAAATTTGAAATTAATATTTTTTGTACAATAATATTTTCTAAGAACACTAGTTTAACTCTTGAATACTAAATTTTTTATTTTATTTACTTGGACAATAATTTAAAAAAAATGAAAAAAAATAGATAACAAGAAATAAATTAATTTAAAAAAAGTTATGAATTAACATATGATGATAAAGTACTAATCAAAATGATAAAGTACTAATCAAAATAACATAATTGAATAATTTTTAAAAATTAAAACTTAAAACTTAATTAAAACAAAAGTTTAATTAAAGTCGACTTATAACTTTTCAATAAAACTTGAGACGACGAAGAGAATAATTAAATCTTCCTTAACTAGATTAATATTTTTACTTTCTACATTACTTATTTTTTGATATTATATTTTATTTGACGTTTGGATAAGAATAAATGAACTAATTTATCTACATAAAGTTATGTATCATACTAATATCGAAATTTTGTTTTCACTACTACAAGACAATTCAAGTATTTTGTATCTTTAACATAATTCACCTGTTGAACTTGGTTAGCTAAGACATAAGACTTGTATTGTCTTCAACTTACATTTACTACTAATAAGAATAAATTCATATTTATCTTCTTTGTATCATCTCCCCATAGAATACACATCCCACTAATCACATTTAAATAAAATGATATTATTTCTACCACTACCAAGTTAACTTAATTCAATAATAACTTTCAAGATGCTAAAGTAATTCAGGTTACCTACATTCTCGTCATCTTTAACTAAAATTCCAGTATTTTGTTATTTAAAATATATGTTTTTTACTCATTGAGATCCATTTTTTTTATATTACAAGTTCTTATAATTGGAAGCAAGCACTGTGAAATCAAAAAAATGTTGTTATACTCAAACATTATCTATTTTAAGGTGAGAATATTCAATACAATTATTAGGTTAAATTTAACAAATTTTTCAGAAAATCTATACTTTCGATTTTGATTGTTTGTTTAATTTTAATTAGCTATACTAATATTATTATTGACTTTTAATTTTATTTACCCTTCAATTCTGTATATTAATTTTAAATATTTTTATTGACTTAATACTAATATTATATTTTGTATATTTTGTACATATTTGAATTTATTTATAATAAAATTTATACGCATTTGAATTAGTTAAAATTATTTGGATTTCTATTTTCATTTCACAAGAATCACAAATAAATGATTTAATTAGTTTTTTTAATTGTTTATTGATTTGTGTCCATTTATATTCAAATATTATTTTACTTTTATTATTATTATTATTAATTGTACTTTTTTATCTGCACTTCTTTTTGGCTACCGAAACATCACAATAAAAGAAAAAGAAAAGAACTCCAAACACACTCAATAGATTTTTGGCAAATTCGACAACACAAAAATAAATTAAATAACAACTGATTAAAGACAAAAAATAATTAGTCATTATATTTAGGCTTTAATATTACTTTGGTCTCTATTTTCATTGAGTGTGTTCAATGTAGTCCTCTTTTTTTTAGGTGTTAAATAAAATCATAATTTCCATCAATTTTGGCCATTTTTGGTAACGACTTTTAAATTGTTAATGGAATGTGAACATTGTATGTCATGTTTCAATTTATTATTATTTTTTTTTGTATTTTTTGTATTTTGCATTTTTTTCTAATTTTTTAAAAAAAATTTTAAATTTTTTCTTAATTTAAAAAAAAATATCCACATGCCAAGTCAATATGAGTAGCACATGTCAAGTTAGTATAAGTATGTCTTCGGTCTCAATTTTCATTTATTTTGTTCAATTCAATCTTAATTTTCATTAATTTTATTTAATTTGATCTCAATTTCTTTTAATTAATAGACATAGACATGTCCAACCTGACTTAACTTTAGTTAATAGTTTGCCTCTTCTATTAATTTTCCTCATTATTATTTGATTAGTTTCTTTCTGACATCGATCACTATATTAAATCTAATAAGTTGCAGGCTGATTTGTTAAAAGATACTAAATATGCATTTAATTTATTTAAAATATTTATAACTTAATTATTTTTCTTTTTATAATTAAAAAAATGTTTGTATAATTATTTTGAATAGTTAAAAATAGGGTTAGACTTGGTTAAACAAATAGGGGTTAGAACTAGTTTAAAAATAGAATTTTTTTTATTATTTTTAAATTAACTCTAACCCTATTCTTTATATTTAGCAAAAATCAAACATAAATCTTATAATTATATTATGATAATATAGTTAGAGTTGATTTAAGAATAATGAAAACAAATATTTAATAAAAGTGTGAATTTTAATAAAAAAAATTCATTATAAATTTATATAAAAACTAAATTTGGAGAGGGACAAAATTGATTCGTTTTGAAAGAATTTGGAACTAAATTGAAGAAATTAACAAAAATTGGGATTGAATTGAACAAAATTAACAAAAAATTGAAATTGAATTGAATATAAAATACTAACACGTGACACTAATACTGAGTTGATATGTGACACTAACATTGACTTGACACGTGACATGATGCTGACAAGACACATGAACAATTTTTTTTCATTAAGAAAAAACAAAAAATAAAAGAAAATACAAAAAAAGGATCTAACACGTTCATACACTGTACACATTTTGTTAATGATTTAAATGTCATTACCGAAAAGGATCAAATTGACATAAATTACGACCTTATTGAACACATTATAAAACAAGACCACATTGAACAAACTTGAAGAAAATAGAAATCAAAATAGTATTTAAGGCTTATATTTAGCAAATTAAATACTAATTTATAAACTAAAAATTATTGATATCTAAAATAATTTGTATTATTAATAAAAATTTATAACTGATTTATTAATGAAAGTATAAGTGACGTTCCTACCAAACTTTTAGCTACTTTCTATTAATATATTTTAAATTAGTCTAATTAATTGTATTTTATATTTGAATAAGCGTTCAATTTCAGTTGTTTCAACATAGTATTTGAATAGTTATAAATAAGTCCATTAATTCTTTACAAAGAACAACAAGAAATAATATTAAAAAAATTAGAAAATAATATAAAAATGATCTTTTATCCTATAATTAATTATGCAAATAAAAAAGACTCATATTTATCGATATAGATCCCTGTTTTAATCAAATAAAAACACAATAATTTATTCTAATTATAATACATATAAAAAAGATTTATTTAATAGAATAAGTAATATTTTTATCAAGAATTATATAGCAGAAGATACTATTATTATAAATCCGAATAAAAAATATTTGGATTGGACCAGAATCAATACAAAAATACTAAATCTTTCCATATACAATCTTAATTTTAACAAATAAAAAATATATTGATCTTAATATGATCTTAAATGCGCTTGTTAAAAAGTATTTTATATTATCAAATATTTATAATCACTCAAACTATCGACATCAAACCAATTCTCTTTTAGTGACATTTTACATATTTTCAAGTATCTAGAAATATAAATAGTAAAGAATGTCCATATATACTTAGAATATAATGATGAGTTGCTTATATTAAACAATATTTTGTTTGATTTTAGATTATTAAAATACAGGTTTGTCCTTACTTTGTTGGACCAAAGATAGCATAAAGAATGGAAGAAGGCATTCCAAAAGTGGTGAGGCATGTGAAGATAGAAAGTTCAAAATGGAAAGCAACCAAAAAAGAATTAGGGGCAGGATTCCCTTTATTGTAGGACACAGCAAGGGAATGACCAATAGGGGAACTACAACCCAACACAATTCATAATCATTCTACTCTTTTCACACAACCTTTGGTTTCGAATTCAACAATAGTGACTCCTACCTACTTTGCAATCTCACAAAAACCAATCACTACCTTAGTTTCAACTATAACCTCTTTATCAGGTAAGTATTATGGATAGGGATAGTCCTTAAGCCACCTTTTCAATTGGACTTCAAATATTCAATAATTAGGTTAACACCTAATCAAAATATAATTTATTATTTTTTCGAATTACCAATACACGTGTGACTTTGAAACTATGTGTAACTAACTCAATTCTTTCCAATACCATTGGGATAAATGCCTCTTACTTTCATCTAAGAAAAAAAAAAAGAAATCTATGGTCTATAACTATTTTACCATCTTTAGCTTCCACCTTTGAAAGAAAATTCTTTATATTTGTTTTAAGATATAAATAAAGTTATCTTTACTGCTTTGATAAACTATAAATTCACCTATTTTACCACCATTAACTCAAATTATAAATTCTTTTTTTTTACTGCTTTTAAAGATATAAATAAATAAGTTATCTTTAAAAATAAATAATTTATTTTAGTTACATACATAACTTCAAAAAGTTACAACAATGATATATATAGTATAAGAATTTAGAGTTTTTTTTATTTTCAGTTAGACTGAAGTTATACTTTTTTAACTTTATGATTTTCACTTTTTCTGCCAAAGTAAGACTTTAGTTAAAAGAATTTATAAATAAGGGAAGTGCTGCTATTTGCAAATTCAATTTCAATGCAAAAAAGATAGTGAAATTATGATTGTAAATAATTCAAGCCCAATTATAAAAAATTAAAATTGTATGTACTAAAGTGTGATTTTTTCATTATTGATTTTTTAAATTTAATTTATCGATATAAATAATATTTTAAAATTTACTGCATAAATTAGAACATATTGCACTAAGTTTAATAAATTTTCCAAAGGTGGTTGTTTTTGTAATTTTGTGATGGGTGCCTTCTTCACATGGATAGAGACAATACTACAAGGACATGATGAGTCCATGACGCCACCCAACATTTTCTCTTCATTCATACTAATTGTAATAATGTTACTAGGTTTATAACAACCTCTTGTTTTTGGAAATTTATTTTTCTTCCCAAAATGTTTACTTTTCAAAGCACAAAATGAAAAATCAATATAATACTTTTTGTTTTTTCACGAAGTAGGTTGCATTTTAACACACGTTTTTTCAAATAAGCCATCACACATCCAGCCAATTGAATTAAAGCACTCGAAGGTTCACGTAATGGACAAGACATATTTAAACAATTCGTTTGGTTTGGTTTAAACAAGAATTTGTTTCTTGAAAAAAGTTATTGAACATAATTATGTTTAGTCTTTAAAATAATTCTATTATGATACATAGTTTACCTGTAGATATAACCTAAATATGAATTATGATTAATGATTTTAAAATAAATAATTGGTTCGATAATACTTTCTTATTTATTTTATTTTTAGTTTAAAAAATAAGATTTAGTATAAAAAATTTAATTTTATTAACTTTGTGAATTCTGTTAATAATTTAAAACGTTTTTAACTTTTAATAATTGTGAGATATATTTTCTAAAAACAGAATGATATAAATTTAAAATTCCAAATTATTCCTTTTTAATATTTATTATAATTATTAAAAGCTAAACATGTGATCAATTATGTAACAACTTATACTATGAGTTTCTACAAATTTTACATGGTCATATAATTAAAAAAGGAAGACATACATACATAACCACATGGAAATAATAGTGTCATCACAACCTTTCATAAAAGTTTTTCAAAACTTAAAAAGACTAACTCACCGTTTCATATAATAACCAATTTCTTTTGTTAGTTAAAATCTTGGTAGAGATATCAACGGGGTGAAGCAGGAACGGTTTCGTTATCCCATCCCTATCTCCATAGAAAAAATTCATGCCCATTCTCATATCCAAATCTAATGGATATTAAACTTTTGTCTCATCTTCATTCCATCGGGTAATAAGTATAATCTCGTACATATACACATAACCATTTTTTTTCTACTTCAATATTAATTTTAATTATTTTTTATAAAATAATAAAAAATTATGGTAAAGGAAACATAATATTATGAAATATTCAATATTAGAAGGATAATTATTTCTTCGATATCAAATACTTTGAAATAAATTATATATGTGTACATTTTAGATATTTTAGATTAGAATACCAAATAAAATTTCATGAGAACCAAAATATTTATTAAATTTGCAAACATTAATGAAACCTAGTTGATAAAATTTTAAAAAAATTAAAAAAATATAAAAGGAAAACAAATATTCAAATTAAAATATATTTTAAATGTTTGCTTACTTCAATTTTTTAAATTGTAATGAATCTCTTTTTTTATAAACTAATAAAAGTTATAATACATTACTTTTATATCTTGTATCTTTTGAACTCCAATA
>Ga0099822_1003641_pt1 | contig 19805 bp, 19 predicted proteins | sample CowpeawhiteBW_FD_76839 | JGI IMG/M metagenome (GOLD analysis project Ga0099822, IMG submission 76839) | Root nodule microbial communities of legume samples collected from California USA - Cow pea white BW | ecosystem: Host-associated > Plants > Roots > Nodule | place: USA: California | collected...
AATGGGTGCAGGACCTTCAGCGATTGTTCTGGGAGGAGGAGGAGGTGATGCGGCGAGAGTACCAAGTGCTGGATCGCGCGTTTGAGCGCGTATTGTCGCGAAGCAGGCGGGACAAGATTTTCAACCGGAGCGCCGCTATGGCAATTGGTGTGGAGCGAGTCCGTGGTGCAAAGGACACGCGTGGACTGTTTCCGTAGCGATATCCGAGCACCGAATTGACTGAGCGCGACGCAGCCGCAAGAGACTCTCAAGTGGAACGGCCAGCGCCGTGCTCGCGTGTCGTTTGGCGACTGCGATGACGGCAGGCAGTGTCGAGCGGTTACGACCGCACCAGGGCGGAGCACGGTCGCCCCGGCGCTCTGCTCCTTCAGTCCATCTGGCGGTGCGTCGGGACACAGTCAGAGCCATATTATGCTGATGCAATGTCTGGCGCATCCGTACGGTACGCATGATGAATGGGTCCAGATGCGGCACGGCTCAACCCGAGTTGCCGTCGGCGACGCTTCCGCCGCCGCATGCGCTGGCTCAGGCTTCTGTTGCGGCAAATCCTGTCTCGTCCCGCCGCCGCGTCCTTAGTCGTTGCTCCGGCCTGAAATCAGGGGCTTTCGCCGACGATTGCCCAGGCGCAGCCGAGGGTTGAGGTGCCGGTGCTTGTCGGAGTCGAGGAGCGCGCTCGTCGCACCACCAGAGTCCAGAACGCCTCTCAGCCAGCCTGCCGTCATCCGAGACGGCAGACCCAGCAGCGGGCTCACCCTTCTCCTCGCGTTAGTCAGCTTCTCGAAATCCAACCTTCCTAGCATTCGAACCTGGTCTCTAGGTGTCGATGCCGTCCATGACTGAACTGGTCACAAACCTTGGGGTACCCGCTGGGCGGATCGGCGAGAAGCTTAGTTCTCATAACAGCGAGGAGGGCAATATGGATTCCAATCGGATAAGCGGTACCGGCTCGCCAGCGGCGCCAACGCGGTATATTGGCGCACAGGAGGATCATAGTCTTCTATTTGGGCAGGCTCTGAATGAAGCCAGGTCATCGTCTGCCACGCCTGGAAAGGCTCCGATCTGGAGTTCGAGCGCTCCATACGGGAACTTCTCACGCGATGGTTACACTTGGAACAACGACGTATGGGGCGCGGGCGCCGGACCTCAGACGATTTCTGTGCGTGCGGTCAACCAGTGGGGCGTGTGGTCGAACCAGCCTAATACCGGGGGAATCAAGAGCTATCCGCACCAGGCTTTCAATGTCGGGAAGCCGCTGAGTTCAATCAACACGCTACGCTCGAGCTTCAATCAGGGTGTTCCTGCCGGCGGCGCCTGGGACGTTGCCTACGATATCTGGGACAGCTCAAACCAGTATGAGATAATGCTATGGACAAACTACACCGGCAACTCGGACGGCGGCGGCAACGTAAAGCCCATTTCATATCATTACTCTCCTTCGCGGGCGGCGATCCCGGTCTATCGAAATATCGATGCAGGCGGGGCGACTTGGAACGTGTTTGAAGGCTTCAATGGTCACAAGGTCATCTCACTCCTTCGCACTTCGAAGACCAACAGTGGGACAGTGGACATCAAGAGTATCCTGGAGTGGATCAAGTCGAAGGGCTACTTTGGCGACATAAACGTCGGTAGCGTCCAATACGGCGTCGAGATCACCTCGTCCCCAGGCGGAATGAACTTCAATTTCAACGACTGGACCGTGACCTCAAAGTGAGGATCCACGGGCCGTGAGGTGACCTGCGCTTATCCAGTCGTGACCATGCGCCGTGGGCTGCCTCGTTCTGGCTGCGGGGATCGATGCTCGCCCTTTGACTTGCCCGAGGGGTCTCCACACCGCACCCCATGCCCTCGGGCAATGCGATTTCCGTTCTTTGGCGCGAAGCCGGATTGGATGGATCGCCGGAGTTACCTTCAACTGGCTTAACGTTTTGGCATACCGCCAAAATGAAGCCGAGCAACTCGCTTGCCACCGCCGCAACTGCAGTCTTGGCGTGCCTTCCATGCGAGGTCTTTGATAATTTGCTGCGCGTCCGCTCAACGGGTCAAGAGACACTGACCAACGCTGGCTCTGCTGTGACGACGCCACGCAGCATCCAGCAAGCTCCCAGACGGCAACGGCTCTAGCTCGTCGCAGAGCCGTTGGCGCCAGTGGCTCAGGTCCGAGCGCACGTGCGGGAACCCGTGCTGAAAGAACGTATGCTTCCGACCCGATGTCGACCAGCAACTCCCTTGCTTAGGCCGGGCCACATCGCGTCGTGAGCAAGGCCCGGCAGTGCACAACTGGATCGTCCCAAGCCTGCGAGACTATGCTGTGAGTGTCTTCGGCAGGGTTTATCGCTCCCGCTGCGTGCCGTTCGATCGATCACCATTTCTGCCACCCCGTCACTTGCACATCGCTCTTGAGCGGGCCGAAGGCTCTCCATGGCCCGGCCCGCGTTATTTGATCCGCTGATGAAAGTCGAGCGCCAAGCGGCAATCGTCGGCGGAAGTTCGAAGATGATGTCAAGCACGATCGATCTTTCGGCGGCGCCACAGTGCACCCAACTATTTCTCCGAGAATCTTGGGAAGTCTCATAGTTCGAGGCCACGGTCTGCGAGCACACGGTGCATGACCTCGCGTTTGATCTCGCCGGCGAGTTCGTTTCGGACTTGGGCTCCGAGCACCCGCTCGGCATCCAGGTCGCCGAGCAGGTTATGCTCGGCCAGTCGCTGATCCAGGCGGGTTTGAAACTCCTCGCCCATGGCTTCGACGAGCCGGTCTGGCATCGCCGCATGTTCGTCGGGAGCGATGCGCTCTAGCACCGTCTCCCACGGTTGCCAGCGGGTTGCCATGTAGTCGGTGAATTGGTTCGCTTCCTGCTCCCGAATCAAGTCCAGCGCCCGCGCAGCATCATCCGGAGTTGCGTGAGAGACCCCCAGGAAGCGCATGCCAGGGGCGACATGACTGAGCTCGAGCGGGGTGCGCAGCAGATGTTGATAGGCCAGGTAGACTTCGACGTCGTCTATGCTCGGGTCGGAGTTGACCCTGTCGCGCGCGATCCGGTCCAGCGCCTCCAAGCGGAACGCAACACGGCCATGTTGGATCAGTTCGGCAAGCCGATCGTCATATACCCCGGCCTCGACGTCAGCGTTAAGGCGCGCGGTCCGCATACCGTTCCAGTGCAAAGTAACACGATCCTCGCAGCTCTCATTGGCCGCGGAAGCCTGTGCGAAAAACAGCTCGCGCAATCTCGGATTGGTCGTCGCCTGCCGCAGATCATCAGCCACTGCCTGCCGAAATGCGTCATTGCGGTAGTTCACGGTTCCTCGTAGCCTCTCTAGAAACCGTGCGTAGTCCTGGGCGCCTGGCTCATCCGCAAAGCGCTGCCATTCGGCCAGTGCCGCCGGGTCGTTCCCGAGCCAGTTCGCGGCCGCCTCGTCCAGAGACGGCTGCGCAAGCCGCGGTAACGCCTCAGCCGCCAGATGAGCGAGGACGGCGGCCGGCAGTGGGTTATCCCCGAACTCCAGGTTCGCCAAATGCGGGTAACTAAGTAGAAGGCCCTCAAGAAGCCCCTCAGGCAGGCTGGTCAGGCGGTTACCGCTGAGATTGAGCGATTGAAGCCAGCTCGGAAGGGGTTCGGGAAGGTCGGTCAATTGATTGCTGCTGACGTCGAGCTCGATGAGCCCCGATGGGAGGGACGGCAGGTCGGTCAGCTGATTGCCGCTAATCGCGAGCGAGGAGAGTGTGCTCGGAAGAGAGGCGGGCAGGCTACTTAGCTGGTTGTTATTTGCGCTCAGGATTTCGAGCTGAGCCGGCAGAGTGGCCGGCAGACTGCCCAACATGTTATCGCTCACGTCCAGCTCAACGAGGCTCGCCGGAAGGGTGTCCGGCAAACTGGTCAAACGGTTGTGGCTGATGAGAAGTTGTCGGAGACCGGGCGGGAATCCAGCGGGCAGGCTGCTCAGCTCGTTGTGGGTGGCGCGAAGTTGCAGCAACCTTCGCGGCAGGGTGGCGGGCAAAGCGGTCAGGGACAGGGATGACAAATCCACCGAACGCGAGCCGATGTTGTTTGAAGCCCTAATTCGTGAACCCCCCCGTTGCCGATCCTCGGCTTCGCCCAGCCCCTCCTCGCCAGCCCAGTCTCTCAGGATTCGCTCGCGCGAGGAGGCGGAGGTCTGATACCCCGTCAAGGCTTCGACCCAATCCGCCACGGCTCGGGTGAAGCCGCCGAGGTAACTTTCCTGCGGCCCCTCTTCAAACGTGTTCGGGGAAGAACCTGCACTCCGCTGTGCCTGTCCTGCGTCCATCAATTTCTCCATCGTCAGAACTAAAGAATACGCTTGCCGCTTCTCAAGGGCCGCCAAGCAGGTGGTTCTGCAGCAACGATCAGTCGAGAGTCAGTGCACGTGCGGCCGCGCTCCCGCTCCCGATTGGAGCCGGCACAGGTTCACACGAAGCCCAACGCCGCAAATGGATCGATACTGCTGCGATGCTTCCTGCCGTTTCGTTGACCGGATAAATCCGGAAAGGCCGTCAACGCGGAAGCGTGCTGCCGTTAGCAGGCCTACCTGTCAATTAGCTGACGAGCGTCGCTGCAGAACACCCGGTTGGCTCGACTATGGCCATCAGCGACCGAAGCAGGTCCACGTTGCGGGTGAGCCGGTCAAGCTTCGCAATGAGCAGTTTGGCGCTGATTGCCTTGGCATGTGAGAGGGCCACCGCGAACTTGGGCGGTCGAAGCGCCTGCCGCTCTCGGGTTCCACGTACCCGGCCGAAAGCGTCCACTTATAGCGCGACAATCTGGATGGGAAGCGCGCGAGCAGGGGCTTGCGCAGATTTGGAGCAGCTCCCTCTTCGCGTATCGTCCTGGATGATGCCAATAGTCGGCTGACCGTCCCGGTGGCGCGCGTACCAAGCGCGTCGGCGCCTTGACTGCGTCAAGCGGGCGGACGTTCTGGCCCAAGGCAATAGTGCAGCAAGCTGTTGCACAAATTCGCCATTCGACACGCCTCAGCGAAGGCGCTCATGTCTTTTAACGTTTCGGGCAGACAGCCTGGTCAAACGAGGCCGAAGTCGTCTTCGGCCGGCCTCCCTCGCTCCCCTTGCCTTCTGGGATGTCAGACATACTGCACCAATTTGAGGTAATCGTCCGTGAGGACTGGTGAGCGGATGGAAGAAGCCGCGTCGTGAAGGAAGGTATTCAGAGTCCGGCGAGCGCGAATGCGGTCTTCGAAAGATAGCCGCTTCGGCGCGCGAGTACGGAGAATCGCTAATTCGGAACTGACCAGGTCCGCTGCGGCCGCCGAACAATCTGAGGCCGAGAAGCAACCGGCAGACATGACAGCTTGTGCCAGTCCGAGTGTGGTGAGCCAACCCGCATAGACGAGTACGGCACCGTCTGTCTCATTGAGCCCAGACAGATCCTCAATTGCAGCAGCGTGGACTTGTGCCGCACCGAGAGACCGAAAGAGAGCGGCTATTTCGTCACGTGTGGCTCGAGAGAGAAGGCAGCGGCCGAGATGTGATAGCAGCGTCTCGGTCGGACCTTCGAAGATGCGGAGAATGCGTGCGTCTCGATAGATCTTAGCGACAGGCGTTCCCTCATCGTAACCACGTCCGCCCAGCAGTTGGACGCATTGATCAGCGACGAGGCCGCACCACTCCGACGACAAAACCTTCGTTGCTGACGCAAGGTGGACGTTGGGTGCGCCCTGCGTTGAGACAAGTCGGCAGGATGCAGCCAGCATTGCCTTCACGATGTCCCGCCGCAGTACCATCTGTCCAAATAACTGCTCGATATAGCTGTTCTCGAGCATGCGCAGCTTGCCTAGTCGACGATGGCTTGCATATGAGGCTGCGACCTGGATGGCGCGTTCAAGCGCTCCAAGGCCCATGGCTGCCACACCGATGCGCCCGCGGTTCATACTGGATGCTGCCGCTCCCCAGCCGTCCTGATCGCGAGAGAGCACGTAAGCACTCGGCAGCTCGACGTCGTGGAACTCCAGGGTATTCTGAATAATTCCGCGTAGACCGAGCGTGCGATGCTCGTGCGTGACCTTTAGGCCAGGAGCCTGCCTATCAACCAATACGCCAACGACCCGGCCTTTCGCATCGGGACCGGAAGCGCGCGCAAAGCAAACGATCCAACGAGCCCAGTCAGCGAGGCCGATCCAAATTTTGCGGCCAGAGACGCGAACTCTATCTTCGTGTATGAAAGCCGAAGCCTCTATATGTCGCGGGGCGGAGCCAGCTCCAGGCTCTGTTAAAGCGAAAGCGCAAAGGTCGCCGCGTGTTGCGCCCCGCATGACCTGCCTCTGTTCAGGGATATGCGGTGCCGCTTCGATGCAGGGCAAGGCCAGGAAGTTATGGATCACGAGGGTAGAGGCAGCCGAGACATCGAAGGATGCAGTGGCGGAGATGAGGTCGATGGCGTCTTGCAGGGGAAGAGCTAGCCCCCCATGCTCTGTTGGTGTCGTGAGCCCGAATAGCCCATGCTTTGCCAATACGCTGTGCAGGGTCGGAGGGAATGCTCGACGGTCATCCGCGTCTGCGAAATTCAACTGACTGAGGTCATCGATCAAACGGGAATATAGGGCAGTAGGTGCACCAAATTCAGACGTGCGTTCCTGCGCCTCATCGCATAAGGGATAAGCTTGAGTGTACATAGCCATAAGAGCAGAATGATTGCGTGCGCGCTTCGTGCCAATCATCCGCGTGGCTAGCTCGTATAGACATTGGTATAGATGGATGCGAGCGTAACGTAAGCAGGCTATCCCGGATCGGGATTTATGGCGAACGCTGCTGGGCTGGCATCAAGATGCCTCTTGCACGACGAACCCCAGCGTGTTCGCGACCGCGCAGTACCGCACGGTGCGCACCAGGGGCTCGTTGTGCAGACCACCGCCAGGCTGATGGTGTGATCGCCGCGTCAAGGATCTGGGGCAGCTCAAAGTCACGGTTCAGTTGCCGAAGCTCACCGCAGACGTCAGATTCGGATGTCGGCGAACCAGCCGCCTGAATAACCTCGTCACCTAAGATCCCGTATAGAAACCAGCGAACTGATCGGCGGCCAGCTCAAGTGCAAGATATTTATCGCAACTTCGTGGATCGCTCGACATGCCCAATTGCCATGGAGGCCTGTGGCCGCGCGAAGGTTGATTACGGCGAGCCACGTAGTATCAGAGTGATGGCAGAAGGCTGGGAGGATCCGAACTATTGGGCGAGGCGGACGTGCGTACCGTTCCTCACTCGTCAGCTTCTCGAAAGCTCCCCTTGCCAAAATCTAGCCGAAACGACCCAACTCGACCCATGCCGAGATTTCATCGACGTTATAATCTCCTGCGCCAGCAACGACTATTGGAGCAACAACCGGGTGACTTTGACGCACACTATCCGCGGGCGGCGGCCGACGCCATTCCCCCGAGCGCCTCGGCGCGCTGTCAGCGCCGCTTCGAGGTCTGCGCTGATCACCTCATCCTCCGACTTCACCTCGCCCCGAGCTGAAGTGCTGTGTTCTTCACGGACGACCAATGAGGCTGGTCAGCTGATCGACAGCTAAACCCTCTAGCATAAGAACATCTCTATCCAGACAAGGGCCAAGTTTGATGAGAAGGAGCTGGCCCCCCTCAACATACCGAACCGTTCGAGAAACCAGATCCGATCATTTTACAGACATTTGCGCGCGTCTCGATTTCTGACTCGTGACTCGCTCAAATCGGATCAACTTTGTTGGATTGATGTCGATAAGGCTACCAAAGGAAAAATGGAATGGACCCATTTCACAATGTCAACCCATCCGCGGCTCGGACAAATTACGTCGAGCCGCAACAGGAAGAGACAGGGCAAGCAGACTTTGAGCGGCGGCTTAGAGAGCCTCAGCCAATCCTTCGAACATCAGCTTCACCCGGGGCTGGATCGACCCGCACTGTGACGGAAGGCAATGTGAGAGCGCAGTCTATCCAGGAGAACGAACGGTGCGCAGCTGCATCCTTTGTCAGAACGCGCGCTCAGCTTGCCGCAACGCTGACCTGCGCAAACGTTGCGGAACTCAGAAGAGAAATCGAACTTGCTGCGCAAAGATCAGCACAATGGTCAAGCGCGACTAGGCCGTCAGCCAGCGGCGTCGATAGTGGCCGCGTTTACGACGACGTAGTGGCATCGTCGTACGCGGAGCTGCAGCGCTTTCAAGACCACGCCAGCCATTGCAAGCCACATGTGCTGGAGCGTCAAAGCGCGTTGGACCATTTGCGTTCCATGGCGGCTTTGCGTTACGACGCCGCACCCTGGAATATTTGGGGAGGCCAACAACTTGATCTGGGTCGCGCAGCGGCAGAGCACATGAGAGGGGACACCAATTCTTCACCTTTTGTATCACTGTCCGAGGACGCTTCCCAACTGCTCCTTTCGCCGGACGATGACGACGGTTATGGCGCCAAAGCAATCGCGGAAAACGCGAACGAGTTGCACACTTACACGGTGCCAAGGGTCACCACTTGGACGGCCGAAGAGATCGTCAGGATTCTCGAGGACGGGACTGAGAATGATGAACCCAGTCTAGCATGGGTGAGCGATACCCCAACTGAGGAGCGGGAGGTACTGTTTCTGGGCGGGAATCTGGATGACTATCGGACCGCTAGCGAATCGAATCCATACAGAAAGTCAGAGACAAGAGGCTGAGGTAGTCGCGCGATGGGCGATGAGTTTCAAACTCGCCTGAACCATCGGCTCGCTGAAGAGGGTCTGACGGGCGATGCCGCTGGCGAGCGGACGCTCGGCCTCAAATCGTCAGTGAGATCGCCCGGGAAATCAAAAGCAAGGTCATGCTGCCGGGCGGTTGGGAGGCTTAGCGTCGAACTGTAACGATCGGCCAGACCCATGATACGGATTGCAGTCATGAGATCGCACCCCTACGCAATGACAGCCCTGCCGAGGTGATCGGGCTACGGAGGCATCGTCTATCGGCGATGCCATCGTTACTTAAAGTGTGATGGCGACTGAAAGGTACATGGCTGCGGTACGCCTATGTAAGGCTTCGTACCGCAGTTGTACCTTGGCAGGAGCGCCTCGCCACTCGCTTTGAAGAGGAGCAGCTCCGACCTCATGGGCCGAAGGAACTTAAGGAAGAACGAAAAGCCCCAGCACCTTCTGGGAGCCGTGGAAGCCAAGATGCTGAGGCCGTCGTAGCCTTATCCAAGAGATGCAAACGGATAGGCGGCGTCATTGTGCATCGCGAAGTCGATTCGTCAAACCGGCGGGGATGATTATCTCGCTGGCTTGCCAATCATCCGAAAGCCAAGTCTCGCCGGACGTTCGCCCGTTGGGTTCACGGCGGACACAACCATAGACCCTTCACGCCGAGCGCGACGACACCGTTTGGCTTCTGCCCTGAGATGAACACCCTGAACCTGTAGTCGGGTGGCGCATTGTGGTCGCGATAGCCTTTGTCGAACGAGGCGCTCGATGATGTTGTCGATCAGCGCCTCCATGTCCGGATCACGGTTTTGAGCGTGTGGCCGTCATAGGGGTTGCCGGGCAAGGCCTTCACATGGGTGACGAACTGGCCGCCGAGGCCGGCGATAGCGTCGTGGCGACCGAGACCTTGACGCCGAACTCGTAGGGCCGGTGCACCTTGCCTTGCCGATGCACTCTACCTCCGGCGCGGGCAGCGAGTAGACCTTCGGTCCTCGCTAGCGCTGCTTCTGGTCAAGCACCCGTCGCGCCAGCGCCAACATGCGGTCGAGCGCGATCTCATGAAGCAAGCCGACGTTGCCTTCGAGCTTGCGGGTGGTATCGCGGATGACGCGGCCGAGATGGGTTCGCAGCGTCCTCAAGGCCCGGTTGGCGCGCTTGAACTGCTTGGCGTGGGCATAGCGCTGGTGCTTGATCAGGGCGAACTTGTCCATCGACAAACATAGTATGGTCGGTGAGCCCGCCAGCCACGGTTGAGGCGACGCCCATGGCCCCGTTGGAGCTTGCCGAACGGGGCGCCGCGAACGCGCCGCTGACAAATTTCGCGGTGCTTCAGGCGTTGCCGATGATCGCGGAGGCCAATCCGCAGACCGGGCTTTTGATACAATCCCTGATGGCGACCGTCGCGCAGAGCGACAAGGAAGCCAAGCGGCGCATCCACGCATTCCTTGATCGCAAGACCGCTAAGGTGAAGCCGAGATGAGCGCAAAGCCTGATAGGCCTTCGCCGCTCGCCGGCACGCATTCGCTGCGTCCGATCTCGTTCGGCAATCCCGAGATGACGGTCGAGCGTCGCGCCGACGGCACGATCTACCTTCGTCCGAGGCCCACATTCGCAAATCCGAAACCGGAACGTTCGTCGTCTATGCCGACAACATCATTCGACAAAGAGACGAATTCCGAGACCGGCGACGAAGCCGAACAAGCGATTCCTTTCATGAGGGCTACACGGTCTTTAACGCTGAGCAAATCTACCAAGGGATGTGCAGGGGGGTTCTGAACTTCGGTCGCTCTGAGGTTGGAAGTGCCGCTATTCGGATTTAGTTCTATGGGCATCGCCGCAGTCGCGTTGGTCGGCGGCGGCGGAGCAATCGTTGCCCCCCATAGCTGGTAGTTTGTACCTGCCGCCGAATAGTTAAGATACTAGGAAGACCGTTCAATGATCAAGCGACCGTGACGCCGAGCTATCCCGCCGGAGCGCGCAATGCATTCGCGAAGGAAGCCTCTTATCTTCGTGATCAATTGAGGGAGCGCTGATGATGCAAGTCACCGCTTTGGCTACTTCCGACGCGTGCGCGACGAACCGGGGCGATGCGCAGTTGTCCGATCGACCCGTAGCGATTCGGCATCTTGCCGTCATCCTCGACGGCAACCGGCGGTGGGCGGAACGACTTGGCCTGCAGTCGATCGAAGGCTACCGGGCAGGGGGACGCAACGTTCATGCCCTGTTGTCGTGGTGCAGCGAGGCCGGCATTCCGATAGTCACGCTGTGGCCGCTATCCGCAGAAAACCTCACTCGCGATCCGGAAGAACTGCACGCACTGCTAACCGTCATCGCCGATGTTTTTGAGGAACTTGCATGCAGCCACCTCTGGCACCTGCGCGCGATCGGCGACCTGTCCCGTCTTCCGCCCGATGCGGAGCGCCGCATTCGCAACGCCGAGTGCCATACTGCAGGCATTGCCGGGCTCGACGTGAACATCGCCGTCGCATACAGCGGCCGCCTCGAATTGCTGCGTGCCATCAGGACGCTGATCGCGGACCACCTCACGGCCGGCACCGTGGACACGCTGCAAACTGACCTGGGTCCTGAATCGATCGCGAGCCGGCTCTATACGGCAGGGCAATCCGATCCGGATCTCGTCATCCGGACGTCCGGAGAGCAGCGGCTGTCGAACTTTATGCTTTGGCAGTGTGCGTTCTCCGAGTTTCATTTTACGCCGGTTTGCTGGCCTGATTTCAGCCGCGCGGATTTCGAGGAGGCGCTCACGGTCTATCGGTTGCGGCATCGCAGATGCGGGCAATGACGTCTCCCTATCCCGAAGGATGGTTCGCGATCCTGGCCAGCGACGAGATCCGGCCGGGCGAAGTCGCCGCCGCGCGTCTGATGAACGAGGACGCCATGCTCTATCGTACCGACGCGCGGGTATATGAGACGTACTGTCCGCACCTCGACACGCATTTGGGCCACGGCGGTTGCATCGACGGCGAAGATCATCTCGTCTGCCTGTTCCACGCATTCGCATACGACAAGCAAGGCGCATGCGCACGCACGGGGGGCGGCGACCGGCCGCGGCGCGTGTCGCTCGGGCACCGCCGGCCCGCGCACGAAGTCAACGGCCTGCTGTACATGTGGCATCGCCATGCGGGCTCGCCGCCGGCGTAGAAGCGACAGAATCGAAAGTAACGATACGTCCCGGAGATCGCATATGAATCAATCGGCACATTCGAGCAATCCCGAAAGCAGGCTCCTCCCCAACAGCACACTGCTCGGCAGCAAGCTGCGTCTTCCAGCGTTTTACTATCCGTTTCAGGAGGGGCGCGATCCGAATACCGACGCCGTGGAAGCGGAAGTCGTGGAATGGGCGGTCCGCCATGCGCTCGTCGGGCGCGGCGGCAAGGGCGAAGCCATGCTGCGCAGCCTCGGCCCAGCAGACGTATGCGGCCGGATGTATCATTGCAGGAACCGCGAAGCATTCCTGGCTGCATCGATCTGGAGTGCGTGGATGTTCCTGGTGGACGAGCACTTCTGCGAGACCGGCGCGTATCACGGTTCGCCGGGCCGACTTGCGCAATTCCACCTCTGGCTAAGGGCGATCTTGACCGATCCGGGCGGATACGACTGGCGGTCGATGTGCCGGGAGATTGTCCGCGGCCTTCCGGCTGAATATACCGAACTTTGCATCAGGACGGGAGAGGCGACCACCGACATGGCGCAACGCATCGAGAAGGTGAGCAGCCCGATGCAATACGTGCGCTGGATGGAAAGTATGACGTGCTATTTTCTCAGCACCATCTGGCAGCTGGCACTCGACATGAGCGGGCCGCCGCCAAGTGTGCAGGAGTATTTGCTCGGCCGGGCCAGCTTTTCCGGCGCGCCACCTACCTACGCGCTGGCCGATATCGTCGCCGGATACGAGGTGCCGGCCAACGAGCACCAGCGCGTCGAGGTCAGACGGCTACAGACTCTCGTGGGTATCGTCCTCGGTCTATGCAACGACGTCATGTCATTCCCCCGCGAAATCGGCGTAATCCGGAATCTGCCGAACATCCTGATCGCACAGGGCATGTCGCAACAGGAAGCCATTACGAATACGGTGCGCATTCACAATGATGTGGTCCGCGAGTATCTAGACCTGGAGGCGCGGATCACGCCTTGGGCGGGTGCCGAGCTTCGGCGATTCCTCCACGACATGGGCACGCTGATGCGGGGTCACTACGACTGGGCACGCCAGCAGAAGCGTTATGCCGCGACTGACAACTATTTCTTCGATGCTCCGGTCGAGCCAGACGAATTTCGGGCCGCCTGAACAGGCCAGCGCACGGGCGGTCGGACGTCAAAGATAATTGAGCAGGGACGGCATTGTCTGACTGCGCTGTTCAACCTTACTATTGATACGGGCGGCGACGTCACGCCGCCATCATGTCAAACCCGACATGCACGCGGTCATAGGGAAATTCCACACCCCCACTTTCGGTGCGCTCCAAAATCCCCGCGCCCAGTAGCAGCGTCACGTTAGAGTGGACCCCCTTGAAGTCACGATCGACCCGACGTGCGACTTCCCGGATCGTCAGCGGGCCGGTTCCGGTCATAACGCGCACAATTTTCATGCGTTTGGGCGCAAGCACTCGCCAAAGATCGCTGACGCTCTCGAACGAAATTCGGTCGTCGCCGGCTTTACGCTGCCCGTGCGCAGTCGCCAGGATGCGGCGCGTCACATCGTGTGTGTCTCGACGCTCAGGATAACCGTCCGCATGCTCTATCTTCGTTTATTCACGTCGCGCCAAAAATCCGCCAGCAGCCGCTCCAGCCCACGAAACGCATATGGGCTTTCCTTGTCATCCAGATGGCGATGATCGTCCTTGCCGCGTTCATTGTCGTAACGCACGCGACAGACGCCGTTCACCACATAGGCGAGCCGGTATTTGTAGCTGTGCGAACTGCCCGAGAGGGGCTCGGGAACTTCCCACACAACCAGCTCGGCAAAGCCGGGATTGACCACGGCCCCTGATAGATGCCGGCCTGCTCCGTCGCAAAGCCTACGCTCGTCTCGAGATCACAGCAGATCTTACGCTGATCAGACTGGCTGGCCCCTCGCTCGCTATTCGCGGCGCGACCGCCGAGGTGGTGCATGGCGGACTGCCTGACGACGTGCCGCAGGCATAGGGGTTCTCGATCCAGCAAACGCACAGCACCTCATCTGACAGGTTGTGCATGTGCTTCAAATGAACAGGCCGGCGACTAGCCGCGTCGGCAAGCCCGGCTGTCCCGACCCTGCTTGGCACACTGAACTGAAGCGCTCATTCACGATGTTCCAGTCGATCAGCACTGCCAACCGCGCCAGCGGATGACCCATGTTGATGATCTGATCAAGCGGCAGAAGCAACAGGTCTTTCTGGCGATCATCCTGCGGCTTGCTCATCGCAATCCCCAATGTCGACGACGCCGTCAGAGAATCACGAATCGCCCAAAGCAAAACCCAAAACGCAAGAAAGCGAGGTCCAATACCCCGCTTTCCTGCAAAATTGAATACTACATCAAGACAAATTCTGCTTATTTCTCAGATCAATCCGCATTCTTCACGGACGACCCATTGCTTGAAGAAAATCCAGTCTTTGCGACTGTACGGAGCGCGAGGATTCGCGTGGGCGCGCGGCGCTTGTCGCCAACAAGGCCCGCGCGGTGCAACTTCGAGCCACGCATCCGCAACACACCGCGAATAGCCTAAACTCACAACACTAAGGCGCCGTGCGACCGCGAGAATTGCCACCCAGCCCCGGCAAGGCTACGAACGATTCGAGTTGCAATGAAAACCCTCGGCGGCAAGAACCGACGCACCGCTGCCTCAGCTCGGAAAGACAAAATGGGCATTGGCGCTTGCAGTCAATGCGCTACAAGATCGGCCGCGCTCAACAACTATATCGCGGCGATGGCGAGTTCTAGCTAGGAATGCAGCCCTGTTCCCTGCCAGCATGCCACGGTGCTCGAGTCGGTCGAAGCCGTTTGGTGCGGCCTGCAGCGCAGCCGAACAAAAGAATGGAATTGCAGCGATCTCCCCAGTCGCCGTCTCGGACATGAAGAAATCGCTTGTCCATCTCATCACGGAAGGTGACGTAGGGCCGTTGGCAGCACACGTCGGGCCTCGAACCAATGCAGCTCACTGTGTCCGGTGCGGATGACGTAGTCGGGGTTAACACGTGATGTTCGATGCTCCGAGAAATGCGTCGGCCACTTCGGAGCGGAGCGAGAGGCAGACCATAAGCAGCGTCGCTCGTTCTGCGCGGCTTAAGATCAAGGCGGCCGCGATGTCCGAGCTCATCCATGCCGTAGATGGACCCAATCAAGAAAATCAATTTTACCACTTGTGGCGTAGTCATATAGTCCTTGGAGGACGGCTGGGGCCAGCCTAGGGAAGCGACTCTCGAATGAAAAGATTCGTGTTTGTGACTGCGAGCGCCCTCGCGCTTGGAACGGCGGCGGTACCGACTTTTGCTGCGAAGGTTGCCGCGCAACGGGTCACCACCAAGGTGCAGGTAGCCGATACGTCATATCCTCAATGCGCTGATGACCCGTTGGACGGTATCTGCGATCTCTTCTTTTGTTTGACCGATCCGTCGTGCGTGCAGCATTAATAACGGAAAACAAACCAAGCAGAGAATAGGATCGAGGCCTCGTGCACCGGCTGCTCGCGGGGACAGCGGCCGCGTCCTCTTCGCGTACGAGGGTGCGCTGCTGGATGGTGCAAGGTGCGCCATCTTCAGTGTCTTCTCAGATGACAATTCCGCCCGACTAAGCCCACAACATAAGAGACAGCAAAGTTTGCGGATACTGCCGTTACTTGGGCATGTTGGTACTCGCCGGGCACTGCGGTCGGGCTGGCCGAGAGCGTAGGTGTGCGTAAGGACCCCTAACGTCCGGACCGTTTCCCGCGCTGGCCATTCCGATCGAGAGCGCCCGGCCTTCCCAACGATACTCGATTGTGCGCTCAATAATCATGTTTAAACACCATCGAGATCGCGCGCTCTTGAGCGGGCTTTGCTGTGACGCCGGAGGTCGGAGGCCAATGGTGCTTTCAGAAAAGAAATGGACAGCGTGAAAAGGGATTGGGCAGGCGTCACGCCCCGTACGGGCTGACTACATCAAGCGGGATCTCATCGAGCCCCGCTGGATTGGCTCCAGGCCGTAGCGCGAAGCACTGAATATGCGCCTCGCCGGGCAGGATGCCTCCCGGTATCAGACCGGGTGCTCGCCGACTCGCAAGATGAGCCGGAACCTCCTGTCGCTCGCAATTGCGGCCAGCGCTGTGCTGTTGAGCGCACTCGAGTGCGCGCCAGATCGGAGCGGAATTCCCATCGAGACAGACAAAACCGTTCGATGGCCGGAATCTCAAGCAGTCCAGGGCAGCTGCTGGATCATCCGGCACAAATCCATCCAGGACCGCCTCGATTGCCCGAAGGTTCTGGCTGGGTCTGGCGTCGGAGCAGGCGCCAGGATTCGGCAGCACTAGCGCAAGATTGAAGATGCTTGTGGAGCGCGAGCTTGCCTGTGACGAGGTCCTGGCCGGCTTACTTCATCATCGCCTCGACTTCCGCACGAAAAGCCTGGCGCGAGGCGTCCCGTGAATAGAACATGTGCCCGCCCGGAAAGACCATAAGTTTGACACGCGGTGTGGAGGCAAATGGCGGCAATTGATCAAGCACGATCTGTGATCCGAAATACGGCGTGACGAGGTCAAAAAGGCCATGCGCGACCAGCAATTTCATCTTCCGGTCCGTTGCCAGGATCTGGCGCAGCTCCGAAAGAGACTCCGGAGGGCTGCGGCCGAAATCCCAAGCCGGCCGGACCGTGTCGTTGAGCAGCTCATAGGACCCATCCGGTCGCCAATTAAGCTTGCGCGTAAGGAGATCGACGGTGGCGCTGGTCAGAGGCGCCAGGAGCGTATCGCTCGAGGGATCGCCGGACAGCTGGAAATCGAACTCCGGATATGGATCGAGGCCACGCACCGAGGCGTCATAATTGCCGATTAACTTGCCGTTCTTACGGTCGAATTCACGGCGGAACTCGGCGAGCCCAAAGCGGCCCGCGAGCCTGCGACTGACCGCTTGGTCGATACCGGTCAGCGCCGCGGCCTTGTCGGCCAGACGCGTGGTCGCTTCCTTGTCCGCCTGGCCTTTGATGAGGTCGACCAGAAATTCGCCGCGAGCATAAGCTTCTACGTCGGCGAGATCGGCTCGCTTCACCGGACTCTCGGCTTCACGCATGGTCGCGACATAGCTTGGTAGCCTTGCGACGTATTGCAGTAGGCTCGTGCGGGCAAACTGGCTGTAATCGAATGCTGGCGAGACCATGATCAGGCCCTTGATGCCTATGCCCTGCCGCGTCTGCAATTGGTGGACAACCTTTGGCCCGCGAATGCCGCCATAGCTTTCACCCACGAGATACTTCGGCGACAACAGCCGGTCATGCTTTTCGAGCCAGCGGCGGACCACCAGCGCGCGCGCGTTGACGTCGCCGTCAACGGAATAGAGCCGCTTGCGCACATCCTTGCCGGTCCCCACAAAACGGCTAAAGCCGGTGCCCACGGGATCGAGAAACACCAGATCGGTGAAATCGAGCCAAGTTTCCGCGTTTGGCCTCACTTCCGGCGATGTCGATGGCGTGACCTCGTCAGCATTGATTGGCAGCCGCCACGGTCCGGCATTGCCGAGCTGCAGCCAGGCCGACGATGAGCCCGGTCCGCCGTTGAATAAGAATGTTACCGGGCGCGTGCCGCGATCGGTGCCGTCAAGCTGATAGGAGGTGTAGACGATGTCGGCCTGCGGCTTGCCCTTGTCGTCAAACAGGCGGATGGAGCCAGCGGTCGCGATGAAAGAAAGCGTCCGCCCAGGGAGCTCAAGCGTATGCCTGGTGCTGGAGTCCGGCGGCAGGCGATGCTGCTCGGTCGCTGACGGCATACTCGGCGTCTGGCCGGCGCCACCATTCTGGCCGGCCGCCGTCGTGACCTGGGTAGGCGGCGGCGGATCTGCGGCACGCGCGCTCCCCATTACACCGCAGGCAAACAGGATCAGCGCAAGAGAGGTGCGGTGCGGCGCGGTCAATTGCATCGAGTTGCTCCTGTCCAGGCGCGCACTTTGGTGCGCGAGGCGTCTGTCAAACCAGCTCTAACCACTAGCTCAGGCCGGAAAGCAACAAACCTATTAGATCCAGTAGTCATCACCATCGCCAGATGCTCTATCAATCACGATGATAACGCGTGGCTGGTCGGCGACGAACCGAATGGACGTAACGATCGAATAGGTTGGATGAGAACAGCCAGCTACAGCCGACCCGTACGAAGGTGAGATTTGGACCTGGTCCGTGGATCACTATACCGGCGGACGGCTTCTGCAATCGTCGAAAGAGAAGGACCTGACAGACGACCGCGCTCGATCACAGGTCGGAGGTCTTGCACAACGGGGGCACCCGCAGAAGGGTTTACATGAAGCACCGCTAAACCGACAGCCGCCAACCGAACCCTCGATCGCTTGTGCGAACGGCCGCCGGACCAGAAAGCGCGCCGACCATCGTCAATCTGCCGACCGTCTTGACGACGATCGCGGCCGTCAGGGAAACGACTACGATTGCGGAGTGTTCGTGGTGGATGGCACGCGGGCACTGGTTCGCTCATTGGCGCAAAGACGACGGCCAGCCGTGCCACAGCTCGACAACCTTCGCGCCGATCGGCGGGCACTCCGAAACCGACTCTGGGCTCATCCCGGCTTGGACTGATCGAGCTGGCTGGAACGGCTCTCGCCGACAGATCGGCAAAGCGCCGTACGTAATGGTTGTAGACGCGGACCGTCTGGCAGTCGCGAACGGAAGGGGACCGGCTCGTCGAGCGGTCAGAGGCTCGGACCTGCCGGTTCAAAATTAGATCATGAGTGCCCTGGCAATCACCGCCGCATGGACGGCGATCCTTTGGCCAATCCACAAATAAGGCGGCCTCATCGCGGCGAGGTCGGCCCCGATGCCGCGTCACTTGGCGAAACGATTGTCCCGTCTGGGCAAGGGCGCATGCGCCATAAATAACGTGTACAGCAAGCAAAGGTCGATCAGCATCGTGGCCGCCATGACGCCATAGGCCCATGGGCTTTCCATCAGCTTCAACTCGATCAGCACCCGCGATAAACCGAAGCCAACGACCCACGCATCGAAGCTCATGCAGATGCGGCGGAAGGTCTCCGCATCAATCCGCCGGATGACATAGGATCCCGCCGGGATACCCAGCACGACGCTGGGAACAAAAACATAAAGCAGGCTCGCGCTTTCCGAGACGAACAGGCCGAGCTTGTAATAGACGATGGCAGTCACGCTCGATTCCACCACGCGAACCAGCGCAAGGCCGGCGCGAAACTCGTTCTTGACCAAGCCCTGGTTGTTGAACAGCATCGCCAAGGGAGGGCCGGAGATGGTCGTCACGGAATAGAGGACACCCAGCATCGAACCGAACGGCAGACCTATCAGCCAGTTCGCCCTGATCGAGCGCCGCCACCCCGCCGCCTGCAGCAAGATCAGGGGCAGAATACCTAAGTAGGTAGCGAACTTCATCCAGCCCGGCTGAAGCGAGGCCAGAACATAACCACCAATCGCAATGCCCGGTAAGAGGCCGAGCAAGATGGGAAGCACCCGTTTCCAAACCGCCCGGACTCCGTTCAGATTGATCAAGAGGACGTAGAAGTTGACGAAGACCTCGATAATGACGATCGCGGGATTGAGGATACGATTGGTGTAGACAATGAGCGCAAGCGGTACGGTGAGGGACGAAAAACCATAACCGATGGCTCCGTTCACAAAGGCCGCAACAAAGGCCGTTGCGGCCAGAAAGATCGCGGCGGCATCGAAAGGGGGCATTTCGTTAGCTTCCAGTTTCGGCGTGGCGCCGGACAATGCGTTACGCCACCAGGACGTGAGTCTTCATCAGGCTCGCAGCGGCTTCATATCACTCGCAAATCAGCTCCGGTTGGCTTTGAAAGTCCTGGGGGCCGCGGTCAAGCACCGAGCCTCAATAGGTGCGCCCGTTGCCAACTCCAGATCGATCGCAACATCCTGGGAGCCGTGCGGTGTTTCCCACTACCTGACCAGGACAACTCAGCCAATATGG
>Ga0099822_1003643_pt1 | contig 19804 bp, 14 predicted proteins | sample CowpeawhiteBW_FD_76839 | JGI IMG/M metagenome (GOLD analysis project Ga0099822, IMG submission 76839) | Root nodule microbial communities of legume samples collected from California USA - Cow pea white BW | ecosystem: Host-associated > Plants > Roots > Nodule | place: USA: California | collected...
ATAAATAAATAAAAAAAAATAAATATATATATATATATATATATATATATATATATATATATAATTTGACAAAATTCAACCTAAATTTTAAATTTGTTATCATAAAGGGTATTAATATGATATGACAAACGATGTTTACGAAAATGTGATTTTAAGAATAGCGAAAAATAAGCTGCACATAATCATGAGATGAGATGAGTAAATTTATGTTTAAAATTTTTTTTCTTAAAATATTAACTTACTTGAATCTTTCAAATATTTGAATTCAACGAATATAAAAATAATATGTAGAATAAGACATAACGATAAAAAAAAATAGCATAAAAAATTTTAGATTTATTTTGAATATTTATAATTTTACATCTAGTTATAATCATTTAGATGAGATTGGTTTTATTATTAGATTTGTTGCTCAGTACACAAACTGAACCATTATATTTAAGTTAATGAATATAGGTAAATATTTTTATTTCACGCAGTAACCAATGATATACTTGATATGTTTGAGTTTAAATATTCAACTCTTGTTCATATATTGTAATATAATCCATCTTTATTTCTCTTATATAATAATGACATTCTAAGTGTATATTCTTTTCTCCAATATAACATGTCTTGAAAAGTCTCACATCGCCTAAGAAATTAAGGGAGTGAGTGTTAGTGATTATATAATGGGCTCTAAGTTCATGATGTTTCTTGGCCCAAATCTAAGATACTTTGAGTTAATGTTTAGCTTTTCTTATCCTCTATTGTAGTAAAATGTTCTGAGATGTAGTTAAATTCTTACTCTAAAGAGTGTGGGTGTACTTAGAATCAAAGGGTTGTGTTCCTTGTTTTTTATCTTATTTCTCTATTAATAGCAGTGTTATTGATATTGGATAACGGTCTATTAATAGCAGTGTTATTGATATTGGATAACAGACTATATCGGTGATCTCAAAAACCTTTATAAATTTATAACGAAAATTATAACGGGTTATGGCGGAAATAATGCGGTAAAGAAAATATAATACCCCCACATATAATTTTAATACAAAAATAATGATATTGAAGTATTATGATCATTGGTCACTATTTTTGTTGGACAATTGGTATGTCTTTTTTTTTTTGCAAAATAATTATAGTGAAAATAGAGAGGTAGAAAAAAATATTGAAAAAAGAAAAAAAAATAGGCGGTGGCCGGTGGCAGCAGCTGCTGGTAGTGTCTGATGGCGGCAGCGGCTAGCAATGGTGACTGGCAGATACAAAAGTTGATACTTGATGTTGGAAAGTAATGTTGAGAAGGGAAAGATTAAAAGGAGATTTACTTTGGGTAAAAGAATGTGTTTTAAGTTAATAGAATTTTACTGCTGCAGTAACTTAGGGTCAAAAAAGAAAATAAGAATGGAAGTAGGTAAGGTTAATTAAACAAAGTTTTGGTGGGTCTGGCCCATTTTTTAAAGCTTTAGAACCCAAATGCAATTAGGGTTTTTTGTATCCTTCTTTCTCTCACTTTCTCCCACGCCCTTCTTTCTCCCACGCCTTTGTTGCACTACCATCTACCATTTCTTCTCTTTTTGTTCTAAGTTCCTGATTTTTTCCTTTATTCAGCCTGATTTTTACGCCATGACAGTTCCGCCACTGCCACTCGCCATGTCTAAAGTGGCTGCCATGGATCGCCACGGGAAATCCTTCTAACATAGAAGGAAATAAAACTTCAAATAATTGTTGGAAATGCCACGTCACTTAATGAAATTCCGATATATAAATATGTGCAAGTATTATACTACAAGTTGATTTTATAAAATTAACATAGTATTAAAATCATGTTATAACCCATCATGAAAGAAATTGTTATTTATTGAATCTATTATTTTATTTGCTGACAAATCATCCAAAAGATATCTAATTTTGCACTTGATAAAATTGGATCTATTATTCCACTCGTGATAGATACAAATGATCCAAAAATATCTCATATAGATAGTCAAATTATATAGTATATATGTGAGTAAGTTCACCTTACAAATTGATTTAGAATTAAGTTATGACTGTAATAATATTTAGGTTTAATTACTTAGATGTTATCCACTTTGGTAGAAATATGTTAAACTAGTACCCGCTTTTAAAAAGTGTCAATTGCATCCTAACTTTTGAAAAAGTGCTTCAATTAGGTCCCTTTCGGATGGAAATGACTAACACCGTTGAGAGCGTGTCACGTATCAGTTTGTGATTTTTTATTTTATTTATTTATTTATTTTTTGCAAAAAAGAAAAAAAATACCATGTGTCAAGTCCTTGGTGTGACACGTGGCATTGTCAGTGCCACATGACAATATAATGCCACATCCCAGGTCACTATAAATGTCATTGTGTTGATTTCAATTTAGTTCTCATATATATCATCTTGATTCAGTTTAGTTCTTATTTATGTGTATTTGATTCAATTTTGTCCCAATTTTTTTTAATAATTAAAACCTATTTTTTATAAGATTAAAACTAATTAAGTATAAATATTTTTACAAAAATTAAGTACTAATATTTATATTAAAATTTAGTGGTAAAAATCATTTTATTAAGTCACTTTTTTAAAATATTATTATAACATTCATACAAATAAAAAAATTGATTTAAAATTAGTGAGAGACAATATTATTCTATTTAAAAAAATATTAATAATTAACAAAACCTGAGTTAATAATATACCATAAAATAATATGTTAAAAAGTCATTTTTAATAAAAAAATATTAGTATAACATTTATACAAATAATAAATTTGATATAAAATTTGAGAAAAACAATATAAATATCAGTACTTAAGTTTGTAAAAGTATTTATACTTAATTAGTTTTAATCTTATAAAAAATGGATTACAAAAATATTTTAATTATTAAAAAAAATAGACCAGAATTGAAACAAATATACATAAATAAGGATAATTACATTTGATAGTAACCTGACACACATTATATTGCCACGTGGCACTGACAATGTCACGTGTCACACTATTGACCTGACACATGATATTTTTCTTTTTGAAAACAAAAAATTTAAAAATTTAAAAAATTTAAAAAAAATCACAAACGGACACATGACACGCTGTTAATGACATTAATAATTGTTGTCTGAAAAAGATCTAATTGAAACACTTTTTTCAAAAGTTGGAATATAATTAGCACTCTTTTAGAAGTGGATACCAGATTAACACACATCTACCAGAGTGGGTACCATTAGAATAATTAAATCTAATATTATTTACATAACCAATAGATACATGTGAGGGACTGTACATTAATTGTTTTCTTCATTATGCATCCAGTGTGTATATATATATATATATATATATATATAGTCCATAAATTCATACCGGTTTTTAGCTTAATAAAAGAGTATGTGATGGGTTTTGCAACGATGTACAATTGTCTCTACCACATTCACAAACTTTACTGATCCATCAGATTGCCAGCAATTTTGTCATTTCTTCCTCATATTTATGTTCTGCTGAGCTATATCCCATTCAAAACTGTAATGTTTTTTGTTTGATGAATAGTTTTATTGCCCCCCAAATCAGAAAAGTCATTACATCAATTGTTAACGAATGTGGCAATCTGAGGAGAAAAGACATCTAACCAAAACACTACGGTTAGAATTAAGGTATTACAAAAAACTTGATCCAACAAGTACATTACATATAATAATAATAGTATGCTGCATTAGGAAATCAATAAAAAAATTTAAAAACTTAAAAAGATACTGACAAAAAATGATACAATGGTTATATAACAACGACGGGGAGGAATTACTTGGTCAAGGGAAAACTTCGTGCTGCATGGCATAATATCTATAGACTGTAGAACACGTATCACGCAAAAGTGAATAAGATTAACTCCCCAGCACACTCTCAAGAAAGAGCATAAATGGAGTATATTTCTTCATGAACTTCAAGCGACGAAGATCCGAGATAAATGTGGCATTAAAAATGGAGCCCATGTTTTGTTTTGTATTCAAGTGAAATCCATATTGTGGCAAGTGGGATTGCACGGAAAAGAAGAGCAGTCAATACGCTTTACAGCTTCTCGATCAAAGTACCAATCACCAACAGATTCAGCAATTGTCTGCTCCAGGGGTCAACAACAGTGAGGGGTAGCAAAAGGAACAGTATGACAGTATGACAAAAACTAAACAAGTACAATGTGAAGTAAACCAGACTAGGACGTAGTTTGCTGAAGTTTCTTTTTAATGTATAGAAGAAGTGTGAGTTTAGAGGGAAAGGGGAAGACACGTATTTCAGTTTCAGATAAAATAACTATATAATGCTTATACAAATAAACAGAAAATGTGAAATTAAGTTTTGTTATTTTACTACACTTTATATTTTAAAACATTATATTACTTTGCCTATGGTCCCGTGACTGATCTCAGGCATCGGAAAAAGCGGAAGAATTTGTTAGACTCTAACGACAATTAACATAAAAGTTGTCAAATCCCAAATACGGATCAATCACAACGGACTATATGTGCTAATGCTAACTGCTAAGCCATTATCAAGAAGTAAATGAATTGTTTGTCACAACTAGTGTTAAATGAACCATATTCACAGCATCAACAACATCAAAATCTAGTGTCGACTGGAGAACAAGTAAGGATCTTCCCATTTTAATGGAGAGATGTGGTTAAAGAAGCTAGTCCAGAGGAGTAGCTAATTAAGTTTGGCACTTAAAATATCAGTACCATGTTGTGATTCTATATTAGTGCTAGCTGCCAAAAAGCAAATTTCCTATTGTATGACCTTCCTGAGGTAACAAAACAAGGCCTACCTTATCATTTATTTCAGGATAGTTGGGTGAATTCCATGTCTTGAGTATTATATAGCTTATATTATCTACACTGCATATGTGAGGTTCCAAAACTATGATTACCTTATCATTTATTTTAGGAGAGTTGGGAGAATGCCACGTTACTTCCATCTCAGTCTGGCAATGGACAAAGCAGGAATTTATAAACATTCCAATCTCCTTTCGTTGTAGGAATTCATTCAAAGTCTTCAGTAAAGAGCCACGGTAACCTGACAATCATAATTTCCCGCGTTATCCATGCCTTGATGTGGCTATTATATTTATGTTCCAGGTTAGATTATCATTAATCAACATCTGTGCTATTCCAAATCTAATCCAATTGAAGGCTTACAGAAATTAATAAACCAAGACTTCAACAAAATATCCAGAACTATATGGTAGTGACAGTGTTTACTTACCATCAAGTTTATCAATCATGTTAGCATTACAATTGCGAATATTCAGTCTGCAGCTTTGCCAGTGACCAAGGGGATCTGATCCTTGAGGTACCAAGATATTGCGTATCTAAATACATTTTAACTCGTATCAAATGTGAGAATTTCTTTTAAAAATGTTAACAATGAAACATGCATGCTAAGGGAGCTTACCTGCCAGAAATCATAAGCTGGATGAACAAGGAACAGTGGAGTCTTTATGTTTTTAACAATTTCTTGTGGAAAGAGACACTGCATTACAAATATACATTTGATTGTTCTTTAGTTGAAATATATGACCAACTAATCAAATTTTACAGTTACAGATTATACCAAAGGCTGAGGCAACAAAGTATAATAAGAAGCTAAAAACCTGCCTTATATGGTTCCATTTTAGCAATGCAATCTTTGTGCAAACTTTTTTCAAGACCCTGACAACGAGATTTGCGATTATTATATAATTAAGAGAAAAAATTGCATTGTACTTTTCTTTATTTATACTTAACAGGTAAGTATAACCGTAATTCCTAAAAGAAATATTGCTATAACTATATAAGCAACCACACCTGGAGCTGGGCAACATCATGATAGAAGGATCTCATTGTACTGTTTCCACTAATATCCTTCCTGAAATTTGTGTGATAGAGATTATACTAATTACTTTAAGTAGTAACACATAACATGGGAGATGGTGAGCATGCCATGTACAGGTAATTAGAATTCAATGTACCAGTAGCACGATTTGTCAAATCTCAATAGCGGTTAATGAAACTCTGGTCCATTGCTACTCAAAACTTTTTTTGCTCAAGAAGTATCAACCAGAGATCACCCATAGTGTGATAAAATAAAAAGGTGTTTCGGCAACTTTCAGTTTACATTTACTAGAAATTATCATGACAGAAAAAGGAGCATGTTGAGAGAAACCTACTCATCTAGGAAGAACCCTGCATCAGAAAGGCACTTAACAGTTGCTTCTTTAGGAAGTACTTGTCGGAAGTTGTCACAGTGTATAAGAGCTGCTAACCCTCCAGCAGAGCATCCTGAGAGCAACGCCTACAGAAGCAGTCTTCTATCATCAAATGCTAGCGAGTTTTAATTCAAGGCTAATGCATCATAATTCATAAACAGTGCAACATATCAAAAGCATATAATCTGGAGTATGGAGTGAGATAATACTGCCTATTTAGAATTACATTCATGTCAAATGACAAGAACTAACACAGTAATTCCTTTAACACTTGAAACTGGACTTGTTCAAATTGAAAAGAAAAGATATAATCTATCATGTTAACGTCTATTCTTATTGCTCAAGTTCATTTAACAGAAAATGGAAAATATTTGTGCTTATTACTAAAGTTCATTTACAATAAAGAACAACCACTTTCTTATGCTGACCAACTCAAGCAAAAATTAGATTAAAGAGAAGTTATCCAATATAAACTAACAAAAAGTTTATTAAATGGTTTTTTCATTGTTGTGAATTGTGTGCTTAATCACCCATGTAACTATTTTATTTATAATCATTCAAAGTATAATATAGGAAAACCTAATAATGGATAATATCCCTAATTATCACCTATACATATTTCCCTAATTACTAAGATCAAATCATATTTTTATAGTCCCCTTTAAATTGGAACATATATGTCATGAATAAAACTTGTTACAAATGTGGTCAATACATAGCTCTTTGGGGATTTAGTGAGCATGTCTACTTGTTGGTCAATGGAGTTGACAAAGTCAGTAATGATCTCTCCATATAGCACCTTCTCTCCCACAAAATGACAATTTCTGTGTTTAGTTGGCTCATGAAAGACTTGGTTTGATGCAATGTGAATGGCAGTTTCATGTCATATATTAGTCGAGTATCCTGTGTATCTCCAAAGAAGTTGCTAAAGCCATGTAATCTTGCATGCAGTTGCTCCCTAGTCTACTACTCAACTTAAGGAATGGATTTAGCAACTATCTTATGCCTATTGCTCCAATAAGAAATCAAGTCCCCACAAATGAGAAGACAATATCCAGAAGTCTACCTCCCATGTTATAGTAATCCTTCCCAATCAGCATTAGAAAGAATAACAAACAAGTTTTGGAATTGCCTTCATCTGCATGTATTAAATCGCAACTTGGTGCATTCTAAATGTATCGAAGGATGTGTACCACAGCAATGACTATCACATGAGACATTTAGGAATTGGCTAACCACACTAACTACACATGTGATGTTTGGTCTAGTGACAGTGAAGTAATTCAGTCTGCTTAGTAGACGATGATGATATCTTCTGAGGTCTTTCAATCACTCCCCCTATTCTAGAAGAAGATTTAAATTAGGATCCATAGCACTAACGTTGGGGCAACAATCAATTATACTAGTCTTGGTCAAAAAGTCTGAAGCATGCTTCAACCGGGAAATGACAATCGTAAAAGGGATTAGCTCGGTCCATTTTGACTTAGTCCGTCAGTGGCTTGTCTAACAAATCGCATTGAAAATCTTGACCCACCTCACCAAAGGGTGGGCCATCCCACCAACTCTTTTTTAATTTTTTATTTTTAAAATTTGTTCTAAATATACATATTTAGAACACAATTTATCATATAAATGCTTTCTAAGTTTTCAATTGATTAATTAATGTCTCTAATTAAATAATTTAAAATAACTATTACCTTTACATCTTAATTACTATATTAAAATTAATATTTAAAACTTAATTTGTAAGTATTAATGAATGGAAGATCATAGCAACTGCATGAACAGAACGCACAAACAGTCCCATATGAACAGTGAGCGTGAACAGTACTGCATGGACAATGCGGCATGAACAATGTCGTTTGAACGTGCGTTGTGGAAAAAAAGAAAAGGGAAATATACAGGGAAAAAGAAAACCTAGCTCTATGATACTACAAAGAGTTTCTCTCTTGTGAATCGTGTGTTTAATCACACATGTAAATTCTTTATTTATGATCTTTCAAAGCATAATATTGAGAAAGCTAATAATGGCTATTAATGGAGAATATACCTAATTATCATCCTCTACATAATTATTAAGACCAAATCATATATCTTTTACAACTAAGATCGCAGGACCCCAATTAAAAGGACGTATACTAGAAAGAATACAAAGGAGATTGATTGTCAACCTCCAATCAAAGAAATTATAGGAGAAGGAATAGGCTAGGCCAAATAGAAATGCCTCAAAAGCAATTTTCCTTCTCAGTTGTGACAGAATGTTACAGTTAGATAGCCAACTAGGTAAGAACTACAGTGGTTAGTTAACTAACCATGCTAAAGGTTGTCATAAAAGACAGGGAAGCTCCAATTCGGAACATCAGAATTATTTGGAAAATTGTTAGTTCAAGAGTCCAGACCTCTAAAAAGACTGGGTAGCATCTGATCCAGTTGTACTAGAGTGCAGGGAATAAAGGTTGTTACTAGTCAATGCTGTTGTTGTGCTGGCAACAAACATAACAGTCAATAATAAACAAGGAGGAGAAAAAAAAAATCATTTTGGAGGGTTATTGAGAGCAGTGGGGAGGTGTAGAGTTTGAGAGCGGTGAGGAGTGTGTAGAGTTCTTTCTGTACATTGACACTCTTCTATCTCAAACTTGTCATCTCTCTAACCAAGATAGAGAACAGAATTCAATAAATAAAATCTTCATTATTTTTCTCCTTCATCTAAGTCTGATCCTGTTCTACAAGAATAATTGCATAATATGTCTTTCACTATGCATTGCATGAGGATAATAAGTGCGGAACAAACAGAATATTGACCACATTGTCCATTCATTTACTGCTTACAATGCAAGTGATAAAATTGAGTAAAAGACTGACAACCAGGTATTATATCCATTTTGATAAGCCTGTTTGTTATAAACAAGCTCAGAAAATTTTAAAAGATATGTTGGATTATTCTTGTGATGAAAGTATAACCTGCTTTGCTTCGGACAGGCCAATTGATAAGAGTTCATCCATAATAGCTTCCCATATGACCTGGCCTCTGAAAAATAACTCGCTTCCTCTCTGCTGTACAAAATATGTTTAAAAAATACATCAATATAAACCCAAATATATAAAGGTTACCAACAACCAGTATCAAATGTAAAATCAATCCTAACCTCGCTCTCGGGGTGACCAGCAAAAGATGCACCATCACAATAGCGTATCTTCACCTTGTTCCAGTTAAAGAAATCTGAATAAGTTTGACAGATCATTTATTCAATATGAAGTAACAGCATTTTCTCAACATATCAGATCGTCTATCTATCTATTTTTACCAACATACAAACAAACACACATTCTACACTTTCTGGCAGTAAAATCTACTCAACGGCCACATATGCATGTTAAGGGTGAGCTGGATATGTACTTATTCAAATTTGAGGGAAAATGTCACCAATACAAACAATCATGAATATCAGAACAGTAGAAATTTATTCCACAATCAGTCTACCAACATAATCAACAGAACCCAGAATACCAAAATGCCTAAACTAGAACAATGATGTCTTACTGTGTCTAAAACTTTGTCACCATACCATTTAATCATGAGAATGTAGCATCACAGAATTGGATGATAATAGGAAAATGTAATACATCGATGCATTGAAGTTAAACTCTTCAACAAATTGTAAGTTCCGACAGAAACAGAATAAAGAAAGATATCAAGAAATAGTTGACAAGCAAGTATCATCCTGTGATAGAAGCAGTTAAGTGTTACTTTGACAGTACATAAGCCAAGGGTTTAAATTGCAAGTTGCATCTGTTTCTGTGACCTACGTTGATATTGCTGGAAATTCTAGACAGATGCAGCCTGTGGAATTTAAAATTTAAAACAACGATATAAGCATGTTACAGTTACAGATATCTAACCTGGGTTTTGAGAGGGGTCAGGGCTCAATATTCCTGAAAAAGGAATAAGTTTTTCCATATAGTTAGAAGACCCCAAATGAGTGAATTTTCGTTGAGTACATGAAGCTATTGAATTGCACCACCCTCCTCCCTGCGCACACAATTGAAACCAGGTAATAATCAATAGCTTCACCCTCCTCCCTGCGCACACAATTGAAACCAGGTAATAATACTTTCGAGAGAAGTGCTAGTAACACATTTTCTCACATGCTTTATATTATCAGTTGAAAGTCATTAGAAACTATAAAATCACAAAGAAGACTTCTTAAACAAGAAATGAATGAAACCCTTACTATTTCGGGATTTTCAACACATTGAACAAATTCTAAAGAGTGCATTTAAAATGGTGTGTCTGAAGAGAAACTATTACATGGTAAAAAATCATCACTTCTATGTGACAGATTTCTAAGTTTTCAGTTATCAGTAAAAAGCACATAAAGTTCAACTATACGTAATGTAGATAGTCCAGTGACTATACTAGTCCCAAACTAGATTACATTTTTATGCCGGAGTGTTTTGAGAACATTTCTGTATTTAACAAAGTGTTAATAAAGGTGTATTAAGTATCACACAGACACTGACTAAGGCTACGATAGTACGGAAACATAAATCTGGTACTGTTCAATTTTCTGCATTAGAGAAAAAATAACAGCAATAAATACGTGCATAGTTTTTTTCTTCTTCTAAATTATTATCTTTAACATATGCATAACATAAATTAATTTTTAATTTAAAAAAATGCTTTATTTTTCCTTCATATTTTCACCTCAAGAACTGTTTCCCATACAAACAAACTTCTCTTGCAGTGTGTTGCCAGCTTTTCTCTATTCTAGAAACCAAACCGAATTTGACAAAAGCAAAATGAGAAACCTCAATGTGGAGCAACCAATTGCGAGATCCGGATCCGAACCCGCTTTGGAAATGGTAACCGGGGGCGCTCCCGTCCAAGCAAACTGCACACAGAGAGATGGAAATTCGGGATTCAGTTAAGGCGAAAAAGGAGGGAGGCGCGTGGGATGATTAGGGACGTACGCGCGCGCGTTCGATTGACGTTTCGGAGGAGCGTTAAGGGAACTAGAGTGGAGCGTGGATGGGAGGGATAACCGGGACGGGAACGGGAACGGGAATCCAAGTGAGAGAAGATAGAGAGGGAGAAGAGGAGGAGGAAGACGAATGCAGCGATTGCGTAGTTCTTGGAGAACCCAAGTATTAGGGCGCGAAAACGGAGATTGGAAATGGTTGGAACGGAAGAAGGAGAAGAAGAAGAATGAGGCATCGTTTTTGTGATGCAGGGAGAATGGGAATGGAGAGAGACACTGCGAGAGTGCAGGTAGTCGTTGATGGGATTGGAGTCAACGCAGCGTAGATATAGATGGATCTAATTCACAACGTGCTCGATGTCCTTTATTTAATGTTGTGTAGGATATTTTGCTTATGTTGTTGGGTGACACTACTGAAGTACATGTTACGCAAACCCTTCGCACATGGTCATTATTTGTTTAAGATATAACAAGAGTTAAAATGGAGGTGTGTGAATTTGATATCTGATTTTAAAATAAGTGTGAATTGCATCTTAATTTTTTAAAAAGTATTTTAATTAGGTTTTTTTTCTGTTAATCGCGTGTCATGTGTCAGTAGTTTTATTTTTATTTTTATTTTTTTTTTGAAAATAAAATTTCATGTGTTAATCTTAATTTAGATTTAGTCTCTATATATGTTTTTTTTATTCAATTTAGTCCTTATTTATGTGTATTTGATTCAATTTTGTCCAAATTTTTTTAATAATTAAAATATTTTTGTAATTCATTTTTTATAAGATTAAAACTAATTAAGTATAAATATTTTTACAAAATTAAGTACTAATATTTATATTGTTTCTTTCCCATTTCATACCAAATTTATAATTTGTATAAATGTTATACTAATATTTTTTTATTAAAAACGAAATTTTAACATAATACTTTATTAATTACTTTTTATTACCTACTCATGTTTTGTTATTTTTTTTTCCAAAATACAACAATATTGTCTCTTACTAATTGTAAACCAAAATTTTTATTTGTATGAATGTTATATTAATATCTTTATTATTAAAAATGACTTAATAAAATGACTTTTACCACTAAATTTTAATATAAATATCAAATACTTCATTTTTGTAAAAAATTTATACTTAATTAGTTTTAATTTTATAAAAAATTGATTTTAATTATTAAAAAAATTAGGTTAAAATTGAATCAGATATGCATAAGTATGGACTAAATTGAATGATTGAGACATACATGGAGACTAAATTGAAATCAACAAAGTGACATTTGATGGTGACACTGATACGTGGCATTGCATTGCCACATGGCACTAGCAATGCCACGTGTCACACCAGGGACCTGACACGAATTAATTTTTTTAAAAAATAAAAAAAATCATATACTGACACGTGATACGCCGTTAATGACATTAGTTATCTTCGTCTGAAAGGGACCTAATTGAAACACTTTTTCAAAAGTTTAGCTGCAGTTGACACTTTTTTAAAAGCGAGTATCAGATTGAGACACCTCTACTAAAGTGGGTACCATCTGAGTGATTAAACCTAATAAGTAATATTAGTACTCAAATAATAAAGGTGATAAAAATCTATAACACAATTAGCATCCATAAATTAAACCAAAATTCTTAAACACTATGTTTAAATTGAAATAAGAAATAGGTTTCATTCCATATTTTACCATAAAGTTCCACACTAATTGCACATTTTGTTGTGTTGTTGTATAAGTTGATAAAAATCTCGAACAAAGTAAATTTTGTTAAAATGTGTAGATTCATTACTTTAAGGACTTAACTACGGCGTGTTACGCGAGTTCCCCAAGATACAATATGAACTTTTTGGATTTTTCGATAATCTTAGACATCGGTGAACCTACATGTATATGAGGGTCCAAATATCTTTAAAAAAAAATATTTTACCCCTTCTAATCTTATATGTTTGCCCCCCATCCCCCCAACACCCCAACAAAAAAAAACGTATTAGGGTCTACATCCGCCACTGATCTCATAACTCGCAAGGAACTCTCAAAATAAATAAATAACTCGAGATGTTTCAAAAAACAAAGAAATGAGAAAAGAGAATGAGAGATCAAGAGAGGAGAAGAAATGAGAGTGAGAAGTGTGTCTTTTGGACGAGGCATCAAACACTATTTATAGATGGAGGAGAGGTATCGTGATGGGCCAAAATCCCATGGTTTTCGGTGGAAATATCCAACAACAAACCCAACATTCACAATAACCACGACGTGTAAAAAATCCCACAACTTGCGGAGGAGGAAAATGGTCAAATTGTGCCAACACTAGTGACTCCCAAGAATTTTGGATAAGAGAGTGAGTCTTGCAACGGACGAGAACGAGTGTTGTAGCAAACTGTAACGTTTATATTTTTCAATACATTTATATACTTTGTTTTTATAACAATCCCCCACATATTACAAAAGATAAGATATAGAAAGACTGAAAGAATAAAATCATGGATCTCATATGAGATGTAATACATAAGAGTTGGTATAGCAAGCTAAATGAACGAGTCTTAAATTGAGAAACTTAATACACAATGTAGTTGGTATAATAAGTTATATGAACCAAAAACACTTAGTGTGTGTTAGTTGTTTATCAATCATAGTACAACCTCACAATCCTTGTTGTTATTGTTGTATTGCGCTTACTAAGCCATGTGTGTGCCCGATATTCATAACTGCTATAGAGATCTTGTCAATATCTCATTCAAGCAGCCTCACTCAACACTTATATAGGTGATTTCATCAACTGTATGTTGCAAATCATACATCACTCGCAAGGGATATAAAAATCATTAAAATTTTATTTAAACTAAAATTGTTACACCGTTTAGAAGTTTAATTACAAAGTTTAACCTCTTAATAATGCAGTCTCTAGCACTTTCACATACACACACACACACCATAGGAATGGACAAAATTGATTTGAAATCAATTTTAGTGTTATCAAAACCAACATGTGACTTGTTTTTACCCATGTGAACCTTATTCATAGGATCTTCAATCACAAAGGTTGGGTTACCATCACTTATTTGTTTGCAAGTGACTTAAGTTTCATTCCCCTTGATGTTTCTAAAATCATGTTTCTTCCAAAGGGTTTTGTCAAAGGATCTACTAGATTCTGTTCTGACTTCACATTGTCAATGGAAATTATTCCACTCTTTAGCAGTTGCTTCACCAAATTATGTCTCACTTGTATATGTCTATTCTTTCCATTGTAGTTCTTATTTTTAGCTATAGTTATTGTCGATTGACAATCACAATGTATTGACACATATGAAGTTAGTTTCATTCCTAGTGGAATGTTTGCTAAGAAGTTTTTCAACCACTCAACCTCACTACCAACCATTTTAAGAGCAACAAACTCAGATTACATTGTTAATCTTGCAATAATTGTTTGTATGGCCAGTCTCCATATAATTGCACTATTCTCAAGTGTGAATACATAACCACTAGTAGACTTTGTCTCATCTGAATCGGAGATCCAGTTAGCATCAATGTATCCTTCTAGTACAGTGGGAAATCCACTTTATTCAATAACATAATTCATTTAACCTCTTATATATCTCATAAGTCTTGCAAGTGCATCCCAATGTTCCTAATTAGGATAATGAGTGTACCTACTCCATCTACCTACTACATAAGCAATATTAGGTTTATAAAAGCTTATTAAATGTAGTAAGCTCCCAAATATCTAGGTATACTAAGATTGAGAAATAGATTCTTCTGTATTTTTCTTTAATTTAAAGTTAGCATCATAAGGGTGCTCACTAGTTTGAAATCATAATACCTAAACTTCGTAAGAAGTCTCTCAATGTATTGTTCTTGGAATAGTAATATACTTGTTCCATTTCTTATGATTCTAACACCTAAAATCACATTGGCTTCATCCATATCTTTCATTTCAAATTTAGACCTTATAAACAATTTAGTTCTAAAGACTATATCAATACTTGTACCAAAGATTAACATGTCATCCATATACAAGCATATAATAACACATTCATCACTTTTAGATTCAGAGTACACATGTTTATCAACACCATTAGGTGTAAAAACATTTTAAAGTACCACATTATCAATTTTTTCATGCTATTGCTTTTGTGCTTATTCCAACCCATACAAAGATTTTAAAATTTTGCACACTTTGGTCTCTTGACCAAGAACAACAAACCCTTCAAGTTTAGTCATATAAATTTCTTCCTCTAATTCACATTTAGAAAAATAGTCTTACCATCTATTTGGTGTATCACTAGCTTATAGAGAAAATTCTAGTCATAGGGACAAAATTATCAAAGTAATCTATGTTGGGGTTTTGAGTAAAATCTTTTGCTATTAATCTTGCCTTATACTTTTCTATGGATCCACCAGTGTGATATTTTTTCTTAAAGATCCACTTACAACCAATGGATTTTTCTCCTCTCGACAAATTTACTAAAGTCCATATTATTTTTCTAAATTGATTCAATTTCAATCATAATGGCCTTATCCCAATGTGTTGCATTTGGAGCACTAGTAGCTCTTAAAAAACTTGTTAGATCATTTTCAACTAGAAAGATATAAAAGTCATCTCCAAAAAGAAGTTTTCTTCCTTTATCTTTTACTTATTCTCAAATCCACACTTGACATCATTCTTAGTATCTATAGGTTGTTCGGGTGTATTACTAACCTTTTAAAGGAAATATATGTTCAAAAAACACAACATTGTTTCTCTCCACTATAGATTATGCTCAATTACATAACTTTTAAGAACAATAAACCTATAGGCAACAATATGTTCAACATAGCCTAAAAGCATACAATTAAAGATTTTAAAGCCTATATTCCTTTTCTTAGGATCGAGTAACTTTACCTTAGTTAGACACCCCCACACTCTTAGATATTTAAGATTAGGTTGACAACCTTTTCATAACTCATAGGAAGTTTTACCAATTTTCTTATGAAGTATCCTATTTCGTAAAAAACATGCACCGAGAAGATATTCTCCCCACAGGTTATCAACTACATCGTAACTAATTACCATGGCTTTCATAATTTCTTCAAGATATCTACTTTTTCGCTTAGCTAATCCATTAGAGTCTTAATTTTCTTATTCAATTGATTTTCTACTTCCTCTTTATAAGTTAAAAACACATCAAATGTTTCATCCTTATGTTTGATTAAGTATACTTTAGCATATCTAGAATAATCATTTATAAACATTACAAAATAATGTTTACCACCTTTAGACATTATTTTTCTTAAATAAGTTAGATCAGTATGAATTAACCCTGACAATTCAGTTTGAGGTTCCACACATATACAACACGTGTGCCTGGTAGCACCAAGGTCTACCCATTTGCTCACTAGATTTTTTGTGTGAAATGAATGCAACAATGGTATCTTCCCCTCGATTATATTTGCCTTAAGAAGATTGTCATTTATTAATGTACTTCTGCACTAAGGTGCATGATTTCCACATACAAATTTATTTCCCTTCTTCTTGAAGGTGAGGTGGATCCTTTGGGATGGGAATTTCGAAAATTGTTTTTCTTTTTCTGATCAAGTTTATTCTCATACCTTTTTGGAGCAAGTTTATCTTTTACCATATTTGCTTCCATAGTTAATGTTTTGGCCCTTACAGTAGAACACTCATTTCTATTGGTATCTTCAATGATGATGTGTGTAATAAGTTTTGGTAGTGACATCTGCTTGTGTATGTGTTTCAATTGTTGTTTGTAGTTAGTCCACGATGGCGACAATTTCTAGATCAAAAGTTTTGAAATGAACTCACCAGGAAAAACTATGTTCTCTAGTTTGATATCTTCAAGTAGCTTGTGGTACTCGTTAATTTGGATATTGATGTTTTTATCTTCAATCATCTCTCAGCAGTAGTAGTTTCCTATGACAAATCTTTGTCTGACAACATCTTTGGCAGTATATTTGAGAATCAATGAATCTCAAATGTCTTTCGCTTCCTTATATGAGTAGTACACATATAACAAGTCATCAGACAAAACATTAAGTAAAGTGTGTTGGGATACCTTTTTCGAATGATTTCAGTCTTTAACTTTTTTTTACAGGTGTATTGAAGTCGAGTTTTGAAGATGTGAGAGTAGTAGCAACTCCATACATACCTAATAAGGTAGACACATGCTCTGACCAACGTCAAAAGTTATTTCCAAAGAATACCTCAATTTTCAACATGTCCGGGAATGGTTTTGTAAATATAGTATGAGGTCTGGAAATAATATTTTGATGCTCCAGATTTTGAATGTTGTTAATGTCAGCCATAAGTCCTAAAGATTGTTGTATTGTTGTATAAACTGATGGAAATCACGAATAAAGTAGACTTCTTGAGGCATGTAGATTCACACTACCCTTAAGGACTTATCTGCAACGTGTTACGCAATTCCTCTAGGATACAACAAGAACTTCCTTAATTTTTCAAGGATCTCAACACTAGCAAGGAACTCTCAAACTAAATGAATAAATAACCTAGGATTTCACAAAAGAGAATGAAAGAACGACAATTAAGAGAAGAAATGAAAGCGTGAAATGTGTCTTTCAAAGGAGGCGTCGAGCAGTATTTATAGATAGAGGAGAGGTATTGTGATGGGCTAACATTCCATGGCTTTTAGAATAAATATCCGGCAACAAACCTAACGTTCACAATAACCACAACTTACGAAAAATTCTACAACTTGCAGAAGGGTAAAGCGATCATTTTGTGCCAACACTAATGACTCCCAAGCATTTCATATAGGAGCGTGAGCCTTGCAACAAATGAGAATGAGTGTTACAACAAACTGTTACTGCTACATCACACTGTCTCTACCACATATCACAATGTTAGCTTCACATATATAATTTGTTTTTTATTTTTTTTAATTATAAAAAATTAAAAAAATTAAAAAAATTAAAAAAATTAAAAAAATTAAAAAAATTAAAAAAATTAAAAAAATTAAAAAAATTAAAAAAATTAAAAAAATTAAAAAAATTAAAAAAATTAAAAGATTAAAAAAAATTAAAAAACTACGTGACACGTAACACATAGTTAACATTGTTTATGCACCACTAACAGAAAAAAATTAATTACAATAATTTTTTTAAAATAGAGATCTAATTGAGACAAAAAAAGATTATCTACTTGAGATTTTCCTACAAAAATTGAAATCAATGAAATTATTTAACCATAAAACAAAGACACTATGGAATTTATACTTATTTATCCTAAATATGGACTACATATCTATTTCTCTAATACAAACTATAAAAGATTCTACTAAAAATAAATATTTACAAATATTTTCACATTCACTTTACTTTTTACTTACAAAAGTGCATAATTATTTCACATTATCCACAAAACTCCACTTAAATTTAGTAACGAGTATATAACGTCATTTTAGACTAATTACACAAAGTTTTCTCCCCTATATAATATTGCTTTTACAAGGTTTCACACTCAATGAAGTAAATGTGAAATACAATATATTAATATGTGTTGGTTAACCCTCTACGTTATAATTCTTTTTTTAATAAAAGGATATTCTTTATCTGACTAGTCATACCATGGTAGCAGAACATTTAATGTTCAACGAGTAGATTATGCATTTGTTGAGATTTTCTATGAAATTTACTAGTTTGCTCTTCAAAACTTGTAAAGAATTCCATAAACATCCAATATTATATTGCAATCATCTATTAAGATCTTAATCATCTTTGACTTAAATATTCTAATACTTCAACAGAAGACATATAATCATTTATATGATGTTCAAACTAAGATTGTTTGACTACCACTTATAAAACTTCTTATACTTTTACTTACGTGTGGTTTATTCATTTTTTCAGAAAAATAATTATAAAGGACAAATTAGATTTGTTTCATTGACCCTGAAGAGATAAAATATGTTTAAATTTTAAATAATGTAAAATTTAAAAGATTTAAAAGTGAAACTAAACTAATAAAATGTTTAGTAAAATATAGAATTAATATTCTTTTAATTTTAAGGAGATTCTTTTTGTGCCAGAGGTCATTTCACATTTCTAATACATAACTTAATAATAGAAATACTTTAAAAATATTAATAGTGAAATTTGTCAAATTAAAAGTTGGTGACAAAATGTGAAAAAATATGAAACTTCAACAATGAAATGTGATGTTAAACCAAATAAAAACAAACATCCCAAAAAAAGTTATGTTAAACAAAAAATTATCATGCTATTAATACACTATTAATAAAAAAAAATACTATTTTGATATACACAATTTTTTTAAATTTTACTCTTTTAATTAATTATTTTTTAAATATAAATAATTATTTATAATAAACAACTATATTTCAATTTTACCCATTTAATAATTATTTTTTAATTCAAAATAATTATTCATAATAAAAAAATCATTCATACAAAAAAAATATTTATTTTTATAATCATTTTATTTAAATTATTTATAATTTATTAATTTTTTATTTTAATAATTAAAAATAATTTTATCTATAACTATATATAAAGGGGATTCCCTCTTTTGTGTCCACATTTCATAATTCCAACTTTACCCTTTATAATTTAATTATTTATTAAATTTTTAAAAATTAA
>Ga0099822_1003648_pt1 | contig 19795 bp, 10 predicted proteins | sample CowpeawhiteBW_FD_76839 | JGI IMG/M metagenome (GOLD analysis project Ga0099822, IMG submission 76839) | Root nodule microbial communities of legume samples collected from California USA - Cow pea white BW | ecosystem: Host-associated > Plants > Roots > Nodule | place: USA: California | collected...
ATCAAGAAATTTGCAAGACAGCAGAGTTTTCAGTTTAACCTATGAGAATTCATCACCACAACATGGAGAAGGAAGAATTACACGATCAGATTCAAAATTCAGAGATTAACTAGCGAATTCTAGCTGGAATTGAACCTAATTTTTAATAGGAGACCTACCTAGGAGACTGGAAGCTGAGGGAGGAAGCCGCTGAGGTTCCTGTGGGTTGATCCTTCTTGAATCTGAGTATAGAAAGGTTGAATTAGTAAGACGTGGTAGCAACAGAGAAGAGAGGTTGGGAGGTTGCTGGTTGCAGAGAAATTGAGAAAGTGAGAAGAAAGGAAGCAAGGCTTCTATTTTTAGGAAATCAGAAAAGGGGTATCACACTTTGGCTAATACTTTTCCACATCACAACAATTAGCATTAAATGTCATAAAGGCTTCTAATACCCGTATTTATTAAATAATTATTTATTTTGTTATTTAAATTTCTCGGATCTTACAAGTACACATACACCAGATCCAATAAACTCAAATTGGATTCCTTAATCCGATATTAACATACACAACACATCATATATAGTCTGGTGCACTCAAACCGAAATGTTGCCTGGATTTCATAATCCAGTCCCATCAATCTTGATTTATCAATTTGGTAGTTGCTCAATTCATATAATTTCCTCGGAGTTCTCAATTTGGTTGCATCTCACCGCATTTTCCTCCATCTGGTGGCCTTAGCTGGATTCTTCATTTCGGTAGTCCTGAATCTGGAAACACATAATCTGGTGCAACTCTCCTAGAGCATACAATATGTTCGCTCCCTTCCTTAACCGGAACAAATAATCCAGTATTCTCTAACCAAATCTGGTACCACACACTTCAACCGAGAGCCACCTTGATGGACCTCTTTGGAGTAGAAGTGGAAGGAGATCCATAATAATGCAGCGAAAATAGAGGAGGAGGTGTGCTAAACTCTCGACCATGGAAGATTGGTGAAGAGGAAGAGTAGAAATGGAATTATGGAATGGAAGGTAACTAGAGGAAATGTTGGAGAAGGTTAGCCATGTGTGCTATCAAATTAATAGAAGGGTGGAGTGATCTTAACACTAGCATCTATTAGCAATTCAAGACTCCTTTTACATGTGCATAGAAAGCTATCATTTATAGTAGATTAGCTTCCTTAATGCAATTCAAATTAGGCACAAATAAAACATAGATGTAGCTTGAAGAGCAAGCTTGATTCTTGGCCATATGATGTAGGATATGATGCAAGATGACACCAAGTGTCCTTGTCACATCCTCCTTGCCACCTTCACACTCTTTTTGCCTTGGTCATGCTTAGCTTGCTTGTCTCCATGTGTAGCATATGCCAAAGCATTCTTGGCCAACAAGGAAATTGGGCTCGGCCCAATTTTATGCACCATGTAATCACAAATGTTCTAGCTTATTTATTGAAAGCAAAGCCTAAACAATGACCCAATTTAAATCTAAACTATGACATTCCATGCATCAAATCATATTTTGTAGATTTCTTTGGCCCATGTGAATAAAGTGAAAAGCCCATGATTGACTGGATCATCTTGTGAGAGGCCCATTTGTATCTTCTTCATCATGCTTCTAGTGATTGGGGTTCGAGGTGGGCTTAGGCTTGTTGATGCATTTGGGCTTAGGCTTGTTGGGATCACATCACACCTCCCTCCCTCTAATCATATGTGCACATGCAACAAAGAGGATGATGATACCTCCATTCCAGCAGCCCCATCACCTTCATCACCTAAACAAAATCATCAGAAAATATAGCCACCCTCAGCCTCATTCTCACACGAACTATCACATTTTGTTCTCCATTTTTACCTACCCTACTCTTCAATCCACAAATAATACATGGTTTCTTCTTCACCCAACATAATCTTAATAGAGAACCCAATAACCCAAATCCCAAAAAAAAAATAGAAAGAAGGGCAAACCAAATGGTGGGAAGAAGAAGAATAAGAAATTGAAAATGGGTGAAGAACACGAAGTCTGTGTGTATGTAGGGAGGTATAGCGTTGTGTAGATGAAGAAGGGAGGTGTGGTGCAACTTTTTGATTCTAAGGTTTTTTAAGACAAAGATAATGAGGGTAAAATAGGTATTTTCAATTTTTTGGATGTGTAGGAACAAAAAATAGAGGTATATGAAGAAACACCCTAGTAATAGCTAGCAATACAACCCAAGTTGGTGACCTGAAAATATCCACTCTTCCTAGGCCATTTCTTCCTGCACCCTGATATTTTCTTCCTACACCCCCTAATTTTTAAAAACCCATTTTTACCCTCATAACATTAAAAACCCTAATTTGATTTTCTTTTCTATCTTCTCCTTCCTTATTGATGTTGTTGTTGCACCCATTCTCTTGCATCCCATCTTCCACTACTAAATTTATAAAAAAAAAAACTAATTTGCAAAACCCTTACTCATTACTCATCTCACTAATTGCACCTCCATACTTCATTTTATGTCAAGACTTTTCACTACACCTCAATTCCTCATTCTTTCTTCATTCTACCTTCAACACTTTTTCCTCCGATGACTCTTCACCTCCTTTGAAACCACTAAACTCCATGGCTGAAGCTTGAACAATCTACATTTTCATAGCTTCAACTCTCTGCACGTCCATTGCTCAAAGTTTGTGGAGAAAGTGGTTCGTCCTTGTTGCATTAGGTGTCCCAGAGAATGAGGTAAATGGGTTTGAGTTTTGTTGTTTTTGACATTGTATTTGATTGGAATGTATTCGTAGGAAGGGATTTCTCTTCATGAGATTTTGATTTTCATATTATGAATTATATTGGATGTTGAACGAGATTTCGAATCCGAAAGCATACCGAGATGTACAATTCGGCATGTATTTACATGCACAATTTTACAAATCAGTATGTTTCCGTATCCAAAGTCAGTTTGACATTAAATAACTTAAAATACATTACGGATAGGGACGTCCTGCACCACTTGCATCCAGCCTCCGAGGGTAGCATTAGAGTGTCCTTGACCAAGGGAGGTGCTTGGAGGTGTTTTTGTTTAGGGAAGGTCTTCTCCAACAAGGTGATTTTGTTGGGAAATGCCAGAAAACAAAGGATGATTTGGTCTTTAAAAGCTTTTCACCCTCGATGAAGGAGATGGAGGTGCAAGAAACATGTCAAGAATTGAAAGATAAATGATTTTAAGTTTTTTTATTAAATTTTTCAGTAACGATTATATGGTAATTTCAATAAGACTGTGGGTGGAGGACAAAATCATGGAGGTGTAGGAAGAAGCAACCCTCTTCTATCATACTCGACCAAATTATTTGTACCCAAGATGGTTGCAATAGTATATAAAGTTCTCAACATTCAATCTAGTTACAACCTTCCTTATCATATTTTATAGAGTTGTCAAAGTGGGTCAGAACCCGTATGCCAAGCCGACCCACCACGGATTCAGGTCGAGTTGGGTTGAACTGTTTTTACAAATTTGAGTACGGGTTAATTTTTGACCCTGTCCACCAAGAACTCGACTCACCCAGATTGAACTTGTGGTGAGCCGGGTTGGCTCATCACCCACATGTAGATAAAGGATCACACATTTTTTTTGTATTTGGGTTGGGTTGAGTTGTTTTTTTTTAACCAACATATTGGATTGACAAATGCAAACATAATAGTTTTGTGATTTTGGTTTGTATTTTGTGTTGAATATTATTTTGGATTGTATTTGGGGTTGAATATTATTTTGTATTGTATTGAAGTTTATTTAGATTTTAATCACAATTTTTTTTCTGAAACAGAAGAAAAAAATTGTATTTTTTTTAATTAAGTGAGTCATTGAGTCAATCTATTTAATCCACTAACTCGCGTGATGTATCGTACTGCACCAAATAATCCGTTTTGACAGTTCTAATGCATTAAATTTTGGAAATATGAGGCATAAAATCCGAGGTAACTTCGTCTAAAATTAATTTTCGAATAGTTCAGATTTAGATGATATTTAATCGTTCAAAGTTAAGATAAATTCCATTTCGGTCATCTGAAATTAAAATTCATCTTTTTAACGTCTATTTAATAAAAAGCCAAATATATGACCATACTTTATCATAATAATGTAAAAGGTTATTTGGTAAATAATTTATAATTCGCTAATCATTTACGTGAAAATTTTCAAATATATATAATTAAGTTTATGTGTGTCATATTCTTTTTTAATACAATTATGTCTTTTGATGGAGACGAGGCATCAAGACATATATTCATTTTCAAAAGAGAAGGAAAATATAAAAAACACTGGTATACAATAGTAGTTAAAAAATAATATAATAAATTTGAAAGTTCAGCTTAAACTTATTAAGCTTAATTTAGTATATTTTATAATAATTGTTTTAATATATGTTGGTATATACTATATCAATTTAAAAAAGAAGGAACTCTAAAATATAACACCCTCACAAACTATATAGTATCTTAGAATATAAATTTTGTATAGACAAGATATATGTATATAAGTATACATTTTTACAAAAAGAAAGTCACAAATACTTTTAGAAATTACTCTTGCATTTGTACTTATATCTCTATTGAAATAAAATTTTAACATAAAAAATTGCATATAAAAGAAGGAAACGTTTAAATTTAGCAAATAACAACAATTCAATTTCATTAAAAACTATCATATAACAATTATATATACTATACATGAATTTATACATCAAGATATTCAACAAATAAAATCTCAATTGATGTTTTAGGAAAGACATGTATTAAGTATGTCTCACAAAAGTTTAACATATAATACAAACTCTTAGATTTGTGAGCGAACTTACTAATGATGGATCACGATAAGTTCATTTACAATCCATACCTGCACATCTATACATGCACAATACCCTCAACTTCTTACCATGTAATGTCTTAATCTATGAGACTAAACCATCATTGAAACAAGGGAATCTCTATTACTATATATATTTCAATACTATAATACACAAATCAAACCATCATCCGTATATCATCTTAGATTTTTGACCCTAAATTCATATAAGTCGTATAATTCTCAATAACCCTTTTCATACAACATAATTCATTGAAACAAAATCACAAATCAATTAAACATACAAACTAATATTCATTTTACATTTATAATAAACATTTAAATAAAATTCGTTAAAGAGACCAAAAGAGAAGAGAAAGGAAAAAAATGTTTGAAAAAAATAGCTTAAGCGAGAGCCACTTTAACAAATACAAGTTCCAAAAAATTCAAAATTATCAATATAATTTATAATTTGCTCAATCATCATTCTCATGAGGAACATGCCCCTACCCTTCATTTATCTTTTCTTCCTTTTTTTTCTCCCTCTCTATCTAGTATTTTCTTTTTTTCTTTTCTCCCTGTCGTATCTCTAATGTCATATCTCCATGGCTCATCTCTTTCATAATCTAATCACACCTTACAATAGCTAAATAGTCGGGAAACATTTTTATCTGATCAAATTTTCAAATAAAGTAAGTTTTTGTTTACTCCATAGATTCTTTCTTCTCTAACTTTTCATACAATTTGTTATCAACTTTGATGAGTCATTTGAGAAAAGTGATCCTCTCAACTTGTTTTACTCTGGAATTTGGTTATATTTGGATACTTTGCTTTAGATCCCTAGATTTTGAGTAAGTTTGTGTCTGAACTAGCAGTTTAATTGGAATAAAAGATTACAGGTAAGATAAGCTGTTATGTTCTTTGATAAAACTACAAGATAGATGACCTATATGCGAATGTGACTTAATAACTAGTTTTTGGTTCCTATAGAGGAATTGTCATTGGTTGAAAATTTGTGTGAATGTTTAAACTTTATTGTTGTTGAATTTTGTTTGATGAATGATTGTTTAAAATGTTTTGAATTTGATACTTTATTGATGTGTTGTTATATGATGACTAGATTATGCATGTGAATTATAGAATTTTTGTGATTTGAGTTTTGATTCCTTCCTTATGATAGTTTATGAAATTGATATTAGCTTAAACATACATACTTTGAGTAAAGAATGATGTTCGAGAAACTTATAGTTTGGGTTAATCATTTGAAATGTTTAGAAGTTGTATTATTAAAATACTTTTGGAATTCTTATTAAAGTATGGTTTGGTTGTGCTATTAAGGCTAATTTCTCTTATATTTTCACTCAAGTGAAGAATTTTTCTCAATCGAAAATAGAACAAAGATTTAAACCTTTATTCATTGTCCTATTTTCACTTGAAGCGAAAATAGAATTGAAAATAACTTTGTTTTCAACCTTATTTTCTCTTAAATAAAAATAGCATTACGATTGCACCTAATTTTTGTCCTACTTAAGCTAAAAACATTCTTTTTCCTTCTAATAAAAAAATCTTGTTATGATAGTTTTTTTTTTACAATGACTTTGATACTATGTTAGTAGTGAACTTTAAACCTAACTCAATCCCACAAAATCGACTTTTGATGTGAGGTTTGCACCCCACTTATATATTATAAAATTGCTTTATCTCTAGTGGATGTGAGACTTCCAATAGAAGTTGTGAGTCAACATTTCGCTTATCGAATATGTTCAATGGATAAGATACAAGTGTGGTTTTCATGATTTTGAATATTGATGTTTTTGATATAATTGAATTGTTTATTTTTTTTGTTGTTATCTATTATAATATTTATTTTATACATATTTTTTTAATGGTTCTAATAAATTCTCTATGATGTTGTTGATGGTAATAAAAATCCATGATGGAACTAATTTGGTATGTAGGTCTGTTTATAGAGAAATAGCTGTCATGTTAAAATTAAGGTTAAGGAATATAGTGTATAATTAATTAAAAAATAGTTATTATTTGAAGTAATTAAAAAAGGATTTATTATTTAAAGAATGAAAGAAAAAGATTATTATTTGAAGTAATTGAAGAAAAACTTATCACTCAAAATAATAAATTAAAATAATGGAAGAATAAGTTGTTGTTAAGAAGATTAAAGAGGAGTTATTATTTATTGAAGCACCAATTATACATTTAATTAAATCACCATCAAATTTAGCAGTGGGTCTGGTCTACAATTAGAAGTGTTGCTGCTATCTTTGGTAATTATTACAATTCACATTTACATGTTTTTTTATTTCTTATCTCTGGAATTCTATTAAGTCTTCTTCGTCTTAAAACCATTCTTTGATGAATCATTTTTATTTTTTAGAACAATTAGCTTTCCGTTTTTGAAATGAACTCTTATTTAAATTTACTCTTTAAAACCCACTGTACCACACCAAGCTAACTTAACAATATAATGATAAAACGATCACCATATACCAAGGCATTCGAGTAACCGGCCAAGATCAGTAACCTAGACGTCTAAAGGAACTACCTGTCTAAGACGGCACACAAGCAATACAAATCGTTAAGGGAAGTAGTCGGTTGAGGCCGATAACTTCAATATACTTAGTAAAATGGGAGTCCCCGCGTTCAATAGGTCTTAAGGACCTGGGTTAGGGCCCAGGCCCACTCACAGTCCAAGCCAAGGCCCAACCCATGGGATAATCAGACATAATTCATGCTCTATAATACGCGTGGACCTCAGTAATTAAATGTACGCATTCATTAATCACAAATTTGACCTTTATGAGAGTTTTGACTCACTTGAACTTCGAAGTCCCTTCTGCAGGTAACTCCTTCTGGGTTCAAACCGACATGTATCAACTGGGAAGAGGCCAACTGAGACTGAGGAGATAGCGTAGTACATGGTAAGGTGACGCTTGTGCCTAACTCATCTTATTTGTTTCTGTATAGGAACACCTACTATTCTGAATAGTAGTATTCATTTAATCTTCTTGACAGAGAAAAAGAAGTTATAAATATAAAATGAACATATAAGTTTTATTTTTTCGTTTTAAATCCAGGAAATCAAATTATTCTAAAATTAAACATAAAAATATTTTCTCATAATATAGTTGCTGCATTGAATTTTACTAATTTTTTCTTTTAAAGGTTTCATCTGTTCTCTGCATTCATTTTTACTCAAATTGAGAATCTAAATATGACTGCTTTAAACAAAAAGAACTCATAATTTTTAAATTTAATTTATTGTTTAAATTTTAAATATTTATTTTTCACATGAAAACATGGTTTAAAGTATATTATAATTGTGTTTAAATTTCAATGAACAAAACATTTTCGAATCAACTTTTTGGTCAATTAAACAGTTAGTCAACATATTTAACATTTTTTTCTTAGATCAAGTTAGAAGCCTCAACTCAAATTTTTAATTTTCTTAAAAGTACAATAAACTAACTCAGCATGGTTTACTTAAAATATAATAATATTACACTCGGTTCGTATTTGAATTTAATATCATTTAGAAAAACAATTTTAAACAAAGGAATAAATTATTGATTCCGTGACTAAAAGTCATTTAGAATACTCTAGAAGAAAAAAATTAGTAATTATTAAATAAAATAAATGGTCAACATTTGGTTATATTTGATAATAAAAATAATGATATTTAAGACCAGACAAAAGAAAAGGAAAAAACTTTTTTGGAAAGAAGGCAGACTTTGCATGACTATGCAGTTTTCACATTGTTGGTGTACTTCAAATTACAATTGGACAGGTGGGCTTGCATTGATGAGCTGAACAACGGCGTTGGCCCAATAAATGTGGGCCTCTCAGTCCACAGAAAACGAAAACCGCCATTCAATTTTGGTGTCCTTGATTCCAACGGCAGTCCACAGAGACACAACACACACTCACCAACTTCGCGAGTGCGCTTCCTAAGGGCCTAGTCATTTTTGCTGTTGTCGTCTCCTCAACGCAACATCATTATCAACATCACTATATAAACCCCTCTTAACCCTTTTCCTCGTGTTCACTTCTTACCCAACCTCACACCTACCTTGCTCTCTCCGTTCAACTACCTCACCGTCTTCTTCCTCCTCGATCATGTCTCACTTCAAGGGCAAGTACCATGGTACTTCTCTTCCTCTATCTCTCACTCTCTTTTACTTCGATCTATTCTCATACCACTCGTTTCTTTCTAGATCTAACTGTTTCATATGTTTATCTATTGATCCGTTTATTTTATGCCTTTGTTTGAATTAATATGGACTTGTTTGTGTGGATTTAGATCTGATGGACTCAGATCTGGTTTTTCATTCGAATTTTTGTGGAAAACTCGTTTGTGATTGTTTATATATCTGCTCTTTCGCGAGATTTTGTTCTGGTTTATGAATTCTGCGTCGTTGTTGATAGTCTAAGGTTTCTTTGTCTTACCTGCTGTTTTTACTGCACATCTTTGTTCAAACGATGAAGTTCAACTTGTTTCTTGTTTATTTTGTTCGTCTTTTTTGGATTTGTTCATGTCTTATGCTGTTTTTTTCGGGATGTTTGGATTTGATGTCTGTGTGGTGCTGTTGGTTGATGATTTTGCTTGCAGATGAGCTTATTGCCAATGCTGCTTACATTGGCACTCCTGGAAAGGGTATTCTTGCTGCTGATGAGTCGACAGGTACGATTGGTAAGCGTTTGGCCAGCATCAATGTAGAGAACGTTGAATCCAACAGGCGTACTCTTAGGGAGCTGCTTTTCACTGCTCCTGGTGCTCTTCAATACCTCAGTGGAGTCATCCTCTTTGAGGAAACCCTCTACCAGAGCACCGCTTCAGGTACTCGATTTTCCAGGATCTTAATTGGTTTAGTTTGTGATGAGCATTGCATCATTGAGTTTCAAGATAAAACTGTGTTACGTCAATCAACGTTCTAAATTGTGGTCAATTTATTGGTGGTCGTTGACGTCGCAGAAAACTATGGTCAAATGTGGTAAATACAGCAACAATTATACCACCGTTTTTGTTGGAAACTTGTTATTTAAGTGCAAGTTAGATACAATTTAATATGTGCTTTTGGTGTTCATGTCATTATGTAAATCTTTATTGCCAATACTGCTTAGATTTAATTATCTAAATCTTTGTTGTCTTATTGAGAAAATCTAATTTTGATTGGAGGATGAAACTTTAAATACCTAAGGAATTGCGTTAAGTTTTGTCCTATTTCAAAACCTTTAATTCATGATTTATTTTTTTTCTTTTCGTTTTCCCTTAATGGTTAGCCAATATAATGTCTTCATTTAAATAAAGATGGATCATAGTGTCATATCCGTTACACTACTAACCATGTTGTAAATGGGTTTTATGTAGGCAAGCCCTTTGTTGAGTTGTTGAAGGAGGCTGGTGTGCTTCCTGGTATCAAGGTTGACAAGGGCACTGTTGAGCTTGCCGGGACCGATGGGGAAACCACCACTCAGGGTCTAGATGGCCTTGGTCAGCGTTGTGCCAAGTACTATGAAGCAGGTGCACGATTTGCCAAATGGCGTGCCGTGCTGAAGATTGGTCCCAACGAGCCATCAGAGCTCTCCATCCATGAGAATGCCTATGGATTGGCCAGATATGCTGTCATATGCCAGGAAAATGGGTTGGTTCCCATTGTTGAGCCGGAGATCCTTGTTGATGGACCTCATGACATTAACAAGTGTGCCGCTGTCACCGAGCGTGTCCTTGCAGCATGCTACAAGGCTTTGAATGATCACCATGTTCTTCTTGAGGGAACTCTATTGAAGCCAAACATGGTGACACCTGGATCTAAATCTGCAAAGGTTACCCCTGAGGTGGTTGCTGAACACACTGTTAGAGCCCTGCAGCGAACTGTACCTGCCGCAGTTCCTGCCGTGGTTTTCTTGTCTGGTGGACAGAGTGAGGAGGAGGCAACCCTCAACCTCAATGCCATCAACCAGGTTAAGGGGAAGAAGCCATGGACACTCTCTTTCTCTTTCGGAAGGGCACTTCAACAGAGCACCCTTAAGGCATGGGGTGGAAAAGATGAGAACGTGAAGAAGGCTCAAGAAGCCTTGTTGGTAAGAGCCAAGGCTAACTCAGAGGCAACTCTTGGAACCTACAAGGGTGATTCAGCCCTTGGTGAGGGTGCCTCAGAGAGCCTCCATGTTGAGAACTACAAGTACTGAGAAAAGTTGGTTCTCTATATCGAGGCTAGTGCGGGTAGGAATCGGGTGACAACCGAATTTCTTGCTATTGAGTATTATGGTTTGACTCCTCCCAGAATAATCGTTTGAAATTTTGCTTTTTTGTTTTTTTAGTGTTCTGCTATATCATTTTAGTTTCAGTGTATTGGTCAAACATGTGCAAATGGAGGGGATTTTAATTTGTCTTGAAGAAACCACCTTTCTAAACGAAGCTTTGAGCTTTGTGTTTATTTGCAATTCTCCCGCTGTTTTGTTTTCGTTCTGCATAATCATGAGATCGATAAATGGAAGGGTTTGTGATATTCATACCTTTTTAATTCATCAATATTTTATGAATATATTTACACAATGATTACGTGTATGTTGTGTGTATGAATATATTTCATAATGATTACATATGTTGACTTGATTATTTACAAATTCTTTAATCTCCGTATATTTTTATCAAATTATTTTAAAATAAGAAATGTGCTGTATGACGCCAGGACTCAATAAATATCTATATTATGGCTTACTTTTATTTCTTTAAATGATTAACACATGTGATGGTAAAGATAAAATCATCTTCGAAATATATGTAGGCTTTTCCTGCTTAATTTGTAGACATTTTAAATGCAACACCAATCTTTCAAATGCAACAGTCAATCGATGAAGTACTCTCGAATCACCTTATTATTGTCCTTTTATTGAGATTAATGTTGTATTAATTTATTAATACGATTATAAAATTAAAAGATTGGACTCGTGTTAAAATATTATTACTCGTAAAATAAGTGCTGAAGAAAGAACTCATAAATTAGTTTGTTTGAATGAGCATTGAAAAAATTGATTTCACAAAGTTTATTTTGAAGATATTATATAGTGCATGATGGCTTGTTATATCGGAAGAGCAAACTTGGTATTCCCTCTAAACATACTTTGGTAAATCAATTTTTTCACAATGAGTTCTCTAATAGGAGGGCTTGTTCGATTTAAAGTTTAAAGTTTGGGACAGTTAGATTTGTAAGAATTCTGGGACAATTATTCACCAATTTTATAAGAAATATGTTTTATGATTTTTCTAACAATTATATTTTAATAATTTTTTCTTATAACTTGAGGTGGTATGTTTTAAGTGGCTTCTTATTTTTTATTTTTTTTATTTTTTATATTTAAAAATCATTTAAAAAATATTATTTCAGATTGTAAAAGAAAGTTATCAAAATGTAATTGTTAAAATATCATTGTTTTAAATTACAATCATGATTACCTAAGTTTTTTGTTAAATATTTTGTATTAATTAGATACTAAGTCAATTTTTATCTCATAAAATAATCAATTAAACTTAAAGTTAGTTGTTCGTATGGTATGAGAATCTATCCTGATAATATATTCAAGACAATGATAAGTAAAATTGAATGTAAAAGTATTTGATTTTATGTTGAAGCTTTAACATTAACAAGTTTGATTACTATATTTTTCTAAAGTATAAAAAGTTGTTATTATTCTTGTAAGGTTGGTTAATGATGTGTTCATGAACGGTTTAAAAGCTAGGTTGTTATTATTAAAAAATTAAATGTAATAACACCAAGTAATACGTGTTTATCTAGAAATAGCACCAAACTCGTTTTTGATTGATGGATACATCTGAGTTGATTATTTTGTTTCTTTTCGCTGTTTTTTGTCGTGACTTTTCTTTTCATCCATTCCATTAAGTTATTTTCGTCCATCAACATTTTCATATTTGATTTAAAGTACACAGATGCTTATATCTGTTGAGGTATCATGGCCGCAATCTCTGCGGAAAAATATCAAACTTTCAATAAGTTTTTTTCTTAGCGTTTTCAAATTAAATTAGAATAACATGTTTGTTGTTATTATCACCATCTCACACAAGGAAGTGTTTGGTTTCTTACACTATTCGGAATTGAAAATGAAAAAAAAAAAAAAAAAAATTAAATATATAAAAAATTAGGAAATAAAAATAAAAAAAAAAAAAAAAACACTGTAATGAGTGAATTTTCAATAATATTGCTGTAGAAAAATAGATACATAATTATGTGAAAAATAAATATTTTAATTTAAAGTAAATATCAGTTATGATTTTTTGTTGTTGTTTAGATTAGTAATTTCTAGATTTTCAATTTAAAGGAATGAAAGTGAAATGATTAACAAGATAGTTTTCCAGTAAAATTGTAAAGTTCTTGCAACAATTAATTTGAGTAAAATATTTGTATGCTTATTCTACCAAGGATTTGATCTTTACAATTAAACATATAAAGATAAACTTGTGTATCTTTAATTGAATTTAAGCTCTGATAGAAATAATTAGTTGCATTAATTAAACTATAATAAAAATGTTCTTAGATATTTATACAAATGCTATAACCCATTGAAAATACAACGTTTAAATTTTAACCTTTAACCAAAATTTAAGCATAGAAATAAATAATTTATATTTTTTAAATTGCATTTAAATGATATATCTTTAATAACACTTAATTTTCATGAAAGAAAAACAATTTTATGAATTAAGATGGTCGGTAGTTTATGAAAAGCTAACTTAGAATCTTCTTCTAACATGGCCAAAAAGAGATACAACAAAACATCATGGGAATAAATGACTAACAAAACCAAGTGGGAAAAGAAAAAAAACTAACCTTAACCTCAACAAAAATGGAAGCAGTTAAACTGTGAATCTAACTGCAGCAACATGTGTCTATCAAACCAGACAGCTATGTTACCATACTCTGCAATGACTACTTCATTACATACATATGCACATACATATTTTACATTCTTATCAACATGTCTCTGAAAAGTCAATCCTACACACCTCCTTAACTGGCCAAAAAAGCAATGGAGGCAAATTCCGCACAAAAGTAATGAACAACTACTACTTGTAAGCTGTTTAAGATCTCACATAACCCCATATATTAACAATCACTGTTACTGAAACCAACACAGTTGCAGAAACTGCAAGAACACAAGACCACATGCCACGGTTAGACGAAACCTTTGAACTGTGATGCCCCCTTCGGCTCTCTTTTGAGATGAATTCTGCACTTGCAACATCACATGACTCAGCAGATTCCTTCTCTGCTTCATCAACATCGCTAGAGCTGCTGCTGCAGCTCTCATCGGTAACATGGTTTTCTGAACCATTCCACTCCTGCAAAAACAGGAACACAAAAGTCTCAACTCAATACATGTAGTCACAAACAACTGAGTTAGATATGTAAGTTCAATAAAGAAACTGCTTACCCTAGAAATGGTGGTTTTTGAATTATGGTCTTCTGGGGCAGAAGCAAAGCTTCCATCTTTCGCCGCGGAAGCAAACTGTCGGTCGACATGTAATCTTATTCTCCTCGGTGCATTGCCTTGTGATTGTAGTACCATTCCATTCATGTTTGGCTGTTCATTTCGTCCTTGACGAGGTCTTATTCTGATTCCAGTATCACCATTAACAAACGTATCAAAGTCTCTTGGTTGGCCAATATTCTTGATCGGATCATCCACCTGGCCCATAGAACCATCGTTTGAGAAAACCATCTGAGGAATGTTCTGAAATAATCCTACATTGCTGCTCTTCTGCTCAACTTCCTCCTTAGGATAACCATGTAATGCCTGCAGATTCTGCAGCAGCAAAAAACGGGTTAGAGTTGCCATTGGGTGTTTGAACACTAAACAAGAAATTTTGATTGCAGCAATCTAGAATAACTAAAAAGCAATCGGAGTTATTACTATTACTATTACTATTACTCACCGTCATATTGGCCATTTCCACATCTGAGTCACTGCCAGATCCATTGTCCTTGACATTGAGGAAGGATGAACCTAGCTCAAGACTGCTAGTATCATAGGAGATGGCGTCCCAGTTAACCGAGTCGAAAAAATCGGACATATTGTCATTTGTACCATACTGAAGTTCAGATTGGTAGTAAATTTCTGGTGGGAAATGAGCATGGACTGGGGAGAATAATTTGTCATCTAATAATTGCTGCTTTGTTGGGTCATAAAAATCCTCAAAGTTAAATGCCTGATCCTGCTGCAGTTGTAAACATCATCGAGTATAGTTAGTAAACCAACAAATTCAAAGTTTTGAGTGAAATCAAGGGAAAGGAAGAAACAATAGATGAAAAAAAACTCTAACCTCTGCAGCTGGTTTTACAATTTGATTTTGTGCACCACATCCATCACTATGGGAGTCAAGTGGAGTTACAATGTTGGATATTGCTTCCTCAGAGTTCTCATGGATAACTGTTAGCGGCTTTTCACCCTCAGTGATCTGCGAGGAAGATGCTGGATCCAGAGATGAATCAGATTGTATTTCATCTGGAGAGTGATTGGCAGTCATAGGGGTTGAAGCAGTCCGCTCCACATCCTCACCATTTGAACCTTCAAGACTCTCATCATGTTTCTTGAATAACCGACAGAGGACATATGGATTCTGGGATTAATCAAATCAACCAGATTAAAATGTCAGCAACATGATAACAAAGATGAAAAGCAAAAATAGGAAACAACAAAAGTAGGAGATAAGAGTAGACCTGTCCAGGATTGGTACCATCGAGCTCCTTCAGGGTAGGCCTGTACTCATGCATAACCCAATTGGTCCTCTTCCCCTTCGGTGCACGACCCGTGTAGAAAACAAGAGTCTTCTTCATTCCGATCAAAGCAGAACCAGACTTAATCTTTCGATCCTTCCCCGTTGCTTTCCAATACCCATGGTTCGTAGCTCGGTTCAACCTGTGCCCATTGGGATACTTCCGATCCTGCGGACAGAAGAAGAACCACTCTGGATCCTTGTTCCGTACCACTGACAAATCTACAGCAAACAAACCCCACCCCGACAAAACCCAACAACCACGAACAATATAAGCAAATCAAACACCATAGCCACTTTCCACATCAATGTTTACCACTAATTCCATATCTAACACTTCAAAACAACCTTTCTTCCTCAAAATTAGAACCAAGCTTAAATACACTACCGTAGAAATTTGATCTCCAATTAAAATCCACACTTCATCCTTAAACCCTCTTCTAATCAACAAGATAAAATGCTGACGATGATTACAGAACAACAAAAGCAGTACTTAATTTTAGTTCAAAAGAAGCATCATAAAAAGAAAGAACTAACCCATCAACAGCACAAAAATACCAGTAAAGCAAAAAAACTAAAACTTTCCCAATTTCACAAAACCCCAACTAAGATTTCCAGACAGAATAAGGAAAAGAAAATACCAGGCAAATCCCAAGGCTCCCATTTGCAGACATCAATCTCACGGATAACCCAAACATCGTCCCCGTTTCCGTTGATCTTCGAGCGCAGGTAGTAATCAATGAGCTCTTCATCGGTGGGACGAAAACGGAAGCCCAGCGGCAGCGTATTGAGAGACAGCACCGCCGTACGCGGCGGCGGGTAACACTCCACGACGGCACCCATGAGGTGAAGCAAGTTTAGAGAAGGCCCAGAAGGCAAAGAGAGAGAAAAAGAGGAGAAAGGAGAAAACTTGGAGATAAATAAGGTGAAAGAAAATGAAGTGAGAATCGTAGGGATTCTGGGGAATTTAGGAGCTTTTTTGAGTTTTCCGTCGTGAAAGGTAAAGGAAGTTGCTCGGAAAGTGAAGGTGGATGACGGGTGAGTTATTTTTGTTACATATTATTGTGTGTGAATATAAATTCCTCGTATATGCGCTGAATACAACGTAGTTGTCGAAGCCGTGAGAGTGGCGAGTGAGGGTAAAACCGGAAATGGTAGTTGGTGGGAAAAGAAGTACCGAACGAGATGACGACACGTGTCATTCATCGGTGGCTATAGTTGTCTTGGTGATTAAGGAAACGAGAGTTACTTAGCAGCAGTAGTGTGAACAAGTGGAAGAGGCGTTTCAAGTTTTTGGATTGAAGAAAGACTTGTAGTATACACAAAACGACAACGTCCACTAACACCCACGTCACCGTTTCTTTTTATTACTTTTTCACCTCTCTTCGTTCAAGAAAAAAAAATTATATTAACTTTATAAACAATTTATTATATTAATCTAGATTTTTTTGCTTTCTTTATCTCAAGTTGCAGCTTTGTTAGAGTGTGGAAATATTGTTGCTTTTTTTCTTCTTCCTTTTAGGGTAGAGATTATCTTTGAACTGTGTTCTTGTTACTTTCTGCTTATGACATAGCAGCGTATTATATTGAAGATTTTGTTTTTATTTTCCACAATTTATTTTATATATATTTATATAGTGTTACCTTTATGGTTATCACTAATGGTCTGTGGTGGATGGCTCAATAAAGAGTAAAGTGATTGATGCTTTTCGTTTCTTTTCTCTCTTTTTTTTTTTTTAATTTTCATTTTCAATAAATGTTCAGATTGGATTCTCTTGGGATAGAAATAGTAAACTTCAAACCGTAAAAGGGTTTTGTGAATCACATCTCTCATGATGAAAATTACTCAACTTGATAGCATTAACTATTTCATTCAACATTGAAGTACACTTCAAACTATACAATATAAGTTTACTTACAAATGGTTTTGAAACACTTTGTTAAACATATTGGAAAATTGATAATTTTTAAGTTACGTACACATATCAATCCATCTTATACAGTCTACGTAATAGTCTACCCTATACACTCTTATATTAACGATCTTGACGAAATTAAGAAAATAAAATTAATTGAACAAAATTTACGAAAATTTAGAATCACATCGAAAACAAATCATAAACTAAGCCTAAATTAAAAAAATTAATCAAAACTAGAATTAAGTGATTATTTAAACTTAATTTTTAGAAAGTTTCATTAAGTTTTAATTTTTTATAAATTTGGATACTTTTAATTGAGTCTTTATTAAATTTTTGATTTACTAAATATTCATAATTTTATATTTTTAATTGAATATTTAGTGTTTAACTTTTTTTTTCTTAATTGAGTATGTGATTATTATCTTAGTTTTCGTCTTGATTATTTATATATGGATTAAATATAATTTTGGTCTCTTAACTTTTAGTAAATTTTGGAATTAGTCTATTTCAAAATTTTGGACCAAGTTAATCTTTCATCTTTCGAAATACGTGGATTTAGTTCTTTTAATCAAATTTTGTTAAGTTTATTTGGCATTTCAAGCATGTTTCATAATAGTATTTGACTTAACATTAAAGCAAAAATGTGTCAAACAGTATAAACAACTCAAATATAATTTTGAAATACATACGAAATATCAAATAAATCTAATAAAATTTGATGAAAAGGACTAAATCCACGTATTTCTAAAGATGAAGAATTAAATTGGTCTAAAATTTCAAAATGAACTAATTCCAAAATTCACTGAAAATTAATAGACAAAAACATATTTAACCCTTTATATATTTGCATGTTAAGAAATGTAATATGTTTTGGTTAATACAAGGTGATATTATGATTAATATAAAATGATAAATAATTTTTGTTATTTTTATCGATAGTTATTGTATAATAAAATATGATTAATGGCTTCTCCATTAATGATGATCGTGATAATCCCTTAGTTGTAAAAAGTGAAAACGTGAAAGTTATAAAAGGTTGATTTCTTATTATACAATAACATGTTCTTATTTGTCGTTTTACATTAATCTTAATATTATTTGATTTTAAAAAAATAATAATTTTAACATGTAAAAATAAATGAAATGGAAAAAAAATCAATAAAATTTATATCATTTAATTAACAGAAAATTTAAATAATAAAGACTGAAATAAAAGATATAAAAAATTTAAAAACTCAACAAAAATAAATATAATAAAAAAATAATTAAAAATATTCAAATATATAAGTGAATTACTTTAGTAAACACATTTATAATCTTCAATCATACTCTAATATATTGGAATATATAAAACATATATAACATATTATTAACCTGTGTAAATAAGTATAATATGTCTCTCCGTTCTAATGTATAGCTTTTTTAGTTTGAATGGCATTTGTATTATTCGAATCACTGCAAACACAGACGCTTATGATTTTGTGTATTCGTATATTTATTACGTTATTTTATTTATTGAATTAAATTTAATCATTATAATATTTTTTTACTACTTTTAGTATATAAATATATATATATATATATATATATATATATAATTTATTTATTATATACTTTTTATTTAAATTTGATATATTATTTGATAATTTTAGAATAAAAAAATTAAGGAAGAGAACAAATAGATACTATAGAACAGTAAATTTTGAACTTATAAAAAATAAATGGAACTGAATGAGAGAGAATAAGTTTTCACAGTTATTTAAAAGAAAATAAATAATAATTTTTATATAAGATTAAATAGTACATGGGAAAGCAAAAACGTGAAAAAAACAATCTCCTTTATATAATTCTAAATAAATAACTTCAGCCATGAATTAAGATTACTGTAATTATAAAATATTTAAGATAAAGTTTATCTTCAAATTCTAGAATCGTCATTGTAAAAATGTGCACTTATTTAAGATACTAGATTTTTATATAGTATGATCTACTTGCTCTTATTTAATTACATCTAATATAGTTCAATTAAAATTATTAAATCAGATACTTTTTTATTATAATCTAATTTAAAGATACAATTTATATAAGAGTACATTAATATAACTTCAAACTAATTCTTCAGAACACACAGTTATGATATGATAATTATATATATATATATATATATATATATATATATATATATATATATATATATATATATAAATAAAAAAAAATATATAAATAATATTTTAATTTTTTATATGTGGCTCAAAAAAAAGATAAATTTATATAAATC
>Ga0099822_1003649_pt1 | contig 19795 bp, 6 predicted proteins | sample CowpeawhiteBW_FD_76839 | JGI IMG/M metagenome (GOLD analysis project Ga0099822, IMG submission 76839) | Root nodule microbial communities of legume samples collected from California USA - Cow pea white BW | ecosystem: Host-associated > Plants > Roots > Nodule | place: USA: California | collected...
CCACAATTCGGACAGCAAGTTTCAAAGTCTCCCTTTTTCCATCAATATCCTTGATCATATCAAATTTCCTTGCCATCTAATACATAAAAATAACATAGGTCAACTGCTTTACAGGAAAAAAAAACAATACAACTTAAAAATAACAAAAACACATTAACAAAAAAGAAGAAGGACATAAAATAAAAGTTGTATGAAGAAGAACAAAAAAAAAAGAAGAACAACAAAAAAAACGATAAAAAATTACTACAACGAAAATAAAAAGACGAACAAAAAAATTTATAACTTAAACAACTGTTGGTACGAAAATGAAGAAAGATGAAGAAGAACAAAGAACATGCAATGAACTCGAAGAAGAAGAAAAAATAAAGCAAAAATGTGTTCCAACAAAGCTAACGTAAGAACAAAAAAAAATAATAAAAAATGAAGAAGGAGGCTTACGTTGGTATGAAGAACTAAACAGCTTCTGCAAACCTTCAACAACAAAAAAAATATCAAATAAACAGCAAAAGAAGAAGAAAGCAGAAGAAAGCATAAGAAGAAAAAGAAGAAGAAGCAACCATCAACCAACAAAAAAAAAACAGCCAAAAAAAAAAGACGAACAAAAGAATTTATAAGTTAAACAACTGTTGGTCTGAAGAAGAAGAAAGATAAAAAAGAACAAACAACATGCAATGAACTCGAAGAAGAAGAAAAAATAAAGCAAAAATGTGTTCAAAAAAAGCTAACGTAACAACAAAAAAATATAAAAAAATGAAGAAGGAGGCTTACGTTGGTATGAAGAACTAAATGGCTTCTGCATACCTTCAACATAAAAAAAATTCAAATAAACAGCAAAAGAAGAAGAAAGCAGAAGAAAGCATAAGAAGAAAAAGAAGAATAAGCAACCATCAACCAACAAAAAAAAAACAGGTTCCACAAACCTTGAACAACAATAATCACCAAGATATTTAAATAAACTGTAGAAGAAGAAGAAAGCAGAAGAAAGCAAAAGAAGAAGAAGAAGAAACAACCATCAACCAACGACAATAAACAACCAAAAAAAATGAAACTTACGTTGCTACGAAGAAGAAGAAAGAAGACCCAATGGGGTTGAAGAAGAAGAAAAAAGAAACACAAAATGTTTCTGAACAAACCTAACGCAAGAAGAAAAATTCAAATACCTCCGCCAAATGAAATGCCTTGAAGCAGAAGTTTCCGTCTGTCAGCAACCATCAATCAACAATTAATGCTTTAATGCTTCAGCTGAAAAAAAAAATTACCAAGAAGACGAAAATACCCTCTATTTCAGACACGTGTCAACACGTTAAGATGTCCAATTCAGTAATTTACCTATACTAAGAATTTCTTAGATATATAGTAGATGCATGAATATTAGTTGCAAATGGAAGTGGAGCAAATACAGTTTTAGATAATAGCATATGTCTGGGATATTGAATATAGATATTTTGAAAATTCATTAATTGAATTTTTTATGGTACAAAATTATTCAACCAACAATCTTCTTTTATAAAAATAGTAAGCATCTTTTTAAAATAAAAGACATTCTCGTGTCCAGATAAAATTATTTAACTAGTAAAAATTTTCATATTACATTGAATTTTTTTTAAAATTTGTTAAAATAATTTATAAAAAAAGACTTTTTCTTGTTATTTTTTCTAAGAATTTTAATTGACAGGTAATTTCTACGTGGATAATCATTTCTTAGAAAATTATAAAATTCGTAAGTATTTCTTACAAAATTTATTGTGAAAAGTGTTTTATACAAAATATTTTACAAAACATTTGACAGCAATTTCCTACAAATTTTTTTCATAACAAAATTTATAAGTATTTTTTTTAAAAAAAATCAAAACAAAATTGGCAAGAAATATGGATTCTTTTAGTAGTGTTAGAGTTGAAAGGGTTTTCTTTTGAGTATCTAATGAAAGAGGAAAATGATTATGCTTCATCAATATAAAAATATGTTTACACTTTCATTCAACAATAAATCACATATAATAGAAGTATCCCATAATTCATATCAGAATAACAATATCCGTATACAGAAAGTTGCAAGGTTGTGTTCTTGACCAAACTTTTTAAATTTAATTTTTGTAACATATATGATAAAAAATTCCCAAACCATAAGTTTTTTTTTTATTAGTAGTAATTATGTTCAAGCGTGATTATTGAAGATAAGTTATACAATTTAAATTCATTAGAAAAAAGAAGTATAAAATTTGTGACATTACAATTTTCTTAAACAATATCATTAATTATGCTTAGAATCTACCACCATATCTAAAGAAATGATGGTTACGATCGTTTCGGGTATATCCTCATATATATACACTCGGACAACAATAATAAATCAAGAAATACATAACAAACACATCTAAACATCCAAATACAAAAGAAAGAGAAAAGTATTCATATACACATACAAAAGATCGATAATTGTAATCCACCAAATGCATCACTGTTCAAAACAAACAAGTCACTAGTTTATGATTGGGTGTGGAATGTGAGCGATTTTTTTTCTGTCTTCGCCTCCTTCTTGGCAACGCTTTTTCAGCAAAGGACAACGATGTATGTGAAGATATAAAATTGATTTTGGAAGGCCTTCTTCTGGTAAGCATTGAAGGTTGGGGCAGTTATCAAGATGCAATGATTGAAGAGATGAGAGTTGATAAAGACCCTTATAGTCAAGTTTTTCTAGATTTAGACAATCACCCATGACTAGTTCGATAAGAGAGAGTGGAAGCAAACCTTCATCAGGAAAACATTTTGCATCCACTTTTTCGATCCACAATCTTTCGAGAAAAGAATTGTCTCTGAATGCTCCTTTCAGTGACCCAACAAGTAGTGTAGAGCAATTCTTGAGTCTCACAAATTTTAAATTTGATGGCAAACCTCCTTCAAGAAACGTCTCAAGCTTTGGACAGTCTTTTATATTTAGCTCATTGAGAGATGGAAGCAACGTATGCATGTTTGCAGGTAATGATTCAAATTTAGGGCACTCTTGGACTTTCATACCCTCGAGATGATTGTGAATGTGATCTTGTGAAATCACCTGCAGATTAGGAAACCCAATGAGATACAAAGTCTTGAGTCTTGGGAACGAATCCAATGGAAAGATTCTTAGAGAGACACAATCATCACTTATTGACTTTAGGGTAATGTCCAAGTATTCAACAGTGTCAGACCTAACAATTTCCAGCAATGATGTTTTCATTGTGAGACTTTTCATGGTAGCCCAGTCCAAATGCAACTTTCCACAACATTTAACAGTTAAATCTAGAGCTTTGGGAACAGAAGCCTCAAGTTGTTCGCAGCCCATAACTTTTATTTCTTTCAGAGGAACAAGTTGCTCTGGCAACTCTCCTTTAAGCTTGGGACAATCATATATATAAAGTGTTTGAAGATTTGGAAAAACACCTGCTTTGCATTCCCATTTTTTCCATTGTCCCATATCAGAGAACATCAAACTTTGCAGGGACTTAAATGAAGAAGAGTAGCTCCCATAAAAATCAGCATCAATACTCACTATCCCATCAAGTCTATGAATAATCAAGTCCTTCAGATTTGGCAAAAGTCCAAGGGGAGGTAAACGCTCGCAAGATTCACATTCATCCAACCTTAAGAACACCAGGTTCGGTAATAATTGTAACCAGTTTGGGAATTGTTTCCCACCATAGTAAAAGATTGACAACTCCTTTAAGTTTTCGGAAGGTTGCAGATTCTTGATTACCTCTTCTTCTTTCTTCGAATCAATAGAGTTCCTCTCCCATCTCCATTGCAAATCTAGCTTCAGAAGGAGTGTTTTATTCTTCAAATATGCTTCTGATGCATCCACTGAATTCTCAATATTTTCCAGCGCCCTAATTGATAGACTTCCATCAAGGTTGAGCTCTCCTAGCCGTTGAATACCGAACTCCCTACCATGGCCAACATTAAAGGATTCCATGACTACTTTAAGGTTCTTCAGTTTTCCCAAACCCGGCGGCAACTTTTTCAAATGATTCGCTATCAATTCAAGGCGACACAAATTGGTGAGTAAATGCAAACTTGAAGGCAACTCCTCCAAATGCATACAATAGTTAAACTTCAGTATTTGCAAGTGGGAGAGTGAACATATTTTTTCAGAAACTTTTTTTAGTACGGTACATGAGAGGTCTAACAATCGGAGATGCTCAAGATTGCCAACAGAGTCGGGCAACTCTTTAATGTTAAAACAATGAGACAAAGATAAAATTCGTAAATCCCTAAACTTGGAGAAAAATTCATCTGTTGACACATTGAAACCCCAATCGACGAAAGAATCAACTGTCCTACATGTCGACATAAATGTACGTAACCTTTTTGTGTTGCATGAGGTTCCAAACCTATCAAAATAATGATAGTATCCAAGTTCAACTGAAAAATGACGAGTTACTTTTTGTATCTTCTCTTCTTGATCAACTTCCCACCTAAAGTATATGCCTCCACCAACATATCTTGCCAAATCATTTAAAAGGTCATGCATCACAAATACTTCTTCCTGTTCACCTGATTGTTGAAAGAAAGATCTTGATAGTAGATCATTGAAGTATTGTTTGCAAAAATTTTCTGAAGGATAGTGTAAGAGATTTTCAGTCATCCACAAGTGGATCAAATGCTTCTTCTCAAACATATAATCCTTGGGGAACAAGGCACAATAAGCAAAGCAGACCTTCAGATGAGAAGGAAGGTGGATATAGCTCAGTGCTAAAGCAGGGATAATATCACTACGCTCTTGTGAAAATTCCCATATTTCGCTTTGGAACACGCTTTCCCACTCTGAAACAGATGATTTGTTGTATAATAGACTTCCCATTGTTTTCAATGCTAGAGGTAGTCCTTTACATTTTTCAACTATCTTCTTGCCAATCTCCATGCACTCTAGATTTTGTTGAGTATCATCGTCTTTAAATGCATATTTAACAAATAAGTTCCAGCAATCATCTTCTTGTAATAGCTTTAGGGAGTGAACTTCTGACCGCATGGTAGAAGCAACTTCCTTGCTACGTGTGGTCACAATAATCTTACTCCCTTGGACTCCAAACATTAGTGGCTTCTGCAGTTCTTCCCATTTAGGTTTTTTTTCGTTCCAAAGGTCGTCCAAAACAAGGAGAAATTTCTTCTTAGTTAATTGTTCTTTTAATCTTGTGTGGACCATCTCTAGATCTCTACTATCATCAGTTGATTTAGTGACAGCCTCAAGAATTGCTCTTGATACTTTGAAAACATCAAATTCATCTGAAACACAAACCCAGGCTTTGACATCAAATTTAGCCTCATCCACATTTGGGTCATTGAATACATGTTGAGCAAGAGTGGTCTTACCCACTCCGCCCATTCCTACAATAGAAAGTATTGATGGCTGGTTAGAATTGTTAGTGTCTGATATGAGCCAGTCAACGATCTGTCTTTTATCATCATCTCGGCCATAAATATCAGTTCCAACAACCAACGATGTTGTTTGTGATTTTTGTGGCAGTTCATTACCCAACCCAGATCCAACAGCCCTACCTGTTTTCAATCCTAGATTACCCCTTTGACTTAAGAGAGTATGTAGTTTGTCAAGGACTTCTTGCATCCTAGACTCAATTTCCTTATTATAGGAAGTAATAAGAGAAGATTTGAAGAAATTGAGTACCTTGAACGTACAACATGTAGAGGTTTGAGATTCAGAATCAGCATCCACTTGTCTTTTGGAGAGCATTTGTATATCATCTGAGAGATCCTCTGCATCAAGAACAGCATCTTTGACCTCAAGCAACCAGTTTCTGACATGTGGATTCGTGAACTGCTTTCTCTCTGCATCATCAGCAAGATATTGGATGGAGTTCAGCTTGGTTTTCAAGTTGTTCAACAACTTCTCATCAAGCTTTGTTGCACGAAAGAAATCGAGAATTTGGGGAGAAGCTAACTTCTTGAATGCAACATCAAGGAAAACAGAAAGAAGAGCACCACCAACAAGTTCTAATGCCATGGTAAGACAATGCTGTATTAGGTTTTGGCAATGAGTCGGTGCAAGAGAGGTTAATGGAGTAATCAAAGTGACAATAACATATTCTTTAACATGTTCTTCTTCGATGTTTGGTCAAAGAATAATTTTTTAGTCTTCCCCAGATCGCAAACTTCAATAGTCTGTATTGATTAATGAATATTATACTTATTATCTGAAAGATAGTGTGAATTGTAGAGTTCTATAACATTGAAAGATGTTAAGAAATATTTAAATACACCGACTAGTAGATGTGTGGGGTATCTTCTCCCATCCCTTTGTTAAACAATACAAAAGATGATAAATAAAAACTACTCGTGTTTGCCGATACTCGGTGCAAGAAATTATTTGTTCGTGGATAATTATTTTTTAAAAAATTATAAAATTTGTAAGTACCTTATAAAATTTCTTATAAAATTTGTTGTAAAAATTATTTTATATAAATATTTTACAAAAATATTAACAGCAATTTCCTACATATTTTTTTATAACAAAATTTATAAGTATTTTTTAAAAAAAAAATCAAAATAAAATTTGCAGGAAATATAGATTCTTTTAATAGTATTAGAGATGAAAGGGTTTTCTTTTGAGTATCTAATCAAAGAAGAAAATGATTCTGCTTCATCAATATAAAAATATGTTTATACTTTCATTCAACAATAAATCACATATAATAGAAGTATCCCATAATTCATATCAGAATAACAATATCCGTATACAGGAAGCTGCAAGGTTGTGTTCTTGACCAAACTTTTTAAATTAAATTTTTGTAACATATATGATAAAAAATTCCCAAACCATAAGTATTTTTTTTTATCAGTAGTAATAATTTTCAAGCGTGATTATTGACTTATACAATTTAAATTCATTAGAAAAAAGAAGTATAAAATTTGTGACATTACAATTTTTATAAACAATATCATTAATTATGTTTAGAATTTACCACCATATCTAAAGAAATTATTATAGTTACCATCGTTTCGGGTATATCCTCATATATACACTCGACAACAATAATAAATCATGAAATGGGTTAGGTTTGAATATATGCATCATGAGCATGCAAGAGAAAAGAAATATATATAAGAAACACATCTAAACATCTAAATCCAAAAGAAAAAGAAAAGTAGTTCATATACACGTACAATAAATAGATCGATAATTGTAACCCACCAAATGCATCAATGTTCAAAACAAACAAGTCACTAGTATATCAATGGTTGTGGAATATGAGCAATTTTTTTTCTGTCTTCGCCTCCTTCTTGGCAACGCTGATCCAGCAAAGGACAACTATTTATGAGAAGATGTGAAATTGATTTTGGAAGGCCTTCTTCTGGTAAGCATCGAAGGTTGGGGCAGTTTTCAAGACGCAATGATTGGAGAGATGAGAGTTGATAAAGACCCTTATAGTCCAGTTTTTCTAGATTTGGACAATCACGCATTATTAGTTCAGTAAGAGAGAGTGGAAGCAAACCTTCTTCGGGAAAACATTCTGCATCCACTTTTTCAATGAACAATTGTTCAAGAGAAGGATTATCTCTGAATGCTCTTTTCAGTGAGCCAACAAATAGTCTGGAGCAACTCAGTGTCATAACTTTTAGATTTGATGGCAAACCTCCCTCAGAAAACGACTCATGTTTTGGACAGTCTCTGTGTAGCTCAACGAGAGATGGAAGCAACATATGCATGTTTGCAGGCAATGATTCAAATTTAGGACACTTTTCCATTGTCATACTCTCGAGATGATTGTGAACGTGATCCTGTGAAATCATCTGCAGATTCGAAAACCCACTGAGATACAAATTCCTGAGTGTTGGGAAGAAATCCAGTGGAAAGACCCTTAGAGCGACACAATCATCACTTATTGAATTCAAGGCAATGTACAAATATTCAACAGTGTCAGACCAAGCAATTTCCAGCAATGATGCTTTCAATGTAAGACTTTTCATGGTAGCCCAGTCTAAATGCAGCTTTCCACAATCTTCAGCAGTTAAATCTAGAGCTTTGGGAGCGGAAGCCTCAAGTTGTTGGCAGTCTATAACTCTTATTTCTTTCAAAGGAACAAGTTGCTCCGGCAGCACTCCTTTCAGCTTGGGACAACGATATAGATAAAGTGTTTGAAGATTTGGAAAAACACCTGCTTTGCATTCCCATTTTTTCCATTGACCCATATTAGAGAACCCCAAATATTGCAGGGACTTAAATGAAGAAGAGTTGCTCCCATAAAAATCAGCATCAATACTCATTATCCCATCAAGTCCATCAATACTCAAGTCCTTTAGAAATGGCAAAAGTCCAAGGGGAGGTAAACGTTCGCAAGACCCACATGCATTCAACACTAAGGACACCAGGTTCGGTAATGAATGTAACCAGTTTGGAAATAGTTTCCCGCCGTAGTCAAAGATTGCTAACTCCTTTAAGTTTTCGGAAGGTTGCAGATTCTTAATTACCTCCTCTTCTTTCTTTGAATCAATAGAGTCCCTATTCCATCCCCAATCTAACTCTAGCTTCACAAGGAGTGTTTTATTCTTCAAATATGCTTCTGATGCATCCAATGAATTTTCAATATTATGTAGCTCCATAATTGATAGACTTCCATCAAGGTTGAGCTCTCCTAGCTGTTGAATACCCAACTCCCTTCCATGCCCAACATTAAAGGATTTCATGACTACTTTAAGATTCGTTAGTTTTCCCAAACCCGACGGCAACTTTTTCAAATTACACCCTATCAATTCAAGGCGACACAAATTGGTGAGTAAATGCAAATTTGAAGGCAACTCCTCCAAATAGTAACAAAAGTTCAACTTCAGTATTTGCAAGTGGGGGAGGGAACATATCTTATCAGAAAGTTTTTTTAGTGTAGTAGATGAGAGGTCTAACATTCGGAGATGCTCAAGATTGCCAACAGAGTCGGGCAACTCTTTAATGTCAGAACAATGAGACAAAGATAATATTCGTAAAAGCCTAAACTTGGAGAAAAATTCATGTATCGACATATTGACACCCCAACGGCCGAAAGGATCAATTCTCATACATGTCGGCATAAATGTACGTAACCTTTCCGTGTTGCATGGGATTTCAAACCCATCAAAATATTGATTGTGTCCAAGTTCAACTGAATAATGACGAGTTACTTTTTGTACCTTTTCTTTTTGACCAACTTCCCACCTAAAGTATATGCCTCCACCAACATACTTTGCCAAATCATTTAGAAGGTCATGCATCACAAATACTTCTTCATTTTCACTTGATTGTTGAAAGAAGGATCTTGATAGTAGATCATTGAAGTATTGTTGACAAACTTGTTCTGAAGGACAATGTAGGAGATTTTCAGTCATCCACAAGTGCGTCAAATGCTCCTTCTCAAACACATAATCCTTGGGGAACAAGGCACAGTAAGCAAAGCAGACCTTCAGATGAGAAGGAAGGTGGATATAGCTCAATGCTAAAGCGGGAACAATATCAGAACGCTCTTGCGAAAATTCCCATATTTTGCTTTGGAACACAGTGTCCCACTCTGAAACAGATGATTTGTTGTATAATAGACTTCCCATTGTCTTCAATGCAAGAGGCAGTCCTTTACATCTTTTAACAATCTTCATGCCAATCTCCCTACACTCTGGATTTGGTTGAGTATCATCATCTCGGAATGCACATTTAGAAAACAACTTCCAACAATCATCTTCTTGTAATTGCTTTAGGGAGTGAACTTCTGAGTGCATGGTAGAAGCAACTTCCTTACTACGTGTAGTGACTAGAATCTTACTCCCTTGGACTCCGAACATGAGAGGCTTCTGCACTTCTTCCCAATTACGGTTGTTCTCGTTCCAAACGTCATCCAAAACAAGAAGAAATTTCTTCTTAGTCAATTTTTCTTTTAATCTTGTGTGGACCATCTCTAAATCTCTACTATCATCAGTTGATCTAGTGACAGCCTCAAGAATTGCTCTTGATACTTTAAAAACATCAAATTCATCTGAAATACAAACCCAGACTTTGACATTAAATTTAGCCTCGTTTATCCTTGGGTCATTGAATACATGTTGGGCAAGAGTGGTCTTACCCACTCCGCCCATTCCCACATTACAAAGTATTGATGGCGGGTTAGGATTGTTGTTGTCGGATATCAGCCATTCAACGATATGTTTTTTATCATGATCTCTGCCATAAATATCAGTTCCAACAACCAACGATGTTGTTTGTGATTTCTGTGGCAGTGCATTGCTCAACCCAGATCTAACACCGCTAGTTGTTTTCAATCCTAGAGCACCCTTTTGGCTTGAGAGAAATTCTAAGACTTCAAGGATTTGTTCCATCCTAGACTCAATTTCCTTGTAATGGGAACTAATAGAAGAAGATTTGAAGAAATTGAGTACCTTGCAAGTACAACCTTTAAAGACTTGAGATTCAGTATCAGCATCCAATTCTCTTTTGGAGAGTATTTGTATATCATCCAAGAGATCCTCTACGTCAAGAACAGCATCTTTGACCTTAAGCAGCCAGTTTCTGACGTGTGGATCCATGAATTGCTTTCCCTCTGCATCATCAGCCAGAGAATGAATGGAATGCAACTTTGTTTCCAACTTGTATAGCAGCTTCCGATCAAGTTTTCTTGCACGAAAGAAATCGAAAATTTGGGGAGAAGCTAGCTTCTTGAATGCAGCATCAAGGAAAACAGAAAGAAGCGCACCACCAACAAGTTCTAATGCCATGCTAAGTCAATGATGAATGTATTCAAGTGCTGTATTAGCTTTCTCCAATGACTCGGTGCAACACAGGTTAATGGAGTAATCAAACGGTCAATAACATATTTCATCCACATTTTCTTCTTCTTCTTCGATGTTTGATCAAACAATAATTTTTTAGTCTTCCCCAGATCACGAACTTCAACAAGTGTATTCATTAATGAATATTATTATTATTATTATCATCTGAAAGAGTGAATTGTAGACTCCTATAACATTGAAAGATGTTAAGAAATATTTAAATACACCGACTAGTAGATGTGTCGGGTATCTTCTCCCATCCCTTTGTTAAACAATACAAAAGTTTATTATATTGACGTTTTGGGTTTGAAATTACATTAGCTCTATTTCCAACCATAGCTTCAAGTGCAAGCATACACACAAATTTTGAATTTTAATCATATATTTTAAAATAATTATTACAAAAGTTAACACTATTATTGTAGTTAAATTATCAAGTTGCACAATACATTTGCATTATGTACATTCTAAAGTGAAAACCCTTAAACCTGTACATAAACAAAAAATAAATGAATGGAAGGTCATGAGTAAAGCTATTTTAAACAAAAAATACATAAATAACTTTCTGAATTTATTGAGTAAAGAGATACAACAATAAGAAAAAGTAAATCGATATATGTTTGATAATGTATTCAATAGTTTCACATTATTCATCAATGACTCCATATATTCGTTTTTCTCCTTACTTTTTGAACACTTTTACAAATAAAATACACGGACTAGTTACTTTTTTCACTTAAATGGGTCATTATTAAGAGATTTTCTTTTAGTGTAATACGAATTTATAAATTAGATATTTCATTAATAAGTATCAATAAAGTATCCTAAAGTATCGGACACGAATATGTATTGGACATGGACACGTGACTCAAGTTGAAGTATCGGTACATCATATATATGATGTAATGCAAAATTAATTTTGGAAAAGTGAACCTACCATGCACAATATTTGGTTATTTTACAGTTTATTTGTGATTATGGCTGAGTTCCACTTTCACACCTTATAGGTTGGCATTGGCATATCATTATTACTAAAAAAAACTCATATTTTTTATAAATTTTGTTTTGAAATTTTTTTTTAGGAAGTACTTATAAATTTTGTTATGAAAATAAAATTGTAGAAAATTACTTCCAATTTTTTTGTAAAATATTTTATATAAAACACTTTTTACAACAAATTTTGTAGGAAATACTCACAAATTTTATAATTTTGTAGGAAATAATTACCCACAAAGGAATTACTTGCCAATTAAGATTTAAAAAAAAAATAGCAAGATTTTTAACAAATTTACAAGAAAAATCTCATGTAATATGAGAATGTTTAGTAGCGTATGTGAACAGCTCCCGGACCAGGCGACAAATCATTATTTTATGAGAACATTTAAATCTTACCATTATTTTAAAAACTACAAATAATTATATTATGTAATCAAATCAATTTGTTATCTTTTTTGTTTACCGTTTTAAGAATTAAAAAATATTCATTAACTTGTTAATTGATCAAAAGTTATAAACATTGTATACATTAACTTAAATTTTGAGACACATTATATCTTCCGATCACTAGTTTATCTATTTTTTTTCTTGAAAGATTTTTATTCTTTTCTTTTTTGTTTCAATATAATTTTAGTTTAAAATTATTGAAAATTTCATGTCAATTAAAAATAACGTAAATTTAATTGAATATAAACCTGATCTTATAATCTGATTTTGTAAAAGTAGTTAAATTTAGTATGAATTTTATAAAATCGTATATGAGTACTCAATGTCTATCCTAATAATATTTATTATCCTAATAATATTTATTATTTATTAGGTTTATTTTATCATTCATTATTATAACATATTATTAGATCATCAGAAATATTTAGTATCGTGTTCAATACATATATGACTTGTCGGGAGGGTTGTATTCTCGTATAGTCCCATGAGTTTTGTGAAGAAATTAAGAGTGCAAGCACTCTTACCCAATTAAAAGGGGTTTTGTGGATAGAGATGTGTTTTTAGAGCAAGCAATTATTCAATCAAAAGTTATATGCATTAAAAAAGAACTTGGGAATTCAGCAATCAAAAGTTATTTGCAATTTTAAAAAAATGAATTTTGAAGAAGGCAGTTAGAATTTCAAAGCTACAAATTAACCTTTTTGGACGAAGAATTAAAAATAAATTAAAATACTTAGTAATTGAATTATTTGTAATTGAATTCTCATCATTTTTTAAAAATTTAATTTGGATAAAGTAATTGAAATATCTTAAATTTCAACTTTTTTGTTTGGATAAAACAATGTAATTTAAATTTTACGGAGAACTCAACTCTACCTTTGAGTTTAACTTAACTTAACCTTTAATTCAGTACGACTCGTCTAGACTTTTGGTTCAAGTTGCCTCATCCAAACATACCATAAAAATATTACAAAATATCATAATCAAATATTATTTTTTAATCTTAATATTTATCATTCCAAAAAAGATAATAGTATCTTTGATTTGATATATCAATATCTTTCGATAAATCTATCTGTATATATCTATATATGCTTCTATTTACAAATTTCAATATTAACTTCGTGTTATCTTATTTAGTATGAGATCTATTTTACATTATGCCTATATTTTAATTTAAGATCCGTACTATATTTTACTTTAAGAATTCGTACATACACATTTGATTTTAATATAATATATAACTGAAAACTCTAATCGTAAATTTTAAACATGCGATCATTGGTTTACTACACATAACCAATAAGTTGTTATATCAACTTTATAATTTAACACAAATTAATTCATATCCAAATATTTTTTTTCTAATCTTAATACTATACCATTTAAAAAATCTATAAATAAACTTGTGGATACACATTAATAATTAATTATTATAAACTCAATGTCTATATTAATAACAATATGCGTATATATTTCTGTTTAAAATTTTTAACCTCAATAACATGTTACTTTTTTTGTTAACAAGGATTACATTTCACAATGCATTTTTACGTTAAACTGATTTTATACATGCATGGTATTTTTGCTTATAACATTTTAAGTTTAACTTTATTTTTATCTGATTCCATATACCGATACCTTTCTTATTTACAAGTTATAGAGGTTTCAAAATGCATATGCTAATTCCATCAATTCTATAAAATATATTTGTTTGTTCTGATTCCATGAAACCTTATTTTAAGCATACATTCTGATTCTGATGTAGAGCCACCACATTCTCCATCCTGTCCTTCTCTCTTCTCTCTCTGTATATATTCTTTTCATACTAACTATTTTTAAATTTATTGTAAAGCTAATAGTCTATAAAGAGAGAGGCTTAATAATTATGATGTTAAAATAAATTGATGGAATGGGTGAATGAATTGTTAGAAGCTTTATGCAGGAGTACATACAAAAGAGAAAAATAGTTGATACATATTCAAAAACAAAATAAATTGTTGCCCAACAAATACATCACTATTTAAAACAAACCCATCACTACTATATATGCAAGTGTTGAATGTGAGAAATTTTTTCCCAGTCTTCGCCTCTTTCTTTTTGGCAACGTTGTTTCAGCAAAGGACAACAACTAATGTGAAAAGATGAAATTGATTTTGGAAGGCCTTCCTCCGGTAAGCATCGAAGGTTGGGACAGTTATGAAGAGTCAATAATTTAAGCTTATAGTCCAGTTTTTCTAGATTTGGAGAATTAGAGATGCTTAGTTGTATAAGAGAGAGTGGAAGCAAACCTTCATCACTAAAACATTCTGCATCCACTTTTTCAATGAACAATCTTTCGAGAGAAGGATTGTCTCTGAATGCTCCTTTTAGTGAGCCAACAAGTAGTGTAGAGCAATTCTCGAGTTTCATAAATTTTAAATTTGATGGCAAACCTTCCTCAGGAAACGACTCAAGTTTTGGACAGTCTTCTATGTGTAGCTCATTGAGAGATGGAAGCAACATATGCATGTTTGCAGGCAATGATTCAAATTTAGGGCGCTCTTTGATTGTCATACGCTCGAGATGATTGTGAATGTGATCCTGTGAAATCATCTGCAGGTTAGGAAACCCACTAAGTTCAAGCCTTTTGAGTGTTGGGAAGAAATCCAATGGAAAGATTCTTAGAGCGACACAATCATCACTTAATGACTTCAAGGTAATGTACAAATATTCAACAGTGTTAGACCAAAAAATTTCCAGCAATGATGCTTCCATTTTGAGATTTTTCATGGTAGACCAGTCCAAATGCAACTTTCCACAGTTATATAGCTTTAAATCTACAGCCCTGGGAGCGAAAGCCTCAAGTTGTTGGCAGTATGTAATATCTATTTTTTTCAGAGGAACAAGTTGCTCTGGCAGCTCTCCTTTCAGCATAGGACATGAAATTATAGTAAGATATTGAAGACGTGGGAAAACACCTGCTTTGCAATCCCATTTTTCCCATTGTCCCAAATCGGAGAATTTCAAACTTTGCAGGGACTTAAATGAAGAAGATTTGCTCCCATAAAAATCAGCATCAATACTCACTATCCCATCAAGTCCCTCAATACTCAAGTCCTTCAGAAATGGCAAAAGTCCAAGGGGAGGTAAACGCTCGCAAGATTCACATCCATCCAACTCTAAGGACACCAAGTTTGGTAATGAATGTAACCAGTTTGGAAATTGCTTCCCACCATAGTAAGAGATTGCCAACTCCTTTAAGTTTTCGGAAGGTTGCAGATTCTTAATTACCTCCTCTTCTTTCTTTGAATCAATAGAGTCCCTATTCCATCCCCAATCTAACTCTAGCTTCACAAGGAGTCTTTTATTCTTCAAATATGCTTCTGATGCATCCAATGAATTTTCAATATTTTGTAGCTCCATAATTGATAGACTTCCATCAAGGTTGAGCTCTCCTAGCTGTTGAATACCCAACTCCCTGCCATGCCCAACATTAAAGGATTTCATGACTACTTTAAGATTCGTTAGTTTTCCCAAACCCGACGGCAACTTTTTCAAATTACTCCCTATCAATTCAAGGCGACACAAATTGGTGAGTAAATGCAAATTTGAGGGCAACTCCTCCAAATCTCTACAATAGTTCAACTTCAAAATTTGCAAGTGGACCAGTGAACATATCTTTTCAGGTAATTTTTTTATTGCAGTACATGAGAGGTCTAACGAACGGAGATGCTCAAGATTGCCAACAGAGTCAGGTACCTCGTCGATGTTAGAACAATGAGAAAGAGATAAAATTCGTAAACGTCTAAACTTGGAAAAAAATTCATGTATCAACATATTGAGACCCCAACGGGCGAAACAATCAAATGTCCTACCTATCGACATAAATGTACGCAACCTTTCCGTGTTGCAAGGGATTTCAAACCCATCAAAACATTGATTGTGTTCAAGTTGAACTGAATAATGACGAGTTACTTTTTGTACCTTCTCTTTTTGACCAACTTCCCACCTAAAGTATATGCCTCCACCAACATACTTTGCCAAATCATTTAGAAGGTCATGCATCACAAATACTTCTTCCTTTTTACCTGATTGTTGAAAGAAGGATCTTGATAGTAGATCATTGAAGTATTGTTGGCAAACTTGTTCTGAAGGACAGTGTAGGAGATTTTCTGTCATCCACAAGTGCATCAAACACTCCTTCTTAAACTCATAATCCTTGGGGAACAATGCACAATAAGCAAAGCAGACCTTCAGATGGGAAGGAAGGTGGATATAGCTCAATGCTAAAGCGGGAACAATATCAGAACGCTCTTGTGAAAATTCCCATATTTCGCTTTGAAACACAGTTTCCCACTCTGAAACAGATGATTTGTTGTATAATAGACTTCCCATTGTTTTCAAGGCAAGAGGCAGTCCTTTACATCTTTTAACAATCTTCATGCCAATCTCCCTACACTCTGGATTTGGTTGAGTATCATCATCTCGGAATGCACATTTAGAAAACAAGTTCCAGCAATCATCTTCTTGTAACTGCTTTAAGGAGTAAACTTCTGACTGCATGGTAGAGGCAACTTCCTTACTACGTGTAGTGACTAGAATCCTACTCCCTTGGACTCCGAACATGAGGGGCTTCTGCACTTCTTCCCAATTATGTTGGTTCTCGTTCCAAAGGTCGTCCAAAACAAGAAGAAATTTCTTCTTAGTTAATTCTTCTTTCAATCTTTTGTGGACCATCTCTAGATCTCTACTATCATCAGTTGATTCAGTAACAGCCTCAAGAATTGCTCTTGATACTTTAAAAACATTAAATTCATCTGAAACACAAACCCATGCTTTGACATCAAATTTAGCCTCATCCACATTTGGGTCATTGAATACATGTTGAGCAAGAGTAGTCTTACCCACTCCGCCCATTCCCACAATAGAAAGTATTGATGGCTGGTTAGTATTGTTGGTGTCAGATGTCAGCCGGTCAACGATCTGTTTTTTATCATCATCTCTGCCATAAATATCAGTCCAACAACCAATGATGTTGTTTGTGATTTCTGTGGCAGTTCATTGCTCAACCCAGATCCAACAACCCTACCTGTTTTCAATCCTAGATCACCCCTTTGACTTGAGAGAAATTCTAGGTTTTGAAGGACTTTTTGCATCTTAGACTCAATTTCCTTGTTATAGGAACTAATAGGAGAAGATTTGAAGAAATTGAGTACCTTGAACGTACAACATGCAGAGGTTTGAGATTCAGAATCAGCATCCGCTTGTCTTTTAGAGAGCATTTGTATATCATCCAAGAGATCCTCTGCATCAAGGACAGCATCTTTGACCTCAAGCAACCAGTTTTGGACATTTAGATCCGTGAACTGCTTTCTCTGTGCATCATCAGTCAGAGAATGGATGGAGTTCAGCTTGGTTTTTGAACTTGTTTAGCAACTCCTCATCAAGCTTTCTTGTACGAAAGAAATCGAGAATTTGGGGAGAAGCTAGCTTCTTGAACGCAACATCAAGAAAAACAGAAAGAAGAGCTCCACCAACAAGTTCTAATGCCATGGTAGGACAACGATGAATGGATTCAAGTGCTGTATTAGCTCTTTCCAATGACTCGGTGCAAGAGATGTTAATGGAGTAATCAAACTGACAAACTAAACCATATTCGATAACATTTTCTTCTTCGTTGCTTAGTCAAACAATAATTTTTTAGTCTTCTCCAGATCGCAAACTTCAACAGCTGTATTCATTAATGAATATTATTATTATTATTATTATCTGAAATAGTGAGTTGTATACTGCTATAACTATGAATCATGTTAAGAAATATTTAAATACACCGACTGCAGATGGAAGGTGAGAGAGCTTGAACGAAAAATGTAAATATTATATATTGACGTTTTGGGTTTCAAATTATATTCGTTCTATTCCCAACTATAACTTCAAGTGCTGTATGAATTCCAAGAACACGCTTATAAATTTTGAATTTTATAATATATTTTTTAAAAATTATTGCAAAAGTCAACGCTGGTATTGTAATTAAATGATGAAGTTGCACAATACATTTGCATTAGTATATTAAAAGGTTTAGTTTGTGGTGATGGGAATAAATACGGACAGATTTGTTATGATAAATAAAAACTACCCATGTGTTATATATGTGACATTTTAAAATGAAAACCCTTAAACCTGTAGTCCAATTATTAGAGTTTGCCAAAAAGAAATGAAAGGAAGGTTCTGATTAAAACTATTTTAAACAAAAAAATTTAATTTTCTGAATTTATTGAATAATGATCTTATTTGATCCTGACCAGTAAAAGACTACTTATCGAAGACATATAACACTAAAAAAATCTAAATAAATATACATAAAATATTGACTCAACTTTTAATTTTAAATTTTAAAAAATTAATATAACTTCAATTTAAAATCATGAGATAATAAATTTATAAATTTTTTTATTCTCACAACTTAAATTCTTAACATTTGATCTATATAATAATGTCATTAGCTAATAAAGAGGTTGTGTTTATTATTGTTGTGATTGACGTGAATGAAATTTTCAGAGTGAATTTCTACTTAAGAGAACTTCAGAGACTTTATATTAATTGACGTATTTTCAAGGTATAATAATCTACATTTTTTAACAGCACATTACTTTATTAAAAAAAAATCATATTTTTTTTGTTAATTTTGTTTTGAATTTTTTTTAAGAAATACTTATAAATTTTTATAAAAAAAATTGCAGAAAATTGCTACCAATTGTTTTACAAAATATTTTGTATAAAACACTTTTTATAAAAAAATTTATAAGAAATACTTACGAATTTTATAATTTTGTAGGAAATAATTATTCACGAAAGAATTAACTGTTAATTAAGATTTTTAGAAAAAATAGCAGGAAGCCTTTTCTTGCAAATTTCTTGCAAACTTTTTTAACAAATTTGCAACAAAAATTTCATATACTATGAAAATTTTTAGTGGTGTTACTTTATTATTAAAGGTAAAATGTATTTTTAGTATAATAAATATTGAAAAATAATCTTAATATAATAAAATATTTCATTGTGGTACCAATATATGTCAAAACCTTCATTTTGAAAATAATAAAATAAGATACGCGATATATAAATATTGAAAAGTGTATAATAATTCTTAAAAACATAATAAATATATAATTGTTGTTGGATGAATCCAAATTAAAATCATATATACTAAAGTTGTCAAATAAAAAATATAAATTATTATGATCATAAAAGTACTACTGCTTTATAGATTAGATATTTCATTGATAAGTATCAAACAAATATTATAAAGTATCATACATAGATACATATTGAATATTGAACACGGATACGACGTAACTCAAATTGAAGTATCATTGTAGGTTATGATTGAAAAATGTATACATTTTTATTTGAAATAAATAATTATTACAAAAATAGTTATACCATTGAAATTGAAGTTATCTAAATATGTAAAAAAATATTAAATAATTATTTTATCACAAAATATTTTATGCTTAAGAGAATTAAACAAATGTCCCAATGTATTTCGACTAAGGAGAAGTATCCCAGAATTCATATCAGAATAACAATATCAGTA
>Ga0099822_1003650_pt1 | contig 19791 bp, 16 predicted proteins | sample CowpeawhiteBW_FD_76839 | JGI IMG/M metagenome (GOLD analysis project Ga0099822, IMG submission 76839) | Root nodule microbial communities of legume samples collected from California USA - Cow pea white BW | ecosystem: Host-associated > Plants > Roots > Nodule | place: USA: California | collected...
CAAAAAAAAAAAAAGTGCACACATTAAAAATTATTTGATATTTCATCAATTGATTTTATCTTAATATACAAATAATATATATTTTTAAATATAATCAAATAATATATATATATATATATATATATATATATATATATATTTATTTTATAAAAAAAAAAACTAAAATTTATAATATTATGTTGTATTTTTATATTTATATATTTATATATATATATATTTATTTATATATATGTTTAATTTATAAAAAAAAAGGCTAACAATTATGATATTATGTTGGATGATTAGATTTATATAGTTATATGTAAAGACTTATGAGAGTGAAAAACATATGATTTGGTGTACACATCTGAAAAATATGGATCAAACATGATGAAAAGCAAATACATATATGATTTGGTGTTGATGAAGAGAAGATGAAGCTTTGAGAATTGGGATTCATGGATACCCCACTGCGATGCAGGTCTCCCAAAATACTTTATCTTCCAATTCATTCACAATAACTTCACCACCTTCATCTTCTAATCTTCCAACTTCTTCATCTTCTTCTTCTTCTTCTTCTGCTTGCCCTTTGTCACAGTTACATGACTCTGCATCATCATCCTTATCTCCACTTACACTACACAACACACCCTTGTCTTCAGAATCTGCACTATCCTCAATTACTGACAAACCTGACATCTTCACACTGCTATTCATTTCTTCTTCATACAAAACTTCTCTCTTCTTCTGTTTAATTTATAATGTTTTTTAAGGATCATCTTTTTGCACTTTATTCATGGTATTCATTTCATTGATGTCATTTCTTGTCAAACTATAAATTGTTGCCATTGGTTTTATTCCACATTGATGGTGGGTTTCAGGTCATTCTTCCACTTATTATTTGCATCAATTGAATAGTCTTTTAATTTATACAAATAAGGTATATTAATTAAGATCGAGTAATACTGCAATTATAGAGTTGTTTAATTAAGAAATAAAATTAAGTTTTACAGGTGTCTCATAAGTTTTAAGTAAATTTTCTTCATTATATACAAAGTTAGCTGTCACGACAATTATTCAAATGATAAAACAAAATAAGATTGGAGTTGCAGAATTGCAGAAAGAGAAGATATTATGTGTGAGTGGGTGTTCACAATCAAGTGCAACACGTTATCAAAGATTATATATAAATACTCAAATAAGTGTGCACATGTAACAAATCTCAACACTATTATAGAGTATTGATGCATGTGGTTGCAAATCTTATTAGGTCTATATATATATATATATATATACTGGGCATTTCTGTTGAAGAGTCTGGTCCAAAGATTGACTAGTTAAAATATTTTTTCTTATGGATTCATACAATTACTTTGCTTATGACTTTCTATTACTGAAAATAAGAACCAAAGTTAAGAAAATAAAAGGAAATTATACAATAATAAATACACTCTAAATCACTATTACAACAAGAGTATTGGTTACACCGAGAATCATGGTGATAATATTTGAAAGATATGAAAGAAATAGTGCATGATTTTGTATTCTCATATGTATGTACTATAAGGCATATTAGGATTTGCCGACACTTGTTATATCACAGTTCACATCCAAGCATCTTACAAAGTGATGCCACTAATGGTGCTGTAACGTCAACACTGAATTAAAGCAGCAGGGAAATGTGAGGATTTCTTGCACACAATTTAAAACAAATTATTAATATTATTATTCTTTACCTTTTAATATAATATTGAGTAATTTACTTATTTAATATAGATAATTAAGAGATATTTTAAAACCCCAAAAGGAACACACAAGCAACCCCTCACTCAAAGAATCCTCTCGATCTATGATATTGCTTTTTATGATAATTATTTTAAAAAGTTGTATCTAGTCAGATAATTTTCTCAATTGATAGAATATTGATTTGTACATTTACCGTACTACAAAAGAAAAAACAATTATATTTTTTTCGGTAACGTGCTACAACTTGAAAATTTCTGTCCGAAACAGTGATCACAATAAATTGTCAAGCGTCATAACTCTCTAGTCCAACGCAGTCAACCAAAATAAAATAACTATCAGAAAATAATTTCCAATATCCTTTTCCTTTTCCATTTGCATCGCAGTGTTACGCTGTGAATTCCATGGGCAAGAACAAAACATTTGAACAAAACAAACTAATAACAGTAGAATACAAGGTCGCAATGTACTGCAACGAGTGTGAAAGAATCGTTGCCAAAACCATCATCAAGTGTAAAGGTTCACGATGTTCTGTCTCTTCATTTATTTAATTTGTTATACCCTTGGATTATATTATTAATATACAACTCTGATTTTATTAGGAGTGGAAAAGTTCATCACCGACATGAACAAAAACCGGGTGGTGGTAACAGGTCGGATTGATCCCATGAAAGTAAAGAAAAAACTTAAGAAGAAAACGGGAAAGAGAGTGGAGATTGTGTGTAACAAGGATGAAGAAGAGGCAAAAGATGAATCGCATGAATCTGATAAACTTGTCGTAATGTATCAGTTCGCACTTGAAAATGATTGTTGCGTAGAGACCGAAGCCATGATGATATTCAGCGATGAGAATCCACATGCATGTGCACTAATGTAAAAGGGGTTATTCCAGATTTTCATTCCTTATTCTTTGATGTGTTGTTGTATCAGTAGGATCACCCTTTGACCCCAGAAAATTCTCCTAATTTTGTATTCATTCATCGAACTGAAAACAAGACATTATCTTGAAAAAGAAAAACTTGATTTGTTTACTCACAGAAGCAGCTTTTTATCTTGAGGTTGTTGGCATTGAAGGATTGGCACACATGTGATGCATTTTATGGCTTGTCCTTCTCAAATGCTCAATTTACGCATGCAAACTTTTACCCGTGCTTTCTATTAAACTGAAAAGTCGCATCAAATTTGCACCAAACTCCAATAAGGGCTAAGCACCGCACATTCGTAGTGCGTTTCGTGAACCACATGGCATGATCAATTATTTTACGCATAATGCGGGATCTACTTGCCTTCTGCTTTTTATATTAGGTTTTAAGCATGAACCTTCTAATCTAATGCAAGTACATTACACGGCTGATCTTAACTTTCTTTAAATATTATACCACATCTTTCTTTCATTACATGTTATGCGAGCACTACTTAAATTTTACAAAACTAACACATTGTTTTATATTTCGTCTTATCTTTTGTTGAAATATCAGATATAGATCATAAATGTTTCTCACAAAACATTGTTCGTGACATGTGAATAATTTTAGCAGTTTTTACTCTGGTAGGCATTTCTACAATCATTGACAATGAGACTATGTATGGACCAATTTCCTCAGCAAAATCGCAATGATTGTTCCCTTCATCTTCGGCACAGATTTGAAGTTCAGTTTGGAACATATCAGAAAGGCTTTTTCTCTTGCACTATCTCAGAAAAGTTCGAGACTTTTCCTCTTTGTAATACTGTACTCTACACAGTGGCCCCACAGGCATGAGCACCAAACAGTAGTAAGCTCATACTTTAAAAGTGTAAACCAGAAGACGTGGAACACAATGAGGTGGTTGAGTGGGTAGATGTTATAGTATTATTGATCATTGATGACAACCTGCGATATTCACTTAAAATTTTCACAATATTACACATTTTTTCATGTTAAACAAGGTGAATAATGTTGTGTTCTCTGTACATTGTATGAAGTGAAAAATTGAAGCCCTTCATTGTTGTTTTATGAGATGACCTCTAGTGCTTCTCTTGTTTGTCCAAGTATATTGAACACTGTTGCTGCTATGCTAGATGGTGTAAGACCGGCCATAAACAATTGGTCCGCAGGTGATCCATGGTCAATATAGCGATCCGGAAGGACTATTGGCCTCCACTGCAGAGGTGCCATGCAGAGTTCATGAGTTTATGGGAACTGGTAAAAGCTTCGTAGAAAATTCGAAGACGCAAAAAATGCTAGTAGCTATGGTTGGAAATGAAAAAACTTGCTTTGTTTCTTACCTTCAATTTGCCATCCAGAAGGCCATCAAGGGCCATGAACTGAGCAACGTGAGAACCAAATCCTCCAATAGATCCTTCTTCTACTGTGATCAAAACCTCATGTGATTTTGCCAGCCTGCGAATCAGTGAACAATCCAGTGGCTTACAGAAGCGTGCATCAGCAACTGTTAAGCGCAAGCCATGACGTTCAACCAATGAAGCAGCAGCCAAACAGTTTTGAACAGCCGATCCATAGCCCAAAAGAGCCACTCTTTCCCCTTCTATCAGTACCCTTCCTTTCCCAATCTGATACAATATCATAATAAAAACATCATATGGATTTGCAAAACTTTTCCTAATACTCTCCATGAGGATATGTATGGGGATAAAGTTCTAAACTTTACCTCAAGGGGAGTTCCTTTATTTCCGGTTGGTAGTTCAGCACCAATGCCATTTCCCCTTGGGTATCGGAAACAACTAGGTCGGTCATTGATTGCTGCTGCAGTGGCAACCATGTGGAAAAGTTCGGCTTCATCAGAAGGAGCCATGACCACCATGTTAGGGAGGCATGCCATAAATGTGACATCAAAGGAACCACAATGTGTGGGACCATCTGCTCCAACTAATCCAGCTCTGTCCATTGCAAACCTTACAGGCAGCTTTTGTAAGTCAACATCATGCACCACCTGCGGAATGGACATTGAACACATACGTTTGAGCACTGATTTTGAAGTTAATGTTACGGTGGTTACTGATCATGTATGTATGTCTTCACACTAAAACACATTGTCTCGTATAGAAAATTCTACACATGAAACACATCATTCTAGCATTTTGTCTTGACAATAAAACGCTATCCTACCTGGTCATAAGCCCTCTGCATGAATGATGAGTAGATTGCACAGAAAGGCTTAAGACCTTCACAAGCCAAACCCGCAGCAAATGTAACAGCATGCTGTTCTGCTATCCCCACGTCAAAGCATCTTGATGGGAAACGGCGATGGAAGATATTCATGCCAGTTCCACCTCCCATAGCAGCATGGATTGCAATAATGTCTTTGTCAGCTTCGGCTTCTGCAATCAAGGCCTCTGCAAAGTATGTGGTGTAAGACTGAGTTGCAGCCTTGGATTTGAATTGCTTCCCAGTTGGTGGGTCAAACTTGGTAACTCCTGCAAAAAACGAAACCAAGCCACACATATATATCCATCAGGAATACAAAGAGTCAAAGCCAATCGATCACTAAACAAAAATTTTTTTTTTTTTCAGATTATTGAGAATTAATTAGTGATTGCTCCTTTACCATGGTACTTGTCTGCTGCCTTTTCTGCGTATGGGTATCCGCGGCCTTTTTCAGTGATAACATGGATCAGTACAGGACCAGTTATTTTAGTACTTTTCACTTCATTAAGAATGGCAACAAGATCATCTATGTTATGACCATCAACAGGACCAATATAGTAGAGTCCAAGCTCTTCAAAGAGCGTTGATCCAGAACCACTGATCATGCCACGAGCATACTCGTCAACTTTTGCAGCCAATTCATGCATAGGACCGCCAATTCGTTTAGTAACACCCTATTCATGACATCATTTTGTCAGTGTTCAGTTTGAGTATACTATGTTGCTGTAAATCATAAAATAATGAAGTTGTAATTACCCACCTTGGCAACCTCTCTCAATTCTCTAAGAGGCCTATTTGATTGTAATCTACTGAGAGCACTGCTCAAAGCTCCTACAGGTGGTATGGGTCCATCAAGAGTGGCAGTGGGCAAAGAGACCTGTTTGTTGTCATTCAGAATAACAATCATATCAGAATCAAGATATCCAGCATTGTTCATGGCTTCATAAGCTTGCCCTGCTGTCATGGCACCATCACCGATAACAGCAACCACGTTATTCTTTCTTCCCTTCAGATCTCTCCCAACAGCCATTCCTATTGGTTCAATAAAACTTCAAAAGTTAAAAGACAAATCACAAAATCCAATTGTTAAACACGAAGGAACAAACTAGTGCCACCTCTACACATTGTCAACATATAAAAATCTTTGCACTGTCAAGCAATTAAAAATCATAATAAGCATGACATCCGAGATAACTACTAAAAAAGTCATTAAACTTATTGTGAATGAATGACAGTGTCAATTCATATGCTGTTTACTCATATTCTCTATTAAACTGTTTTTTTTAGTTAAAACTCAGAACAGACAGAAGAAGTACCAAGTCCTGCTGAAATAGTGGTTGAGCTGTGACCAGTGCCAAAACAATCATATTCACTCTCAGAACGCTTGGTGAACCCAGATAACCCATTTGTCTGCCTCATGGTATGCATCTTGTCCCTCCTACCAGTGAGTATCTTATGTGGGTAAGACTGCAGATTCACACAAGGTTGTCCAATTTAGAACAAGTAAATAACACCCATCCCCAAAACTAAATCAAAAGCACCAAGGAAGTTGATAACCAACCTGGTGACCAACGTCCCACAGTATCCTGTCCATAGGGGCATTGAAGACATAGTGGAGGGCAACAGTGAGTTCCACAACACCAAGGCTTGAGCCCAAATGCCCCCCGGTTCTAGAAACACTGAAAATAACGTCAGAACGCAGTTCATCCGCTAGTTGCTTCAGTTCCTGCATCAATCAACATCCCCTCTTTCTCATACTTTTTACAACTTCCGACAATAATAAAATTGCAATCTTTTTTATATCAAAACACGCAGCACAGATTTGAGATACATGCTTTCAGACAGTGTACCTTGGTAGAGAGATTTTTCATATGAACTGGATAGTTTATAGTGTCAAGAAGAGGAGTTGGCGGTCTCTGGGAATAGTACTCCCCACTCTCTGACATTGATGCATAAACCCCACTTGATATTTTCTTCGTCTACACACATAACACAACATACACATACCCTTTTATTCAGCAATCGTAAAAAAGGAAAAAAGATGGTCTGAAAGAAGGAGGAAGAGGCATTGCATGGAAAAACGGTAACCTGGTTGAGCCTGTGGGTGTGTTGAGAGTGAGGAGGGAAATGGAGGCCCCGTTGAGAGTGAGAAGGAAGAGGAAGTGATGTACGAGAATCAGAAGGTGCGGTTCGGGTAAGAAAAGAAGGGTAGGAAGAGAGCGCGTAGAGATCCATGGTGAGCAGAAAGGAGAAGTGAGGAGAATGGAATGCAAAAGAAGAATCTTTATAGAAGAGAAAGAGGTAGAAAGCCGGCACTAACAGTGACAGATTGTGGGGGATGGATGAATGAATGGAAATGTGATATTATTTTTATATTTGACATTTGAAGGAAGAAGAAGAAGGAGAGAGAGTGAGAGAGAAGACGTGTGTGAATGAGTGGCTGAGAGAGAGAGACGAAGTGAAATAAAGGAACAGAGAAGCATGGTTCGTGTGAGATTGAAGAAGGAAAGTGGGGAGAGGTGTTTGTGATTTAATTTGTTTAATTGAGTTGGGAGTGATGAGTTATGTGTGCGATTGGACCACGTCACACCAAAAATCACAAATGGATAGATTCATTGGATAGACAGCATCCTAAGTTGTTCTTTTCTTTGTTTGTCTCTCCCAATTCCTCTCTTCCTTCGTTGGGTTGGGAATGATGATGAGAATCACAATGCCGTGTCTATTCTACACTCAATGTTCCTCCTCCTTCTCGTACATTTCCCTTCTTTAATAATGCTTCTACCATTAAGTAACATAACACGCTTCAAAACACAAATTTGTGGATTTATTTCTCTATTTTATATTCATTGTTAGCTTGTTTTTTTAATCTGAATTTATGATATTAAAATATGTTGGTATAATGAAAAACCTGTCAAGAGGTAAAGTTGACTGTCTAAATGTTCACCTTGACTCCACTCACTTAACTACATTAAACATATCAAAAAGTTTGTAATTGCCTTCTACGACCAACTTCTGCCAAAATTTAAAGTTTTTTTTTTTTTTACGTTATGATGTTAGTTTGCGCTAAATTCAATATCCCTTCTTTGTTTTGTATGTTAAATTCAATCAAGTTTTCCGAATAATTAACGAGGCTAAACAAACCTATTATAGTCCAAATCAACTTGCTAAAGTTAGCAAAATATTTGGTTCATCTCACTCTATTATTGTTTTATATAAAATCATGTAAGCTTTGGCCAAACAGATATCCATTTCATTTTGTTGCAGGTTGCACTATTTGTAGAAAGGTGGATAAGTAATTTGGCTTACTAAAAATATAATCAAAAATAAAAAATATATATACTGATACGCACGTTATCTATTGTTTAAATTGTTTTTAATTAAATTTACATTTGATATAAAATTATAAAATAATATATCATTAATTACAATGTTGTACGTAATGTTCTATATTAGTTAGATAGTTAGTAAGTTGTTAACTAACTATGAATGTATCTACTAGCTTGTGAGGTATTGCGGTGTGTGTGAAAAATTCTTTCTATGTTTATTTTCTATCTATTTTTGCATATTCTTGGTGTGAAATTTAACGAAATTTGGAGTAAGTCTACAGCTCAAAGAGATAAAGTACTTATATTAATTCAAGTTGATATGCAATATAAAAATTGTGTATAAAGTGTTTACATCAATTCAGATTGATATCTAAAAATAAGTATGATTCAACCATAAACCTCAGGAAATAGACAATAACCTTATAGTTGTAGAGATTTTACATCTTTTCTTGACTATGTAATGAATAAAGATAGATACATAGAAACAAAGTTAATATCTTTTGAGCACACTACTAAGGAACCTAAATAGAAGACAACAATAGAGGAGTTTAAAAAAATAGAGAAAAATCAATCATCATAACATGTTGCATTATCTCTCAATAAAAGACATATCGGAGTAAAATTGATCTATAAAGTGAAGGTAAAACTAAATGGAGAAATTACAAAATATAGAGTTAGGATGGTTCAGTTTGGAAAAATAGAGAAAAATAACTTATCATAACATGTCGCATTACCTTTCAACAAAAGGCATACCAAAGTAAAATTGGTCTATAAAGTGAAGATAAAACTAAATGGAGAAATTACAAAATATAGAATTAGGATGGTTGCAAAGAAACTTCTATTATAATGTGGCATTTGTATAAATTGAAAATTTTATATGAGCTAAAACAAGTCTTTGGGTAACGAATAAAAGAATAAATTGCTCCCTTTTTGTAATCGAGGTGCAACAAGTGTGTAATAGACTATAGAGTTTATATGAAAGTTACTATAAGTTATTTGATATTAGTTTGTTTATGTGTAGAGAGATGACTTACTAGTATAAAAAGAGAATTTTATTGTAGTTTTAGATGACAAATTTGGTATTATTATCCTATTTTTTGAGAATGAAATGTATATATACTAGTTGAGTTTTCATGCGTCATGTGCTACAATATAATTTTGTACAAACACAAGTTGACTACGGTGTAAAGTTAGATATAGAAGGAAGTGACAAGATAAATTAAGTGATATTGCACAAAAAAAAAGTGTAGGCTCATCGAGATTTTTGTGCAACATTAAACTTGACATGGGTTATGGAGTGGGGTTGATTGGTAGATGTGTGGTTCATCCAAGGCTATCTCATTTGCTTGCGACTAAGAGGATACTGAGATATGCTAAGGACACTTTGGGATATGGCTTGTTGCTTTCAAAACATGACAAATAGATTTTTTATGAAGTGATAAAAGTGACAGAAAAAGTACAGTAGCTATGTGTTTATGATGTGGAAAACACTTATTTCATGGTGTTCTAAGAAGTAGTTATCGGTGACATTATGTTTACGAGGTTGAATAATGGAATCTTGTTAATCCTTATAGCTTGTTAATCCGAAATTTAAATAAAAACATTCTCAGTGAGCATGTAACAACCTAACCCGCACCATATCCTTCTTCACAATACCAGCCACAACTTACATCTTCAAATATTTCTAGCAGTTCTTCAAAAATTATAACAAACTTCAGGGGGTCGCAGCAATTTCAATTCACCAGTACACAAACACTTTATTCTCACCAAAAAGGCTTATCTAAACTTATTCTTGGAGTCCCCGAACTCAAACAAAAATTCTTTATTAAATTTTGGGTGGTTTGACAATATTAATAAATAAAATAAAAACACTAGTGCACCATCATATAACTAGTTGTCGACAATCCGCGAACAATAAAACTTATGCGTAAATAGATTTCTAAACAAGTTTCAGATTAACATTTTATCAAAATTCTATTCGTTTTCCTTCAAAAATACCCCAAACAAACACAAGTTCTTAAATTTAATAAAAAATTTAAGCCAAAACTGCATACTTCTTTGAAATAATTTGGAAGTTATAAAAAAATGAAGCAAACATATTATAAATAAAGAAAAGGTTCATGAACAAGTATCCGAAAATATTGAAACTAAAGACAGTCTAATCCGAGTCATTCATAATGACAAACCAAATCAAAAGCTAATTTCTGATGGGTTATCACCTACAGACTACTAAATATTAACATAAGTCTTAGCTACAATTGCATCAAAATGCCACAGTTTTAGCAGTATGTCGTCACAGGAAGACGGAATAGACCACCTTCAACAATCCGATTGATGGCAAATCAGCGTGGACTGCAGAAAGAGAAAAAACTAATAAACCATTGTACCCAAATTTCAACGAGAAATAAATTACAAATCCAAGTCATTGCAAAAGTTATCATTTGCTCAAACAAAACTTATCGATGAACAGTTAATGAAAAATATTCTGACACGATACACTAATTACAGATATACTAACAGTAAACTTAACTACTCAATGACAAGTATTACATTTTGTTAATTCAAATGTTAGCATTTACTAAAATAAAATAAATAAATAAACCGTAGAGTTGGGTCGTCTCTAATGTTTAAGATTAAGTACTTAAAATCTCTAAATTAAATAAAAAAGCAAGAATGAATAAAAGGCAAATCCAACAATAGAGCTAGGAGCCTCATTTATACTACAAGATAGCATTTCCAAAATTATTTCTTCAATAACCATATTTCAATTAAAAGAAATTTCCTTAGATTAAATTTGCAATTACGTCACAAATTCAATCAATAATATACTCTTCATATTCATACCTGTATGACCGTGAACGAGACCTTGAAGGACTGCGATCATTACCCCTAGGGCTCTGGGATCTGCTAGGCGTCTGACCCTTCTTTTCATCAGGACTCCGACCGTTCTCCCGAGGGGACTTCCTGTAGTCCTTCCCACCACTAGGGGAGAGAGACCTAGAATAAGATCTTGATCGCTCCGGAGAATAATAATCATCCCTACCTCTGTCATCCCTATAAGTCAAGTCAACTCATCAGTATTGAATCTTAGTTATAGATAATAGGCAATAAAAATGCGCCAAAAGAACACCATATACCACGCGCGAAAAATAATTACCATCCAAAAACATTTCACAAACAAATGGAACTACACCAGAATAAATAAAATTAATCACAAAATCACTCAAACCATAATTTCAATTTTTACTTCATAAGAGAAGCAGTACTCACTTCTCTTCAAAATCTAATTAGCCAAAATATGACCTTTACCTACCTCTCCAATAGTTTCTGGACAAATATGACACTTGGATCCCAACACTAAGATACGAATGAAAACCAAAATTTTATTTTGTTTATGAGAGAACTAAGACTTCCTCTTCAAAATCTAATTAGCCAAAATATGACCTTTACCTGTACCTTTCCAAAGTTTCTGGACAAATATATAACACTTGGATCCAAACACTGACAGTTATGATGTACTGCAAGATCAGCATCTGGAAACTTCATAGCTCTCTTTGTTCCAACTTTCTAAAATCACAATTATCTTTCTTGCACAATGTCACCATACATCTCTACCTGTATAAACTTTGGCTTCCATTCTTTGAGGATGTGATTTTCTTTGGCCAACTATAAGCTTTATATTCTTTCTTAACTGGATAGTATACGCAAAACAAGACATTAAACTATATAATCTTCCTTACAGAAAATTTATACAAGGGAATCGAAAGAAGTACTCGTTTTAACCATTCCTTCAGGCACAAACCAAATACCACAAAGTAGGGAAAGCCCATGCAACTGGCACAATAAGGCAAATTTGATATTGATATTTCTTATGGAGACTTTGATAGATACATAAGCAAAGTAGCGCATCTCTTTAAGCCTCTTTACTCGTTAATCTTTATTAATCCATCTTTAAAGTCTTCCATTTCACTTTATTATCTGCATAAAGAAGACCATAAGCAGATATCATTCAATTCATTTAAACACATTAAAGGAGCGTTGTCAACGTCAAATGACTGGGAGCCGTTCTAATTGCAAGTAAACCTGGAAATTATACTCTAACTGAAGGAAACAGCAGAATTATCAACATCAATATAAATCAGGTAGCTATTTGACGGTCAATCAGTACAGAGACACAAACAGAACACCTAGGCATACTATTAAATTAGAAAACAAACCTAATATTTTCAATAAGATCGAGGACAAAACACCCAAACAAATGAAATACATCAATTACTTAAACTAGAAGACATTAGTTTCACTCCATTGTGCAACAAAAACAACATAAAGTAGAGGCCTTGACACCAAAACTATTAATAATAAAGAACACATCCAGTTCAAAGAGAAATATTGGGTGTACGTTAAAGGCAGTTAATTACTCAAAACCAGAAACGGTTTCAGGTCAGTAAGAATATCACAGTTTCAACTTCCAAAACACTGAGTTGCAACAGAAACATGAACTGTTTAAAATAAGTAAAAAGAATCAGCCAGCGAACTCTTCTTAGGTGGTTTTATTTACATTCATGACAAAACAGTAACATTCACTTTCACCACCTAAAGCTCTGCTAAGCAACTTGGACCATAACTCAATCAAACATCTCATTAATATATATCATTCATTTGTGATTATTAGAAAGCTCTGCTAAGCAACTTGGACCATAACTCAATCAAACATATCATTAATATATCAATCATTTGTGATTATTAGAAACCTGTCACATTACACAGCTCATATGAAAATAGTCACAGGTCACAGCTTAGAAAATGCAAGTATTTCTGAACTCCTATAATTACTGTTTCAGTACCCCCAAATACCATAAAATGTAGCACCACCGTCATTTTAGTGAAACTAGATAGTAGTTCACGCAAAATATCCCAAAATTATAAGGCTGCCCAATAAAATAAATTAAAATGAAAATAATACTGTTATTGGCTAAAATCCATACCTTGAATCATCCCTAGCAGGTGATGGAGACCGAGAATAGGCTGCAAAATTGAGGTATAATAACATAAGAAAACAAGAAAGACCTCAAGTAAAAAGGTTACACATCAAAAATATAAAGTGATAATTAACGCAACACGAAACTGAAATAGAGATGAGTAGTTAAACTGACAGCGGTATCGGCGTTGTGGGGACCTAGATCGATTTCTCCTTCTACCACCCCCATATCGGGAACTTATAACAGAAACACAAAAAGAAATGTTAATAAACACTATAACGAAGTCCATTGAAGAATACTTTCACAATTACATCAGTGAAATAAATTAGCAAATAAAAAATGTGGTCACACCTTCCTCGAGAACTAAGACGCATTTCTTGAGGAGTTTTCCTGTTTTCCTCAGCAAAAACAATTCTTATTTCGCGTCCACCAATGATAGTATGATTAAGATGTTGTTTTGCCTCAGCTGCATCTTCACCATATCGATATTTCACAAATCCAAAGCCCCGTGGTTCACTGCAAAATCAATTCAATTGAATATCAATGTTTTAAAAACAAAATGCATAAATTTACAGGTCTATTGGACAATTATCTCCATAATACATTCTAGGAAAGTAAATTATAAGAGAAAAAATGAACTTGACTTCTACATAAGCAAAATTTAACTTGGGCATAAGCTAAGAATAGAGATTAAAGAATCCAACACGAGAGCTTCTAAAAATTAACTCATGCACAAGCACATTTTAGCAAATGGAATAGTTAATTTCAATTATTTTCTTATTTATCCCTTCTGTAAGGAGTTTATTGAGAAGCCCATCCAAACATACCCAGAGAAAGAAATTTGTATCAAACAAGTGAGTAACAAGTCTATCAAAAGCAGATAATATGTTATGGTAAAGAAAAAAATACCCAGTGTAATAATTTTTGGGTAGATAAACATCCTTCACAGGACCATAGCGCTCAAAAGGGATCCTAAGATCCTCAGGCCTGCAACAAAAACAATAAAACTTCAGTTCAATTTCTTGAATCCCTGACATTCAAACTTTGATTGGATAATTGTAACAGAAGGTTATGAAATAGTCATGGAATTCGCTATTTGCATATAATATCCGCACGAACATTCTCCCCTCCCTGTATCAACTATCAACCACCAGAAAAACATCCCATTTGTTCAATCTCTTTTCACCAGTGTACAATTTCATTTAAAGGCCATCCGATCTAAAATTTTCCTTCTAAAAAATAAAGTGTGAAATTAGAGTGTGCAATCAATGTGCATCTCGCCAAACAATGTGTATACCAACATTTGGTATTAGATTTATATATTCCTATTATACATTATAGATTATAGATATGGATAAATTTGGTGCAGAAAGAGCAATAAAATGTGGGGTATGTTCGTAGGGTAATGAATGAGTTAAAGAAGAGCGTCAAGATTGCAATGAAAGGACCTGGCATCGAGGGGAAGATTGCGAACGAGTAAACCGGAAGGAAGAGGTGAGCGGCGGTCCCTGTATGACCTGCTATCACCGTAGCGATCGTCGACGTAGCGCTTACGACCACGCGACGGCGGTGGCAGCGGGCTTCTGCTTCGTCGCCGAGGACTATAGCTTCTGCTCCGGCTTCGATACCTGCCCATTCCTACCTCACACACAAACCCTAATTTTCTTTCTGGGGAGACAAATAAAACCCTAACCAAAAAGAGAACAATAACGCCAAATGAAACCACACCAAGCGCAATTGTTTAAATAAAGTAAAAAATAAAATAAAATAGTATGTGTGTATTTATAGCTGATCCCGTCAATTGACCATGACTATAACCGGTTACGGTCCAATATAAAATTAGATTGTTAAATTTGCAATTTTAGGCCCAGCTTGAAATTTTTTATTTTATTTTTCCTTCGGAAAGCAGTCAGTTATCAATTGAATAAAATGATAGAAGTAAAAGAATATGTAAAAACTAATTCTGAATCATCAATAAAATACTCTTAATAATTTCAATAGGTTAGCTTAATTTTCTTACTTAGTTTCCTGGGATATAAATGAGTCAGAATTACTTTTTCACTGCCAGTGTTTGTGAACAGATACAAAATTTATATTTGTCATATAAATGTATATAAATGCATGTATTTTACAAGTACAATTTTTTAAAAATATTTTCTCACCTTTTTAATTTAAAAAACATATGCAATACTTATGTGAATTAATATTTTTTGGTGACAAATGAAGTCAATACTAAATTTTGAATGAGATTAAATATAATTGACAAATAAATATTATAACCAAGCGGTGAAAAAGAAAATATAAATATATATACTTAAAATTTATATATCTAATCATTGTCAATAATAAAATGAAAATATATATAATATAGTATTGAAATTTTTTTTTATGTTTTTCTAGAAGAATTATATTGTTAGAGTTATATTGATATAAAATCTATTTTAAATAAAAAAATTTAACTTTATCTCTTTTTACTCATTAAATATTTTTGTATTCGAAAATGTTCTATTGTAATAAATTTGAAAAAATTAATATAAAAATTATATAGAGTAAACATTATTTAGTTTGTATTTTGATTTTTTTCAAAATTTGACGTGGATTTAATTTGGATACAGACTTGTAAAACTTTAAAAATAATATAAAATATTACATATCATATAAATATAATATCAAATATTATATAAAAATTTGTAAGAGTTATAAAAATATAATATAATATATATAATAAATATAAAAGATATGAAAAATATATTATATATATATAAATATAACAGAAAATAAAATATAAGTAAAATATTAGTATTAACAGGAATCTAAAGTTTAAATTAATCAACGCAATCTTATCTTCAAATTATTATTTTATTATCTTACTAAAAATAAAACTGGTTCGTGTATGTTCAGGATTAAATCTTTACCGGTTCAGGATTAAATCTTTATGGTTACGTGAATCTAATTCACTTCCCCTTTAAAAATTTTAAAGTATATTTCGTATCTTATTTAAATAATTTTTAAAATAGTAAAATTATAAAAATTGTGAGTATATTACAATTATTATACAATTTTAAAGTTTGCTAAAAAATACATATTCTCTTCTCTTTTGTATTTATTATTTATTTATTATTATGACTCTAATTTCAACCTATCTTCTTAATATAATATGTATCTTATTTCTTAAAAATATGTCTTTTAGTTAAATTCAATAAATTTTAATTTTCAGTTAGAGTTAGATTGACATTTTATTTGTTCTGAATGCCAATCAAGTTATTGCGCTCACTCATATAAATTAAATATTCATCAATGTTATTTAATTAATGTTGATAAAATGTTAGTCTAGGTTTTCTATATTATATTAGCGCGCTATGTCGCCTGTGTATATTTTTTAAGATGCGTGATATTATATTAATAGGTGATAATATTATAATGTTATTAAGTTAATATATATTAAAATTATATTTATTAAAAATAAAGTGAAATATATCAGATAAAATAATAACCATTGATAAATAAAGAAGAAGAGAATAAGCAGAGACATCTAATTTTATAAAAAGTTTGTAAAAGTAACGGTCAATTTTTTAAAATTTAATAAATTGTTATATTTAAAAGGTAAAATCGGTATTTTGAAAAGTGGACACAAAAAGGAGAATCCCCTTTATATATTGTTATAGATTATTAAAATTATTTTGCTTAATATATATTTGATATTATTATTATTATGAGTTTTTTTTGGCTTAAGTCAAAGTTATTTTTAGATTATCAATTATCACAAAATTTTCAACTAAAACTGTTTCTAGTCAATGTTAACACAGTTGATTTTTGGTTGAAATTTACAGTTTTTTAACGTTCGTTCGTATGAATTATTTTTCTATCTATTGCATTGTTTTTTTTTTCTAAACTTAATTATATTTTTTAACATATTCATAGCTACTCAACTAAACTAAGCCCAACATTTTGAAATGAAAAATATCCAAAGATTATTTTGAAAATGGAACATTAGCCCAATACGGTATTTATAAAAAGCAAAAGAAAAGATGGACGGGTTAGATTAAGCAGTGGTGAAAAATTAGACGGTGATGATGCAATTAAATTTTAAAATTCCTAATATTCCCAACGGTAATATATTTTGTATCAAGCAAAATCATAAATGATATAAATTATCAATAAACATGAATTAGCTTGATGGTTACGCATGTAGCCCAAGGCGGTATTTATAGAGAGGAAAAGAAAAGATTGACATATTAGATTAAGCAGTGGTGGAAAATTAGACGGTGATGATGCAATTAAATTTTAAAATTCCTGATATTCCTAACGGTAATATGTTAACAGCTACTCAACATAGTTATCATAACGGTAAAATGTTAAGATTGTTTTAATCTTAACTTGAATTCACTTTTTTAAATAGAATAACGGTAAACATTTCACTTTTACACATTATATAAAACTTTAATATAGTGTTGATTATGTCTTTGCTTGATTTTGAGTAGTAAGATAAAATCATAGATGGATTATAAAGGGGATTCCCCTTTTTGTGTCCACTTTTCAAAATACCAATTTTACCCTTTAAATACAATAATTTATTAAATTTTAAAAAATTGTCCGTTACTTTTACAAACTTTTTATAAAATCAGATATCTCTACTTATTCTCTTCTTCTTTATTTATCAATGATTATTCTTTTATCTGTTCTGATATATTTCACTTTATTTTTAATAAATATAATTTTATTAAAAATAGGTGATGATGTCCTAGCCGTAAACATGGATATTAGCCGTTGTGCGTATCGACCCGTGCAATGTTGTAGCTAATGCGTTAAGTATCCCGCTTGGGGAGTACGTTGATTACTTGTTAATGGTTGATCAAGTTTGATAGATTCACCTTCTGAAACAAAAAGTTCTGGTCCTAGAGGTATAATATCAATCACTTCGCGCTCATCTAATGCATCTACTATAGTGATTTTGTATCCCCTTTTTCTTTTCGTATGATTTTTTTGACTATACCTGCTGTTGTAGCATTATAAACATCACTTTCACTTGATTTTAACTTAATAACATTACAATATCACAATATCATCACCTATTAATATAATATTACGCATATTTAATGTGTACACAGAGGCGCTATCGCGTTTGTGTTTTGCTTAATATATATTTGATATTATTATTATTATGAGTTTTTTTTTTTTGCTTAAGTCAAAGTTATTTTTAGATTATCAATTATCACAAATTTTTCAACTAAAACTGTTTCTAGTCAATGTTAACACAGTTGATTTTTGGTTGAAATTTACAGTTTTTTAAGGTTAGTTCGTATGAATTATTTTTTTATCTATTGCATTGTTTTTTTTTTCTAAACTTAATTATATTTTTTAACATATTCATAGCTACTCAAATAAACTAAGCCCAACATTTTGAAATGAAAAATATCCAAAGATTATTTTGAAAATGGAACATTAGTCCAAGACGGTATTTATAGAAAGTAAAAGAAAAGATGGACGGGTTAGATTAAGCAGTGGTGGAAAATTAGATGGTGATGATGCAATTAAATTTTAAAATTCCTAATATTCCCAACGGTAATATATTTTGTATCAAGCAAAATCATAAATGGTATAAATTACCAAGAAACATGAATTAGCTTGATGGTTATGCATGTAACCCAAGGCGGTATTTATAGAAAGGAAAAGAAAAGATTGACATATTAGATTAAACAATGGTGGAAAATTAGACGGTGATGATGCAATTAAATTTTAAAATTCCTGACATTCCTAACGGTAATATGTTAACAGCTACTCAACATAGTTATTATAACGGTAAAATCTCAAGATTGTTTTAATCTTAACTTGAATTCACTTTTTTAAATAAAATAATGGTAAACATTTCACTTTTACACATTATATAAAACTTTAATATAGTGTTGATTATGTCTTTGCTTGATTTTGAGTAGTAAGATAAAATCATAGATGGATACATATAAAACTTTAATAACTTCTCTCAACCTTTCTATACTCTCTCACTCAATTTTTTATTTATAATAATAATTATTTTAATAAATAAAAATTATATTAATAATTAATAATCCTTTTATTATTGAGTGTTTAATCTGACCCGTCCATCTTTTCTATAAATACAGCCTTGGGCTAATGTTCCATTTTCAAAATAATCTTTGGATATTTTTCATTTCAAAATGTTGGGCTTAGTTTATTTCGGAATATAAGATGTTTTAATCTTATATTGTTTGGATATTTTCTTTGGATATTGTTTTAATCTTAACTTGAATTCACTTTTTAAAATAAAATAACTGTAAACATTTCACTTTTACACATTATATAAAATTTTAATATAATGTTGATTATGTCTTTGCTTGATTCTGAGTAGTAAGATAAAATCATAGATGGATATATACTGAACAAAAAAATGAATTGGCTTTAAGACGTTATTCCCAATAATCGGATTTTCGAAGAGATATAATCAAAGGATCTATCCGTGCTCAAAGACGGAAAACAGTTACTTGGAAATTTGTTCAAAAAAGGGTGCATTCGCCGCTTTTTTTGGATAAAATTGAAAAATCAATATTCTTTTCTTTTCATAGTTTAAAATCAATGAAAAGATTTTTTATGTTAAATATTTGG
>Ga0099822_1003657_pt1 | contig 19774 bp, 9 predicted proteins | sample CowpeawhiteBW_FD_76839 | JGI IMG/M metagenome (GOLD analysis project Ga0099822, IMG submission 76839) | Root nodule microbial communities of legume samples collected from California USA - Cow pea white BW | ecosystem: Host-associated > Plants > Roots > Nodule | place: USA: California | collected...
CCTTAATGAATTTCAGGCCTCCTGCTACTCTCACCACAGGAGTCAGTCCGCTCTAGGTGAGACTAACTGACTCCTTAGAGCGTCAGGATGCAACCTTACCTTGAATCCTTACCTAGTTATACAGATGGGACACCACCATGGACACCCACTAACGGGGGCCATGGGATTACGTCCCGACCACTAAAGTACGACCCTAAGAATCTCACCTAGAGATCCCAAGGAATTACGCACTGACACGGACCAACATTCTTAATCAATCAAACGGATTCAACAAGCATACACACATATATACATATACATCACATACAGTTTCTCATAATTCACCTCTTTCGTATTCCCAGCCAAACCATACCAACTCATTATTCTCGAACCATGAATATAGAACTCCGTTTCATATCATTATCATGCCATATTGATACCAACTATTTTATGTCTCATGTTGAACTCATACCAAACTCATCATTCCGATTCCATGAATCATCTCATACATATATCATACTCACATCATGTTAAAACTCATAAATCACAACTCATACACCATCCCATCCATAAAGGTCATTCAGTTCATATTCTTAAAGGTAATACCCATACAAGCATATTGTCAACATGGAAATCAAGGAAAACATCAAGGCCAACCACCTTCTCGCCCAGCTTCTCGCTCAGGCCGAAGGGTCTTGCCCAGGCGAGGAGGACCCTCGCTCAGGCGAGCTCACTTCGCCTAAGTGAGAGCTCGACTTCCAGTATAGTGGCCTTGCACGCGTTCTCGCTCAGGCGAGACGTTCGCTCGCCCAAAAATGCAGTGGGTCGTCTGGGCGACCATTCGTGGAAAATAACTTAGGCGAGCCTCTGTTAATCTCGCCTAGGTGAGACCAGCTCGCTTGGGCGAGTTTATCAGTGCTCGCCATTGTTTCCATCTGCAGCAGACACATAAGCATACCCCAAACAACGATCCCACCATATCATACATCCATAACAGTAGGCAACACACAATCAATCACGAACAACATAGAATAACAGACTTCGCACCAAATAAACATGAGGGGTTGTAGCTTCCCTTACCTAGAAAACAAGCTAGCAGTTGGTTCCTTGGGTACAAACAATGAACGCACAACTCCTAGAGTGGATTAGCGAGCTGGAAAACAGTGAAACTAGATCAAAACGAGCTCACCCCGACTGACCCTAGTTGGAACCACGAAGAAGGAACTAAATGGAACTAAGGTACGAGTTAGAACAGACTTACGTGAAGTGGAGGTCTGGTTGGAGTTCACTTGGAGGGGTTGACGGCTAACCCTAGCAGAGCTCTGAAATGGAAAGGGAGGCAATGTTTAGGTTCAGATTGCAAAGTGAGGCTGAAAGGGAAACCCTAACAGCTTTAGTGCCTTTACACCCTGTGGGTCAGCCTTTAAGCCCAACAGATTAAGATCAACCCTTAAACATTAAAGCAGAAAATTAAAACTGAACCTTACATAAAGAGTACGAGTACACGTATGAAAATAAGCAGAAAGCAAAAGAGGTGCTTTTGTACAATTTTGTATAAAGACCTGACATGCAATTCTTATGTATTATCCGTGTCATTATAATTAAATGTTTTCTTTTATATAAATATTTGAAAATTTTGTTAGGCTTTGTGACTTTTTTTGACTGTATTTAAAATTCTTTTAGGCTCTGGGTCTCGCTTATCAGCAACTGAGCATGTTTACTGTAGCTATAAATCATCTGGAAGATTGATCCTTGTTTTTTCTTCATCCGACAGTCTTATGGAAGTGCGATTGAGTTGGATGATATCGTGGTTTTTGCTTTGAAAATGAAAATATCTCTATCACTCTTGGTTCATTTTAAAATATGTGAATCATCGAAAGAATTTGTTCTGCAGCAGTTGTGACATTTTTAACATTGTAGCATTGTCCAGATGATCAAGGTAATTGAAGGTGAAACGTGTACAGGAGAAGATAATACTTTCAAAACAGAGATCAAAAGACACAACTTGACATGAACATATTTTTATTAGAATAAATTGAAAAGATTAAATACATTGAATATTAGATATGTAAATAAATTATTCATTACAAAATTGGGTGGGTACAGGAGTAATTTTCATCTCATTTTTTATAATTTTAATTATAAATTTTAAGAAAATATTAAATCTATAGATATGATATTATTTTATTATAATTATTAATTTTTATAAAATTATATATGAAGTAAAAATGTGGATGAATAATATATATTATTCATGGATTTAGTATAGTTTTTTTAAATTTTTTAAATAAATTTTTATGATAACAAGTAATAGATAAATGTTAAAATGTCAGTATAATTGAAATATAGGTATATAAATTTATATAAAAAATGAAATATTTTTTATATTTTTATATTTATTATTATTATTCAGTACTCAAAATAGTATTACTATTTTATTATTTATATTTTGATATGATTTAGTTACTTTTGAATACAATAATTATTTTTCAAATTAAACTATAATTATGTATAAAATATTTTAATATGTAAATTTACAAATAAGTTATGTGACAAAATTGAATAATGCATAAGATAATTATGATATTTTATTATTTTTTAAATGTTATGTCACGCCTAAAAATGTTATATATTTTAATTATATAATGTAAAAATATGATGAGTTGAATTATATACATATTATTGATGATTGAATTACAACAATAAGACATAACACGATAACATGTGTTACTATTGTAATTGTTGATTGACAAACAATTATATGTGTATGAGAGTACATTGTTTCCAAAAGCATGACATTTTCTCTTTATAGGGTTTATATGGTTAAAAGTAGATATTTATGTGTAAATAGAAAACTCATATTAAATACAAGGGAATAAGAGAATTATTATTTCTTTGTTATTCTAGAGGAAAGAAAACATATTCTATATTTTTTACATTATTTGTAATAAACAAAGAATCAAATCTTCAAACATGGTTCAAGAAAGTTTTCGAGTTAATTTTTTAATTATATAGGATGAATAACCCATCATGAATAAATTATTATTTCAAACATTTGATTGAACTTAAATATATTATGAAAATTCAAAATTGAGTCAATAATGAAATATCAATCGTTGGTAAAAATATTATTTTGAAAGGTGATTCAAACTTTTCGTATTTCAAATTAAAATAAATATATTTAAAAATAATATATTAAAATATTTAATAAAAATATTAATTTTAATAAAAATAATCATAATATTATATAAAAGTTAAATTTGATCTAAATTTAGAGCGCATGAAATTGAAAAGTTTTAAAAAATTTTGTAACTAAAATCAAATCAAATTAACATACAAGAGAATCAAACTGAAATTCATAAAATAATTTGACATATGTCACAATAAATTGACACGTGGCACACTATAGATATAACACATGACATAACTATGTTTTAAAAAAAATAAAACTTTTAAAAAAAATTTTAAAAAATAAAAAAACTTTAAAAAAATGAGAAGTGTGCACCTACTTAATGGTGTTACTTAAATGTAGACCTAATTGAGACTAATAAAAATAGGAAGATTAAATTGAAATTTTGGTATAAAAACGAGAACTAACTGAGAGTATTTATGATGTAGTGAATCAATTCATGAATAATAAATTACTTACTGTGTATTTAGTTATGGGGCAAAATGATATAGAATTTGTTAGAATTGATTTTCTAACACATAATCAATATGTGTTTGGTTTCCAAAACCAATTAAAGAGTAAAAAAAGTAAAAAAATTCACATTAATTAGTTACTTCTGTCCTAGAATCAATTATTTAACATTGAACCAAACACACACTTAACACGTTTACAAATTTTAAACTTTTCACAAAATTGGAATTTAAACACTACAAAAGCCGATTAAATTGCAAGACATATCAAAGAAATTATTTATTAAAATTTTAACATTGGAAATAAAAATATAAATAAATAACTTAAATCATATAAACTTAATAATTTTTTTATTTAATTTCATAAAGAATAACTATATTTTAATTATGCTTTTACAAATACTAGTTGGATCAAGGAAGGAGAAAGTAGATAAAAATGGCCCTCACCCCTTCTGAGAAAAACAAAAAGCTGCCATGGACAACGCAGCGAACGTCAGAGCTTCTTTGAGATGGAAAATTCTTCGCCGCGCGCTTCTCTCACGCTCCTCTCCGCCAGACTCAGGTAATCTCATTTTCGCAGGTATCCAATTTCAACCTTTTCGTTGCCAAAATGCTTCTTTTACTAATCGAAATTTTCGTTTTCTTTGCAGAAGAACAATCTCAAATTATTATTAAGCGCATTTCGAGAAGGACCAGCCATGGATTCAACTTGATACCCTCGCATGTAATCGACGACGAACGTGACTCGAACAAACGCGACGGTTCTTCCACCAGAGATGCTCGCGTTTGTTACACTTTACTCATCCCTGACGCTCCTCAACTCTTTCTGACGTTAGTTTGCTATTTTCCTTTTCCATTTTGGTTTTCAATCTCGTGTTCATGTTCCGATTGGGAAAATTTTCTGTTTTTTTACTTAAAAACTATAATGTTTAGCAAAAGAAACTGAAGTAAATGACAATTGTACGTTTCGTCAATTTTCGGCAGTTTCCGCTAATCAGAATGCTTGTTTTCCATGCATTGCTTCAGAACCAATAGGTTAGCCATTAGGAAAAAATAGTTTTTAGTAAGTTATGTGGAAACGGATCTACTTTGAACTGAACTGATTTTGGTTTTCCTATCACCGTACCTTACATGAGAAATGTTATCGAGACGTCTACTATAGGCTGAAATTGGTTGGAAATCAGGAAATATTGTGGGAACCACTCCTTATTTAGTGCGCTTAACTCATGATTTTGTCTTTAATAAAAGAAAAAAGTGTTTGAAGGAGTGTGTAGAAAGTGTTTGCTAACTTACATCTAGTATTAGAAGTAAATGACAATCTCATTTCATGTGGATTTACGGCTTCAACAACTTAGTCGCCTTTGATGATTGTGTTTGCATGATTATGTATTTGTATTTTGTTTATGCAGACAAAGAGTGGACAGCCGTGCTGACCTTGGTGATTTTGAAATATGCAACAGATACAACATTGACAATACTGGGCTTGTTTGTAAGTTTCTTTTATCATTCTCCTTACAACTCACAAGCTGTGCTTCTCAGATTTGAGAGATCGATGATATTTGTTTGTATAAAATATTTTCATTTATGTCAACTGAGATTTTGTGAATAACTCACAATCTTCTGTTGCCAGTGCTGAGAGCAATGTTTTGAATTCATGTTGTAGTTGCAATTTTGTTACAATTGTGACATTGTAGAAAATTGTGGACAAATGTGTCGGCATTTGCAGACGCAGAGACTGCAAAATAGTCGCAACCTGTTTTTTATAACATTGACTAGACGTGTAAGGTTTGATAACACATTTCAGAATAAAGTGAAACATGAGTCACAAGCTCATTGTCAAAGTTTTGTATATTCTATATTGAAGGGAAGTTTTTCTTTTATGACATGAATCAATTTAATTTGGTACTAAAATTTGGTTGAAGGCTTAGAGCATAATATTGTAATTTTAAATAGGTCCCTTTGTCTTGGTAGCTGAGTTGGGAAGATTGGGTGATCAGCTTGCATTTGGTTAGCACGTGATCTTTTTCACCAATGTTCTTTTTTTCTGGTTTGGGGGAAGGGTGGATATCCTATTAGTTACTCATCAAACAGAACTTTGGATATAGTCATGTAGATAAGTTGATTTTTCATTGCATTCATTGGAGGAATGCTAGGACTATGGGAAAGGAGTTAGTTATGACAGTTAAGATACCGATTAGTTTAGTTAAGCAGTTCATGAGTTAACTAAATAGGAGGATATAAGGGGAAATGAGTACTCATTGTCATTTATCAATTGTTCATTTTCTTTGTTAAAGCAAAATCCTTGGAGAGTTTCTCTTCTATTCATGTTCTTTTCATCCTCTTTTATAAAGAACTTCATTTTCTTTCTCATTTCAATTCTTGGTTCCTAACATGAAGCATTATAATTTTCCCAAATGTTTTGATGTAAAAATAATGCCTTTTTTTTAAGTACAGCCTTGGTAAAATACTTTCAGGTGTAAGACTGCATATGTTTATCCATCCTAAACCTTACTAGGTGGGAGCCATGTGCACTGTGTCACCCTTTTTATTAGAAGATATTGACATGATTTTCAATATCTTCAAAATATTGATTCTGTATATTTTCTTTTCACATGCTTATTTATAAATTCGTGTTGTCTTTTGCAGGTAATTGGCCTTCGGAAGATGTTCTTGCTCACTATTGCTTGTCACATGCAGATATATTCAGGTTTGAAAACTGCATAATTTTCTTGAAGATTTCATTTTGTATTTCTTAGCATATTTTAACTGTTATTTCTGCTACTTTTTGCTGGAATAATTTTTTTTGTCATTTGGTATGCATTTAAATTCTTGAAAACTGCGTAATTTTTCCTGAAGATTTCAATGTGTACTGCGTAACACATTTTAACTGTTATTTTTGTTACTTTTTGCTGGTATAATTTTTTTTTTTGTCATTTGGTATGCATTTAAATTCTTTTAGGTCTAAAAAGGTTATTGAGCTTGGTTCTGGCTATGGCTTGGCTGGATTTGTTATTGCAGCTGCTACAGGGGCATCCGAGGTTGTAATCACAGATGGAAATCCACAAGTAGTTGATTGTATCCTTTTGGTATAGTTTTGTAGGAGAATTAATTGTATTATTTCAGAGTTCAATATCTTTGCCAAAAATAGATGTGAAGAATGGTTTCATAGTGCCTTTTGGCTACTAATTTAAACAAATTTCCTCTTTCCTTTTAAACTTTTCTTCATAAACTAAGGGTCAGATGTCTTCTATATGTAAATTGAATTTGATAATACCTTTGATGCAATCATTAGTTGACTCGTTTCTTCCCTAAACCTTGTTTTAATTCATTTTGTAAGGGTTTATTGACTGCATTGTGATGTCTTCCTTTATCATGGTAAGAGGTATTAATGCTGTACCAGAGAGTGGGAGTTGACTAATTAGGTGACTTTGGTTGCAATTTTTTGATATTTTGTTGTGCTCTTCCTACTCATGACAATGGAAGTAATTAGATATTGTAAAAGCAAAGCTAGTATGTCACAACCTGGACAGGTTGGAAAAGTGATAGAAAACTTGGTGAGAGTTTCCTCATTCCTGCTGTTAATTGCTATCTTAATTTTTTTCTTAGCCAAAAGTTTGTTTTATACTAAGAGTAGTGATTAGCTTCTCGTTTCCTTTTGATTAGGGATGAGGAACTCTTTTCTAGGATGGGTACAAACAGATGTTTTTCTTTGCTGTAGAAAACAACATTTTGGATTTTAGTAATAATGACTATGACTTTATAGTATAATAACTATTAAATGGCTCATTTGAATGCTGACCCATGGTTCTTTTTGCCCAAGAAGTTGTGAGAAGTGTTCCAATAGATGGAAGAATAGAAGTGGAAGTAAGTATAAGAAGAGGAAAGATGTGCCAGGGATGAAGGAAGTCAAGGAACTTATTTATTCAATGCAGCATCTGTTCATAGATGAAAGGCTGCAAGAGGTAGAGAAGACCTGGGAACACGATAGAACATTAGGGATGGGAAGTGCAAAACGCACAACCTTCTAAAGACAGAAGCAATGAAGTAAACAAAATAGAAATGGCTAGTGTTTTGCCAGTTCGATTACTTTGTTAGTTTTTAACTATTTAATTCTACAATTTGAAGTTTATGCATAGTAATAGTTGAAAATATGAAATATTATTAACTATTGATTAGTGTAGTGTTTTCACCTTTTTATAGAGGATAATTACATCAGATGAAAAAAGGAAACTTATCCTGAAAAGGAAAGAAGTATAACAGTAATAAATTACCTAAATATAAGCTGAACTAAAATGGTAACAGAGTAATCATACTGAAAATAGTATGATTACAAGCTGTATAGGGAAACACATTAACTGCACAATCAAACCTATTAGCATTACTATTTCAGAGGATCAAATATAGATTTTATCCTCTTTTGACATCCTGTCAATACTCCCCCTGAAGCTGGCTTGAAGCTATCCTCCATGCACAACTGGTTATATTCTTAGGGTATTTCTTGGGTAATACTTTGGTTAAGATATCTATTGATTGTTCTGCAGTGGGAACATAACTAATACAAATTTGTCCCTTTTCTATCATGTAGGACTGGGTTGTGCGTAATAACGGCACTCATGGAGAATTGGAAACCTTCAATTCTTGTTGAACTTTTTCCACCCACAACTCCTCAAAATCCACATCTCTAAACTCCGCTTTTGCATTGTTTCTTGCTACAACACTTTGCTTCAATTCTCTAGCTGTGGAATAGCACAACAAATCTGCAATACTTATTACCCACAACCTAGTCCTACATGATAGGACCACACATGTCATCAACATGGAGTTTTCAGCATCCTAGATGGGATACTGAGATCATTATTGTTGAGCATGGGTCGCTCACTAGTGAGGTATCCAAGCTTTCATGATTGTACATTTCACAGATTGGGATTGATAGGTTCACGAAAACAGAGACAATAATAACACTCAGAGATGAATAAAAGTAGGCAAGGATTTTATTAGAAGCTGAATTTCTAAAGAAAACGAAAGAGGATACACTGAGGGAGACAATCCAATTGCCTTCCCAGCCCAACCCAAGTTCCTCACCAAAAAAATTCCCCCCTTCACGTATGGCTCCCCAACACAATAAGAAGGTCTGACACTCTCAGACCTTGCCTCCTATTCACTTTTTCACTCTCTGTGAGCAAGGCAGAACCGTTGCACTGAATCATTGGAAATATCTCGTGGTCCCCACGTTATGGGTTTCCACTTCCTTCTCTTGTAGACATTTTGTATATGCCTATTATGGCCCTCGATATTCTCATCTTTATCAGGGATCATTGGAGATAGTTCTACCAATTAAGCCGAAAGGAGGTGATTGGAAAAGAATGACTATTTCCAAAAGGGACCCTTTGCTTCATTTTGGAGGCTGTGGATTTTGATCATTGCTGATGGCTGAGGTCATGGCTGGAAATCAGAGGTGCAAAGGTCGTGCTTTGATACCAAAGTTGAAAATAGGAAATATTATTGACAATTAATATGTGTTGGGTTTCAACCTTTTTTATAAAGGAGAATTACATCAAGTAAAAGAAAGAAACTAAATCCTAGGAAAGAAAATATGCTTAATGAATTACCTAAAAGTAAGCTAAACAAAAATGGTATTAGAGTGACCATACAAAAAATAGTATAATCACTAGCTATATAGGGAAACAAATTATCTACCAATCAATCTTTATTAATAGAAATATTTCAGTGGATCAAATAGATTTAGTTCTCCTTTGTTCTCCGGTCCACACAATCAAACCCTAAATGAATTTTGATATGAATCAATGAACTGACTTATCGTATTATCTTGTACTGTTTAGGAAAAGTTCCTTGCCACATACCTAATCATACCACAAACCATGTAACACGGATAAAAATCTGAAATTCAGAACTGACGCACACACAATCTTATGTACTATTGTGGTCAACTCACAGCTCATGCACACTTAACGTATAATTCAGGTTTTTAAAATTATACTATGTTTGGGAAATTTAGAGTGCAAGAAATTGCCGAAATATATATAATGAAACTGATAACCATTTTAAGTGACTTCAAATTGGATGTTGTTGAATCAAGCGCTTTACCAATATTTCAAAAGCTATAGTTTACTTGACTTCTGTCATAAGATAATTGATGTCACTTATAATAATCTCTCCCTCAACAATTGTTCTATTGGGAATTGGACTTGTGGTCTTAGCTCTAATAATAATTGTTGGATTGAGCACTTACCACTTGGTCAAAAATTATAGTTGATAGTCAAAATGTGTGTAACTCTTTTTACTTAAGAGAGTAGCAATCCAAGTGCTTGTGACTTGGTCTACTTGACCTCTATCACAAGACAATTGATGTCACCTGCAACATATGTTTGCAAGCTCTATTCCTTTGTAGTGAGTATTTGAATGCATTGTTATACTGTCTCATCATGCATCAACCAAAGATTGAAAACTACTTGTGGGATTGTGTCATTGCATTTAAGGATTTTTTTTCAATATCTTGTTCTATAGAGAGATGCATGAAGGAAGAAGCTTGATTACACTCTAGGATTATGCATTCAGGGGAATGGTTGATAACAGTCTACTGTTATACTTCTAGGAGAGCTAGGTCTGGTGCTATAGTTAACATGATCAAAATGATCAGTCCTTCAAGGAGATTGGCCCTCCAGGGGGGAGGTATTTAAAAAGTGGTTAAGCTGGTTATTCATGTATATGATATTTTGGCACATTGCACTTAAGGATCAATAAATAAATGCAGCAGTGAAACCATTTATTGGCCCTGTTTTGATAAAATTTTCAATAATTAGTTGTAGGAAAAGAAAGTAAGAAGATAAAACACTTGTAAGAAAGTCAGTTAAATGACGTATGTTTATTCAACAAGTTAAAATTAACTCATATTTAAACTTTTATTGAGACTTTCTGTTAATTTCTCCTAAAGGTCATTTTAAATCATGTATATGTTAATTTTAATTTGTTAGAGAAACTTAATTCATTTACTATCTTATTTTCTTCTCTCTTTTAAGACCCTATGAAGTTCCAACAACTATCAACGTATAGATTTTTTTCTCAAAGAACCAATGAAGTCTATCGCTTCTACTTCTTGTTATGTTTCAGCGTCCTTTACTTCTTTTCGGGTTGAACACTGATTGTTTAACGTTTCCCACTTTGTACTAAATGTGATGTTTTTTCATAGTAATCAGCACAATATCTAATGCTCTTTCTCTAATTAAATATGCATGCGGCAATATCCGTTTTAGAATGTAATTGATATATTTTCTAGTTGAATAGCATTGCTCTTCCATGACCATCAGATACTCAGCGTAATATTGAAGCCAACTCTGGAGCATTTGGGGATACAGTTGTGAAGTCTATGACTCTTCACTGGAATCAGGAGGATATTACTAATTTAGCGGACACGTTTGATATCATCATTGCGAGTGATTGGTAAGATATTTGATATTTGGACTGCTTCATACTAGATTTGAATGAATTTTCCATCCTTAGATGAAAACATTATACCCGGTTCTTGTGACTGCTTATTGGAAACTGTCATTTCATGTCAATAGCATTTTTCTTAACCTATATAATTTGGATAAAGATCAGAGTCGGACAAAGGATTCAGCGTGAGGTAGTAGTCATAAGACACAATCTCTTATTTATTTGGTTGAAGCTTTTATTTATATATATAATAATCCAATTTTTGCATTCATGTATGTCAGTTGGAAAATGCTGTTACTTTTCTTTGTTTTCTTTTGCTAGCTTTTTATCATTTTCAATTTTTAAAGTTGAATATATGTTTAGATATCTATATTTATTCTTCAAGTGGGGGCAAAAGACAGTTATGTCTTGTACGAAATGCATCAGCAGATTCACATGCATGCAGCTTGACTCGCCTTTTCTTTTGGTCTGTATATGCTAGTGTTATCTTTATATTACGACATTGATTGTGTCACTTTGACAGCACTTTCTTTAAGGATTTCCACAGAGACCTTGCTCGTATTGTCAAACATTTATTATCAAAAGCAGGATCTTCTGAGGCCATATTTTTAAGTCCAAAAAGAGGCAACTCGTTGGACCTGTTCTTGGAGGTGGCCAAGGAAAATGGCTTACGTTTCAGTGTAACGGAGAACTATGACCAAGAAGTCTGGAAACGTCATGAGGGATTCTTGAGTGAAGACAGGGACTCTTGGCCCAGTTATGAGAAAGGTCACAGCTATCCACTCTTAATCAGAATTACCCTTTGAGCTTTCTTTCTTTTACGTATTCTCCTGGGGCCTCTTTCTGTTGTTGGTTGACTCTTAGACAATGTTCAAACCAATTCTGAGACAGGAATTGTCCTGATTCAGACACTAACCGGATTGCATGCTTTCATTGCGTAATACACTATTTTGTTGGTTGGGTCACATCTTCCGTAGTCAGCACTATTCTCATCCACGAAGGCTCAGATGAATTTGTATAGTGTGATTCAGCTCTAAAGTGCAGATTAGATTTTCGGTCCTTAAAGTATCCAAGATAGTTAATCCTTTTATTTTTGGGCTAATCCGCCAAGTCATTGCAACTAAAAGATAAAAAAAAAAGTAATTGAAAGTTCTGCGCCTGATAGATAATAGCGTGTCGGTAATAGTAGTGATTAAAATGTTTGCTCGACTGTGTCCCATTATTGATTAAAAAATGAGAGGTTAGATGAATCATGTGTGGGTTTGTTATGGTTTTATTATCTGTAATGGTATCTAGGATTTGCTATTGGTTTCTGCATGTGACTTTTGACAGAAAAAAAAAGCTTCCTTATCTTGGTTGAAGCATCACAGATGCAAGTGTAAAGCTTTAAGATGAGCAGTCCATTTGAGTGAAGAAAGCAACTCCACCAGTTGAATGAAGCTGCACTGTGTCAAAAGGTAGCAATTGGTTCAATTAAACTACAATTTAATCTAACAAGTGGATTCGAGGTTACTTTTCTCTTCTAACAGTAATGGGATATGCTTTGTCTTTGTAGTGAGATTTGTGTATGTACACCACAGGGATTCTTAGCCATTACGGAAACAACAATTAGTATTAATTCCCATTTATTGCGTTCTCGATTGGACTTGACTGAATGTCCCTTCTCAATTTCCTACTGCTTCTTAAAAAGGAATGATCTTGTACAAAAAACAAAGGGTGGGACTAGAGACAACCTCAAGACAGTTTCAGAGTCGGTTAGAATGGTTTATGGTAGATAAGTCCTATATTTAATCAGGTTTTTTTTAGTTCCTGTAAAACAAGGATGTTTCAATTTTCATTTTTAAAAGATAAAATAAAAATAAATTATTGTCCCTTTTATTTCTAAAATGAGATATTCTTTACCTTTCATAAAGTTAAGTAATCATTCCAAAAAAATGCAGTTACAAGAATAAAAGTCGTTTTCTTTTAAAAATTTGTTAAAATCTATGAAATATGTTTCAAGTCTCTTAGAGGTTTGGATATATCTTTGTTCAACACATTCCTTGATATGCAAGACTAAGTGGGCACATGTTGATGACCCGGTAACATGTAGAACATTGATAATCAGACAACCTAAGAATAGGATTAGGTTGTTTAAGAAATTTTACATCCCACTTTTAAAGTTACACATTACATACAAACCTCCATAAACACTTAAACAGATATCCTCTATACATATTTGTAACCATACCAGTATTTTGTAAATTAATATTTTGGTTGAATTTTAACAATGTGGTAAAATTGAAATTACGTGAAAGTTTTAGGGCGAAATGATTGAATGAGTGTGATACTTGTACTCTTAAGAAATTTATCCTAAAAATGTATTTAAGTTATAAAATATCTTAATTGTATATATTATTAGATTACTAGATTTTGTTCCGATGACATTATAAAGACTTTGTTTAATAATATATATATATATATATATATATATATATATATATATATATATATATATGTATGTATGTATGTATGTATTCATTATTTTAAAAATGCTTTAAAATCTTAATCCAATAAAGCCCAACAATTTAGTTATTAGCATATATCAAGATTCTAGAACTTATGTTTTTTTCAAGAGTTATAACTTTAGGTTATGTTCTTTGAGAGGTTATGCATAATAAAGAGAGAGGGTTGTTCACACTATCTTTCGGTGTACAACTAAATATTTAAGAAAAAGTTGAAATTGGAAAGGAAACCAACAAAAAGAAATGGACTTTAATTGTCCTCTTATTTCTGGCCTAAAAGCCTACCTATAAAAGTGTGTTTATTTCTTAACTTTGTACTATATTGAGCATCATCTTTTACACAAACCCCACATTCATAAAAAAATCAATGGAACTTATACATGCAAACCCCAACTTCTTCATCACTGGAATGGTAATTTTTTTTTTTCAAAAAGAGAAGTTAACTACAAACTACATTCATGTCTGAAATTGCATATTTGTTTCCTTTCTAGATATATAACTACATTTATGTCTGAAATGTTCCCACATAGAACATAGAAAGCACTCCAAGCTAAAGCATTTCTCCATCATCTTTCATCTCATGCACATTTCACCAATAGAATGCCAAAGAATAAAAAGTTTTGGGATGTGTTGATTAGGCAAATTTGTTAAAGTAAGACATATAATGTACAAAAAAAAAAAAGAGAGAGAGAGGGAATATTTACATGCAAATAAAATTGAAGATGATGATGATGATGATAGTGATCCAATTGCAATATATGTGGGATCAATAAGTGTTAAATTAATCTGACGTATATTTGACTTTATCTATAATCATAACTTTATCTCTCAAAATAGTGTGCATTTGAAAGTAGCTTACTAATGAAGAAGTAGGAACAAGAATTTTCTTTATCACCATGCTATTCAATTTTCAATTTTCATTTTTTATGGGATTCAGTTTGTCAATTCTTGTTGATATACCAAACTTCATGACATCAAAATTTGTCCTCATTCAATTATAGAATCATTTTTGGCATGTTATTGACCCTTGTTTGCTGAGCAAAGAAAGATATGTTTTCTCTTTTTCTTTTTATCGAATTTTCTTTTATCTTTCTTTTCATTTCTAATTACATGCTATTGTCACCTTTTATTTTCTTTTCTTCCTTCTACCTAAAAAAAGACATCTATACTCTTTTTTCCCCGTTTTGTTATTCAATCGACTTAAACTATTTACAACAATATGAATAGAATTTAGAATATATACCTAAAGTCATTGGTTCAATATCTAGATCTTATAAAACTAACATTAAAAAAATAATGATGACAAATTTTAAGATCTTAGATCTTAAATAAAATCTTAAGTGAATAAAAATAATTATTTTTTCCATTAAGAAATAGGTTTTGTTTTATAGAAATACTTCACAATAATATATGTTTTAATGTTTTTTATATTGTGTAAATATCATATCATTAATGAAGTCTTATAATACCCTTACATTTGAAGAAAAGTAAAGATATGATCTTAAAAATAATATGGCACAATATAACTAAAAATAAATAAATCAAATCTTATAATATAATAAAACAAAAAATAAAAATAAAAAACTAAAAATATAATAATAAAAATTCAATATATTGTCACGTTACACCATTAAAGGAATGTTAACGTCAATTTAACGAATGAGCTAATATTGCATAATTTTAAACGATATTAAAACTCAATTGAGAAAAAAAATATTAAAAAATAATTGAATAATTGTCTTTAATATAAAGACCAAAGTATTAATTAAATATATTTTTTAAATATATAAACTTTAAAGAAGGTTGAAAAATGATAACATAGTATCATTATAAGAATTTTTATAATTATCAATGAATTTTTATTTAAATTTGTCGATAAATCAAAATTATTGTCGAATTTTTTCTTTAATAACTAAACTATTGTTAGACTTTATAATAAATTAAGCGGCGAATTTTTTACCAAGTCTAATGAGATTTTTTATATATTAAGGGGAGATGGATGATAAAATGAAGGGAAGAAGAAAATGATGAGGAGGAAGAAAAGAAAGAGAAACTAGAGTTGTGGTGATAGTAGAGGCGCGATGACGTGACAGCGTTGGAAAGACACGAAGATGTGACGACAATGACAATCGAAATTGGAGGAAGAGTAAGAAGAGGAGGAAATGGATGAGGAGGAAGAAGGAGATGATGATGATGATGAGAAGACGTAGAAAAAAAAGAAAAAAAAATATTAACTTGATAAATATAAATTTATTTTGTATATTAACTTAATAACATTATAATAACATTATAACTTATTAACTATTTTTTTTTAATTTAAATAAGTACTCATTATAAAAGAGTTATTTAATCTTTTATTATTTTATTATTTTAGTAACTACTTTTTCGATAACTAATTATTACTTACAAATAATTATTTACAATAAAAAATTATATTTTAAAATTATCATTTTAGTAACTAATTTTTTGAATTCTAACTCATTATAAAAAAAAGTTATTTAATCTTTTATCATTTAAGTAACCACTTCTTCGATAACTAATTATTACTTACACAATTTTACTTATAATACTTTTTATTTCAAGAATTAGAATTTATTTTATCTATAATTATATCTATGATTATATACACCTTTTGTTTTTTCAATTTTATTCTTTTAATTAGTACTTTTAAAATTTAAATAATTCATACATATCTAAAAATGCTGCCATTACACAATGATATAATTTTTTTTATCTTGCATCTAGATGTCTATAAAATAAATGGGTCAAGTTAAAAAAAAAAAACTTCACAGATGACAAATGAATGTTCATTGTTATACTCTAATCTAATTACCCAAAATAAACCACTTACTTTTTATCTTTGATTTGAATCAAAACAAACCAATAAAAACTAATATTCACTAGTTTGGATATTCAACTTTACTCTCGAACTATACCATAAATTTTTTTATTATTTATTTTGCCTTTATTATTCTTTTAAATTTTGATTTTTGATTGGATTGGTAAATGAAAAGTTTATATATATATATATATATATATATAGTTTAATACTTTAAATTTTCATTATTAAGATAAACTTATGTAAAAAAAAAAAAATTATGTCTTCAACCGAACTTTCTAACTCTTTCATGGTGTGTTAGTTCGATCTATGTAATTGAATAATTTTGTATAGGAAAATGATACATCGAAAAAAAATCGACAAATTAATAAATAAAGTAAAAAATACTATTTTTATTACTTATTTTTATTAAAAAATAAAAAATTAATCTATTTTAATCCTATTTATAGAAAGTTTGTCAATTTTGTCAATTTTTTTTTTCAAAACCTCATTTTCCTTTTGTATAATATGTAGATGGGTCAAAATAATACCTAACGTCGAATCTAATGACGTAGTTGACCTAAAGAGAAGTTTGATTGGTCCTTCGGATTTATATGATATTTTCAATTCATTAGTCACTTAATTATTTGCCCTAAATCAGTTTCAAAACTTTAAAGGAGAACATATATGATGTGACTTAATCAACAATCAGAATTTACAAATTATAACTACATTATTTAATCTATATTTAGTAGTGGTGGATGACATCAATCATTTGATTACTTTCCTTTATGAAAAATATTTTTTATCCATTTTTTTATTTATTTTAGTATATGTTTAAAGAATGGGTATTTTTATTTAAGTTTTTATTAAAAAATTAGTTTTTTTATTAAATATTTAAATTATTTTTTTAATCTTAGAATAAATATTTTATTGTTTGATTTTATGATGAAGAGATAATTACTCTCATCTTTCTTTTTAATTTTGTTTTTGTTAGTATGTTTGGTACTCTTACATTTGTAGTAATGATTTATGCTTTTCTCTTATATTGTGGTATCTATATTTTCTAAAACGATTTAATTTAATTTTGCATATTAATATTAATATCGTTTATAGAATAATGAGCTCATATTTTTAATGTCCAATCCAAAAATAAAATGATAGAAATGATATTAAATGTTGACCTAAGTTTTTAAAAAATTTTAATGAGTAAAAAATAAATAAAAAAAAGACATTGAATTATTAATAAAAAGGGAAAAATATAATTAAGCTTTTTTTTCATCTTTAAGATGAAAAAAGTGAGTTAACTAATAAATTAGAAGATATTAATAAGAGAATAAAGAAATTTATCATTGAGTAGAAGATAATAAGACAAATATCAAAATGATACTATTCAATTGCGAACAAAATCAAATAACAAAATACTTAAATAAAAATAAGATTATATTTTAAACAAAAGAATGATTTTTTTTTAATAAAAATTCAATTAAAAGTATTCTTTAAAAAAACCACATAAGTGAATATAGGTATTCATATACACTTTACATTTATAATTGATTTCTTCTATTTTTTTTCTTTATTGATAGTTATTTTATTTGTTTAAATGCATCTTAATGGAGATGAAAATATGATATGGACATAAAAGGAAAAAAAATAGTTTTTTGACATTCACTATTTTATCAACATTCATTTAACAAGTACATCTTATAAAAAAATTATATTAAAATAATAATAATAATAATAATAAATAAAATATCATAATAAAATAATAATTTATTTAGTTGTAATTTGAGTATAATAGAAAAATAATGGTGTCAAACCATATATTTTCCTGGCTTTTGAATTTGTATAATTGTTTTATCTTTTAGTCTTTTATTGTTGTTTACCATTATATGAATATTGAATATAATGAAATATTGTTAATGATTATTTTATTAATATTATATATTTATAAGTATAAATTTTATGTTTTTTATATATTTTAATATTGCTTTTATGTTTTATTCTTTACTTATTGTAAATAGTAAATTATTATTTTTAATAGTTTATACTTAAAAAGGAATTTTTAATTATTTAATAAAGTCATTAGCATACTTACAAAATTCAAGATGAGCAAGAGTTTGTCATTCCACATAATAGATTAAGATATTCATGTTTTGCAAATAAGTGGAGATAATTGGATCCCCACTATGAAACAATTTTTCTAAAAATCTTCATTCTCTACATAAATATACATTACTTTGTGATTTTCCATGATAAAGCTCCACTTATTTTGAAACGGGTAATATATAATATAGTAATATAAACAAAGATACTGAATTTACTCCTTCTATCAATCCACCCATTCTAAGAAAATTAATTAATTTAATTATTAATATTAAATTTAAATTTATTAGTAATTTGTATGGTTGTTTAAAAATTACCTTAAATAGAACCTCAATTTCTGACCTGTTGCTTTTGGTCACCTAAGAAGTGAAAAGAATCTAGGTTTTGACTTCCTTTGTTGTTACATTTTTCACAAAAGTATTTGAAAACACATTATTCTAACAATAACTAATTATAATATCCTTCAACGTTTTTACACACTCATCTAATCAACCAGCTTTCCACATTCATCGATTATTGAGTACGTTAACATGCATCACAGCAAGAATCGGTGTTCATATTAACCACACCATTCTTTTCAAAAATTCTCTTCATTGATAGCATAGTGATTAAATACTTTATTTCGCACGTAGTAGATAAATTTATGTTTAATCACTAACCAAACAAATACACATTAGGAATGATTTTCACATTCCAATCTCTTATTTCAACTGATGCATTACTTAAAAATGGAAGTAACAGGTATTTCCATGAGGCATGACATGAGTGGTGCATGTGTGACCTTTTATCTTTTGATTCTTTTCTTTCTTTGTGAATGTGTTTCTGGTAATTCGTTACCAAGAGTGAGTCAGAAAAATGATAATCGACCTCAACTCCTACGTAATACTCCCACTACTACCATTTAATTTAAATCATCACTTTTCTCACATGTGGGCTGTCACTTTCATTTTGGAATCAACACCAACCAGACCAAAAAATAAAAAATGACACAACAAAATTATTAAAATGTTTGTAATTTACATGGATTTCAACAATCATCATGTATTTATACACCGATTAATATTGATCCTAGTTGCGTGTGTGTCCCTTAAAGAAGGAAGATATCGTTCTGAAAGGGACAGAGAGAGAGAGAGAGTCTATGAGACTAAATAGGAAAGAATGAAAGTGACAGAAAGAAAAAATGCAGAGTTGGAAGGTGAAAATGGTGTGGTTATGGTGGAGTCCCCTGTAGCCAAATTCGCTATCCATGAAGTAGTAGCTACTGCTGCCTGTTCCA
>Ga0099822_1003663_pt1 | contig 19757 bp, 10 predicted proteins | sample CowpeawhiteBW_FD_76839 | JGI IMG/M metagenome (GOLD analysis project Ga0099822, IMG submission 76839) | Root nodule microbial communities of legume samples collected from California USA - Cow pea white BW | ecosystem: Host-associated > Plants > Roots > Nodule | place: USA: California | collected...
TATATATATATATATATATATATATATATATATATATATATATATATATATATATATATATATATAATACAACATAGTGTGATATGTAATCCTCAAGAAAGTTAAAATAACATAAAATAGTTTACGTGTGTTATTGCCAAAACAAAATGTAGTCATATTATCTATTATGGATCTTATACAAAATAATAATATAATTATTACTAAGGATAATAATAATGTGAAATAATAACAATAATAATACTAAATATTTATTAATACTAATAGTAATATTAATTCAAATAATAAAAATAATAATGATGATAATAATACTAAAAATAATAATAATGAAAACCAATAATAATAATAATAATAATAATACAAAATACTTTTAATAATAATAATAATTGAATAATAATATTAAAATACTAATAATAATAATAAATATCATTAATATTAATTATAGTAATATATTATTTTAGTTATATATTTGGTGAATTGTATTTGTAATTCTTACTATATTAACTAGCGAACACACAGGCGCGACAGTGCATGTGTATTCGCATTTTTTAATTTTTAAGAAATTTAAGATCAATAAAAAATATATAATTTTTAAAATAATTGTTAAATATAAAATTAAAAAAATATGTAAAAAGAAAATTTAAATAATGATTTAAGACAAAAAAGATTTGTAAAAAAATGATTAAAAGTAAATTATTTATAAAATAATTAATTTTTAAAATAATTAAGGGTAAAACGGGTATTATGAAATGTGGACACAAAAAGAGAAATCCCCTTTATTGTTATAGATAGATAATTATGATAGTTATATATTTGGTGAATTGGGATAACATAGAAAATCTTGTTTTAAGAGTAACAATGTTTTAAATAATGAGATCTTATTATTATTTTAATATTAAAAACTTATATATAAATAGAAATTTTATAAAATGATCTCATTACTTATAAAACACTTTATCTCTCTAGAAGTACTTTTCTAGAACTCTTTTCCTTCTCTCTAAAATCTCTCATCCTGCATTCATCTTTTTGAAGATTGGAGACAGCTAGAGTGATCATTGCGATGATCTTTCCACATTTGTCCGATCAGTTTTCTCAATTGAGTAAGTTGTTTTTCTGCTCTTTTCTTGGTCAATTGTTCTTATGTCTGGATGTGATCAATCGTGAATCGCATGTGACTTTTGAGTTTTCTTTATGAATCTCCACCGATCAGTGGTTCTGATGATGTTCCTTAACCGTGTTTATGTTGCTATTAGGTTGAGTTGTGAGCTTTGTTAGCAAAAAGGGGAATTTGGTATTCTTTAGGTTGTTCGAGTCATCTTCAGTAAGGGAAGCTAATTATGTTGTTTATGATTTGTAGAGTTGTTGAAATTATGAATTTCATGATTGTGATGATGATTGGTTTGTGAAATTGAGTTTTGTATTGCCTGATGTGTGAATTTAGATGTTATCTGCGATGTTGCATTCTTTGGTATGACGTGTAAAATTTATAGCTCTATTAGTCCATGAATGTATCATTACTAAGAATGAAATTGGATTCTTGATGTGTGACTGATATTTGTGAAGTTTTCTGGTTATTCAAGCTGAATTGAGATTACACAATTATGTAGAATTTTTGTTCTGCAAAATTATGCATACTCATTGGGTGAGTAATTCTCATTGGGCGAGTGTCAAGTCAGGGATACCTTTGATTTAGGACTCGCTGGATGAGTTTTTCAGGAATATTTTCCCTAGAATCCCAATGGAAAACTCGTTGGGTGAACAACCTATTCGCTGGTCGCTGGGCGAGTGTGTCATATTTTGAACATATATAAGTCAATGGAATTTAGAAGTTTGTATATTTATACACATGATTATGAATGTTAATTAAGGTTCGTATGTGTTTCTATAAGTATGAAATGATATGTGATTGATAGAATTTCAAGGAGAAATTCTAAGTGAAGGTATTTAGTGTATGCATTTGCATAAGGATTCAATGTGGTAGTATCCTTTCTCAATGCTCACACTCAAATATAGTATAGTAGGTTATGTCGTGAAAAGATGAAGGAGGTCCTAGTGCGAAGGGGATTTACCTTGTGAGTGGTTGGGTGATAACCCCTTGAGGCTAAACTCTGCAGAGTTTGGGAACCACTACAAGTGTACACCACTAGTGAGTTCGATGTCAAATGCATGTCTCCGAATAATTGAGTTTAGTGTCAATTGTATCTCTGTTTATATGTATGCCTATGTGTGTTATTTTATAATTTGTGTTAAGCTTTCATATGAATATTCATCATTTATATTAGCTTACCCTTTTGCATGCTTGTGTGTTTGTTCTTGGTTATCTCTTTTGCAATGATCACTTAATTGTGTGAGCAGAGAAGGGCGTAGGTGAGGATAATCCTCTTTTGGCTAGCAGTGGAGCAATAGAGTAAAGTCTCATAGTATAGAGACATCTTTTGTTTTTGTGTAGAGTTAGAAAACTCTTAGACCTCTATGTAGAGTGCTTGTATGTAAATATATGTATATTATCATGGTTATTTTGGGATGACTGTATTAATATTCTTATGTTGTCTTCCACTACTTACTTTGCATTATCATTATATAATATTGTATTTAGTAGTTCTCAACTATTAAATGGGATGTTAGATAAACTGTATTTATAATTCTTATTATATTGATAATTATGATATAAACTATATAGTAATAGTAAATAACTCGTATAATCACAATTTGAATTCGTGTCTATTTATAACCACTGAATTAACAAGATGGATAAAATTATTTGTTGAATTACCTATTTTATTATACAAAAGAATTGGTCTTGTAGCTCAGTTGGTTAGAGCGTTGGTCTTATGAGCCGAAGGTCGTGAGTTCGAGCCTCGCTGGGACCATAAGTTTTTATAGAAGGTTGGTACCTTATGAGTCGAAGGTCCCGAAGTTTTCTAAGTGTGTTAGAATTTTCTCTCAAAATTATTTTTGAAATGCTATATTTTTTTGGAACACTTTTAAAAATGTTGATTAGTTTAGTTAGTTCAGTTTCTTGACTTACTTGTTCAATACTAGTTACATGATAGAAAGTGGTATAATACACAAAACATAATATAAAATTGAATGAGAGGATAAATAAAATGAAACTAACTAAAAATTGAATGAGAGGATAAATAAGATATGTCAAGGTATGTGAACGAAGTGGATTTCTTGCACCTTGTACAAGGAAATATGTTTGTATCTAAGTATGCGGAGAAGTTTAAACATTTGGGCAGGTTTCATATCTTGGGGATGGATGAAGAGTGGCAATGAGGAAGTTTGAGAATGGCTTGAGGGGAGATCTCAAGCTTATGATAACTCCTCTCTTTATTAAGGAATTCCATGCCTTAGTAGGAGAAGTCCAGAGTGATGGAAAAGTTGAAAGCTGAAGTTGAAGCTTAGTAGTTATCTCAACAGAGAGTGGGATGACCATCTAGGTCCAAGGTCAAACAGGAAGAAAAGATGAATCCATATTTTAGGCCTCAATCTCAGGGTTCTAGAAGATTCTCACCCCAGCCACAACAATCTCCATCTTTCAAACCTCAATGTTTTCAGTTTGGAGGACCGCATTTAAAGAGTGCTTGCCCACAGATCGTTAGTAGAAAGACATGCCATGGGTGTGGCAAACGAGGGTCATATCGTCAAGGACTGTCCTTCTGGTAGGAATGTAATGTTAGGACCTACAGTTCAGTCTCAATTTCAACAGAAGATGGGAGGTGACATACCTTAGGCAACAAGCGGAGTGTATGTCATGACGGGTGCAAAGGCATCTAGCTCAGGTAATCTCATAGTTGGTTCTTGTGTGATAGTCGGTAGAAGCTTGTGTGTTTTAAATGATTCTTGAGCGACATATTTCTTTGTGTCAGAATCTAAGGTTCAAGTGTTGGGCTTGCCGGTTAGGAAGTTGTAGTATGATCAGGTTGTTTCCACTCTCACATCTGGTTTGGTCAAGACATCTACCTTGTGTGCTAGATTCTCTATTATTGTTGAGGGGGCGTAAGTTCAAGGTAAACCTTGTATGTTTGCCTCTATAGGGTTTGAATGTAATCTTAGGGATGGATTGGTTGTCGACCAATCACATTCTTATTGATTGCACTGAGAAGAGGTTATTGTGTCCTAGATAAGGGGTTGTTGTCATCACAACAAGTTCTTAAAGAAGCCAAGGAAAGGTCTCAATGTTTCATTATTTTAACTCAATTATCTATTGAGGAAGGAGATGAAAATGTTGAGATACTTGTTGTGACGGAGTTTGTAGATGTTTTTCCTAAGGATGTACTTGGGTTACTTCCTAAGAGGGAAGTGGAGTTTTCTATTGATTTGGTGCCAAGAGCGGGACTAGTATAATTAGCTCTATACCGTGTGACTCCAACAGAGTTGACAGAGTTGAGAAATAGATAGAAGAGATGTTGGAGAAGTAGTTTATCAAACTAAGTGTATCACCTCGGGGAGCACAATGCTTTTGGGTAAAAAGAAAGATGGTAATTTCAGGCTGTGTGTGAACTACAGGCAACTGAACAAGTTAACCATTGAGAACAAATATATCTTGCCAAGGATAGATGATCTAATGGATCAGTTGCACGATGCTATTGTGTTCTCTAAGATAGATATGAGATCAGGGTATCATCAGATTCTGGTTAAGGTTGATGATGTGCAAAAAAGAGCCTTTAGGTCCAGATATGGACACTATGAGTATTTAGTTATGTCATTTGGTATGACTAATGCTCATGCCTTGTTCATGGACTATATGAACAAAATCTTCAAATCGTTTCTAGATAAGTTTGTAGTGGTCTTCATCGACGACATTCTTATTTATTTCAGAACTCATGAAGAGCATGTTGATATTCTAAAGACATTCTTGAGCATCTTAAGAGAGAAGATGTTGTATACTAAACTATCTAAGTGTGACTTTGAACTACTCTACCACCCAGGGAAAGCAAATGTGGTGGCCGACGCGTTGAGCAGAAAGGCGGTGCATGCATCTTTTATGATGATCAGAGAGTATGAACTAGTGGAGAAGTTTAAAGACATGCAACTACATGTAGTATCAGGAGAAGATGTCATTAAATGTAGTCACTTGACTATATCTAGTGATTTCCTTGTTTTGGTAAAAGAGAAGTAGTTAACACATACCAAGTTGTAGAAAATAATGGGGTTGCTTGGATTTGAGAAAGTTGAGGATTTTGTGATGGGTCAGATGAGTGTTGAAATTTAAAGGCAGAGTTTGCATACTAGAGGATACAAGGTTGAAGAGTATAGTTCTTAAGGAAGGGCATAAGAGTCGCCTTAGCATTCCTATTAGCATGACTAAAATGTATCATGATTTGAAGGAGTCCTTTTTGTGGTGAGGCATCAAGTAGGATGTAGCTCAGTTTGTAACAACTTGTTTGACTTGTCAGAAGGCAAAAGCCGAACATTAGAGGCTAGAAGGAATGTTACAGCAGTTGGAGATACTAGTGTGAAAATGGGATAACATTGCTATGGACTTTATTACCCATCTGCCACGGTCTGTTAAAGGTCATGATGTCATCTAAATGATCGTAGACCGGTTGACCGAGTGCTCATTTTCTAGTAGTGAATATGAGGATGTTTATGGCCAAGTTGGCATAATTGTACATCAAGAAGATAATGAGGTTGCATAGGGTACCTTTGAGCATCGTGTTAGATCATCCACGGTTCACTTCTAGATTTTGGCTCCATTTGAATCTATGTCTACTTATAACCATTGAATTAACAAGATAGAAAAATTATTTGTTGAATTGCCTATTTTATTATATAAATAAATTGGTTCCGTAGCTCAGTTGGTTAGAGCGTTGGTCTTATGAGCCGAAGGTCGCGAGTTCGAGCCTCGTCGGAACCATAAGTTGCCATTATAAGTGTTAGGTGTTTCTTATTATAAGCAGCTATTATGGATTTTTAAAATTTTTTAATTAAGAAAAATCCTATTTGTCAAGTCATCATCGTGTCATGTGTTAGTCCTATTTTTTTTAATATTAGAACTAAATTGATCGGAAAAAAACATCATGGACTAAATTATTATCTTAACCTTAAAATATTTACATAATCAAAAGTTATGTAAGAATATAATCAATTTTTTTTTTTTGATATTTTGTTGAAAGTTTAATATACTAATTTTTTTTCACTATTTTTAACTTTTTATATTTCGTTTTTGGTACTTTTCCTTTATTCCTCGACTCTTAAACATTTCTATCCTTGAAACAAATTTGGTGCAAAAACATCTTACTGTTGCAGGTGGCATCAAATTGTTTCATGGCAGAGATTAAGTGGGCTGAGTCACAATTGAATCTTAGTGTTTGGGCTTGTGTTACACTCTTAAGTAAAAAGAGTTGCATCTTGACTAATGGTTATACCTTTTGACCTAGTGGTAAAAGTTCAATCCTAATAATTGATATTAGAACCAAGATCATGAGTTCAATTTCTAGAGTAATTTTTAAGGGGATATTGTTTGTACAATTCTCCTATGGTAAGTACTCGATCCTAACACTTACATGATCAATCGAACAAACATAATAAAATAATAATAATAATAATAATAATAATAATAATAATAATAATAATAATAATAATAATAATAATAACATTAAAAAAAATCTATATTTCTATTTAATCACTGTGATAATAATTTTGTTTCCAGAAAAAAATATTATAAAATTGTATTAAAAAAGAAAGAAATGTTGATGAATAAATATGTAGTCAATGAACATTAGTATTAGTAGTTCCTCAACTACAACAAATTAATTAATCCCCATGTCATGCCATGCCGCATCCATTCACCAAATTTCTAAATAGCCCCACATGCCCATATATAATATATAACACTGGATAATTTTCTCACCAATGCGTCTTTTTTATAATTTTATCTGATGATATATTTATTTTATTTTTAATTTACATTAAATCATCAAGCCTTGAAAATGTTTAATATTTAAATGATGCATTCATATAATATTCCATGATAATGTAAAAATCATCAACTGCATTTAAATCTTTCATAAAACATACATTGCTAAAAAACAAAAATTGTTATTTGATATTAATGTTCAATTGCAGTGAAAATAAGTTGAATTGTACGTTATTTAAAACCCAATTATTAAATAAACCAGCTCGTTTTTAAATAAACTACATCTAATTTTATTCAATTAAATCCATGTCACATGTGAATTTGAAAGAGCTGAGAATGGCTACACAGATATAAAGGAGTGGCGAAGGAGATAAGAGTTTATTTTCTATAAAAATTTACTTTATGTAATATATATTGAAGTGGCGAAAACCTAAAAAAAGAGTTGTTGTTTAATTATGGGATTAAATATGCATTTTGTCTCTTAACGTTAAGTGAATTTTGGAATTATTTTATTTCAAAACTTTGAATAAATTTAGTCTTTCATCTTTCGAAATTCGTGAATTTAGTACTTTTAATTAATTTTTATTAGGTTTATTTTATGTTTCGTACGCATTTAAGATTTTATTTAAGTTGTTTATACGGTTTGACACATTTTTGTATTTTTGCTTTAATGTTAAGTCAATTATTATTATAAAACGTGCTTGAAATATCAAATAAACTTAACAAAATATGATTAAAAAGACTAAATTTACGTATTTTGATAATAAAAAATTAAATTGGTTCAAAATCTCAAAATAGACTAATCCTAAAATTTACTGAAAATGAAGAAACTAAAAACATATTTAACTCTTTACTTATATTTCATTTTTTTCAAGGCAGAATAGAAGATAGTATTTTTTTCTACCTGGTAAATGCTCACAACCACCTCACACGGGACTCACGGGTCGGTCGGGTCGGGTCGGGTGTTCATGTCCCATTTTCTCAGGCCAACCACTACCTCCTCCTTTCATCTTACACTATTAATTTCCAATCTAACTTTCTAACCAAACTCTCTCACCCTTCATCTTATTTCACTGTTCTCTCTCTTTCTCTTTCTCTGACCAAACATGGCCTCTCAGCAACAACACTTAATCCAATTGCACTTTGACGACAATGCTTCAACATTTGTTCACTCCTATGGCCAAAGCTTCTTCTTGTTGCTCCTCTTCTTCGCTGTTCTCATCTTTGTTCCTTCGCTCTTCTTCTGCATCCACCTCTGTCGCCGCTGTTTCTCACGTCATGGAAGGTCCACGGCAACCACAGTGGTCTCTCCCCTGCCTGATCTTCAGTGTGTTGGAATTGAGCTAACAAACAACATCATGGTTGGTTTTGAGAAGGAAGAATGTTGCATATGTTTGAGTCTTTTCCAAGGTAATGAAAAGTTGAAGGTGCTGATTCAATGTGAACATGTCTTTCATTCTCATTGCTTGGACTTGTGGCTCACTACACACCCTAGTTGCCCTCTCTGCAGGGCCTCTCTGCATCTTAGACAAAATCTTACCAAATAATAATATCTCCTCTCACTTCTTTCTTACATTCATGCTTCTAATGTTATTATTATTATTTTTATTAATTTATATATGATATATAATGAAAGGCTATTAATTTTTTTAATCAATATATAATGTAGAGATTAGTTGATATTACAAAAACATAGAGTTGGTAGAACATAAAATGATGTTTATTTACTTATGTTTTAAGCCTACTTAACTAACACTTAGTAACAGAAGAAGAGATACTGCTAAAAAAAATTCATATTTTCTGTTAATTTTGTTTTAAATTTTTTATTCGTAGAAAATATTTATAAGTTTTGTTGTGAAAAAAAAATTGCAGGAGATTGCTGTCAATTTTTTTGCAAAATATTTTATATAAAATATTTTTCGTTACAAATTTTATAGAAAATACTTGCGAATTTTATAATTTTGTAGAAAATAATTATACAGAAAAAATTACTTGTCAATTAAAATTATTAGAAAAAGTACTAGGAAAAAGTTTTTCTTGTAAATTTTTTTAATAAATTTGCAAGATAATTCTTATGTAATATGAGATTTGCAAGATAATTCTTATGTAATATGAGATTTTTTAGTAATGATAGAAGTGTAGAGAGAATAGTATGTAAGGTGATAAAAATATGACAGTGAGGTAGTTTAATTGAACTATAGGACTTGTTTCATATGAAGTTTCATAATATAAATTAGTTTTTTAACAAATTAAAATTAATTTATACTCGTAAATTAAAAATAAAAGTAAAAGGAAACTATAAAATAAAATTGTTACCGAAATCATTTTAACTAAATTATAAAGAATTAGTTCTCTTTCTGTTCTTTGGATAAATATCTGTTCAAACCTAACCCTTTTTTTCTCATTAAAGAAACCCCGTATCTTATGTGAGGTAGTAGGGACACGATTTATATATTTTCTTAGTCTGCATTTATATATTTATCGTGACTAGCTGTGAAGTGCACGAGGAAATGCTCTCTTTTTTTTTTTCTTAATGAAATCCCTCTTTATGAAAGACTAACTTAAAATATATGGACCTACTAAAGCCTAGTGTTTGGTAGAAAAGACAGAATGGATAAAATAAAGAATCAATACTAAAAAGTAAGAAGTAAACTAAAAAAGATAAAATAAAAGAATAATCATAAAACTTACTATTTTTTAATTTTTCTACTAAATAAATAAATTTACACGCTAAAACTATTGAATAATTTTAAGAAGTTATTTCAAATAACTAAAAATTGAATTTTTCAAGTTAGTAAAATTATTCATTGTTGAGGACAAAAAATATTTACGTCCATAAAATCAAGTTAGGTCAGATAGAAGGTCGAGATTACACGATTTAGACAAAAGGTTGAGACAAGTCTGCTCGAGTCAAACGATGACCCAAAAATCGAGAAGGGCTCGAGCTGATGATCGAGCGAAGTCGGTTCAAGCTAAAGGTCGAGTCTAGCTGGTCTAGGCCGAAGGTCGAGCCTAGCCAGCCTGAGCCGAAGGTCAAGCCGACTCGGGCTGAAGGTCGAGTCGAGTCAAGTCGTCCTAGGTCGAAGGTTTAGCCAAATAAGCTTGGGCCGAAGTCGAGTTGTGTTGGCCTGGCCCAAAGTCCAGTTGTGTCAACCTGGATCGAAGTCGAGCTCAGTCCCCACGAATCGAAGGTCGATCCAACTCACCTAAGACTCAAAGATAGAATTGAGTTTGTCTTAAAATATAAATTAAATTATTTTGTCCAAATAAAAAAAATTGAAATATAAAATATGTTCATCACTCAATCCAAACAAACTTTTTAAGAAATGAAATAAATTCAATTATAAATAATTCAAATATTATGTATTTCAATTCTTGAAATTTTTGAAATCATTCACCCAAACACAAGATTAAGATATTTTAAACTTAGTTAATTATATTTTTTTTATTATTCATTAATACAATCCATATATCATATTTCTCACATTTAAACCGTTTATTATTATCAATTTGATCATCACATATGCATAATTGTAAAATCTAAAACGTATAAATTTATCAAGTACAACTATTAGAACCTTAGACCTTAACTAACAATAACATATTACCCAATTTACTTATTTTGTTTCCATGTGTTAACATTATTAAGATAGAAAAAAAGGTGTCAGAATCCTTTATTTTGTTTACATAGCATTAATAATGACATCAAATAAACAATATTAGAAAACAACTACCTGATATGATTTTACTTATTGTACTCATCTACCAATAAATGGTGGTCCTAATTCTCAATTAATAATTAAATAGTGTTTGGTTCGGTTCGTGATGATCATTTTGATTCACAATTTTGAAGAAAAGTATGTAGTAACAATATGCATATTTTATAATAGTGTGGTGATACAAACATTTGAAACATACCCATTTCTTCAATTTCTCTTATCCATAAAACATGTTTTCATGTCTAATTGTATGTTATTGTTAGAATTTGTAATGTTATTGTTTCCTTCATTTTTTTGGTTTGAATGAAAAATCCACTGCTAAATTTTATAATTAGAATATTTAGATAAACTCGTTTTTATAAAAATAAGTAGTTTACAAATTTTTAAAAAAGAACGACTTTTATCACAATTAAAATTAGTTCATAAACAAATTATAAAATAAAATTTGAGAAAATTTATAAGATAATTTGTAGAAATTATCTTTATATAAGTTGATTTTAACTTTTTGAGAAGCCTATTAAATTTTTTTTTAAGTTTTTTTGAAAAAAATAAAAAGTATATTAAAAGAAACATGTGAAAAAACTGTAAAGAGTGAGTATTTGATAATGGAACTAAAAGTAATTAACAGATGAATCTTTTACACTCTTTTGTAGAGGTTAGCATTATCTCTCTTCAAACACTTAATTTTATTTTTACTTATACAACTTCATCATTTCTCTTTATAATTTCAAGATTAAGGCTCATTCTTATAATTTCTTCGTGCACCCTCAAATTTTCAAAAAATTTGGGAACAAGCTTTCTTGAATTTCCAGAATAAGATTTTTGAAATAAAATTTTCAAAACAAAATTTTCAGAAGAATGCATGAAATATATTTTAAGAAAAGCATTTTGGAATAGGATTTCCATAATAAACTTTTTGAAACGCATATAATGCTATGAGTTTTCTGGAATGCATGGAATGAGCTTTTTTGAGAATCAGCTATTTTTTGTGTTTTCTCTCTTCTGCAACGTTCTTCCTCTCTGTTTCATCTTTGGCAGAGATGATGATGGAAGCAACCACGGTAATGACGACAACAACAGTTGCTTGATGCAATGATGAAGGGTAATTTAGTTATTTTCACTAGTGTGGAGTGCAGTTAATAATTATGGGACTGCGTGAAGCATTAATTAGGTTAATTAATAGTTATAGTGAAACAAAATGTTAGGCCCAGCCCAAAGTTGCTTATCATGCTTGGATGTAACATTAAAAAATAAAACTAAAATGTAGGTTGTGTCACAAAAAGGGACAACTTTTTCAAAACGATGTCTTTTATTTTATTTATCTCTTTAGCTAACAACTGATGTGTTAGGGTTATCATTTCTCTTTCTTTTGCAAAGTTTGGAGACAAAGGTCACAAGAGAAAGAGAAAGTCTGAATGTTTTAAATTTGTGTAAAAGGTTATGTAAGCACATGTATGACTTGTCATGCACCATTTACCTAATTTATGACATGAAATAAGTTATACAGGAAGTAATTTATAAATCTATTAATTATAAGAAAATTTTCTTATATCAGTTTCTTTAAAAGCTTATTTTCAAATTAATGATATGTTAATTTTAGATTTCAGAGAAACATATATATTTTCTTTTTTTATTTAATTTTTTTTTTATTATAAGAGTCTTTAAAGAAATATTGTATCCTAGTGAGATATATCATGTCGATTTATTTAGATTATACTACAATATATAAAATAAATTAAAAAAAATGAAATATCTTTAAATGAGTAAACTTATCTAACTCGAACTTGTGAATTGGATCAAATTATAAAATACCTTATTTTAAACCCAATTTGTATTAAATCTTATCGTATAACTCATTACTTAATTAGGTGTTTAACATAGGTTAAGTGACAACATCAAATAACAATTATTAGGGACACAATACAAGTTTAGATTATGAAAATAAATGTTACATATCGATGTAAAAAATAAATAACAACTTCATATTATGGAAGAATGAAATCAAAGAAAAGTATTTATCCCAAAATAAAATTTATTTATTTAAGCAAAAGAAGTTAAAGATATATAAAAACAAAAAGAAGAGTTCAAATTAAAACACAACCATGTTGAGTAAAGATTTTGTCCTATCCCCTCTACTAGATAATAAAAATACACCGTACTAATATTTTAAATATTTTTTTAAAAATACACTGTACTAATATTTTAAATATTTTTTTAATATATTTTAAAATATTAGAAATTAGTGATAATTAGTGTATTATGAAAGTACAGTCGAGAAATAAAAAAAAAAACAAGAAAAAAAAACAAGCAGAAAACTCAAATTCAACACGTTACAAAATTAAAAGTATATTAAAACCTATATTTCAATATTTAAAACACGTAGCTATCAAAGGGGAAAAGCATGGGCACAACAAGCCAACTATGAATCTATACAGCAAATTCTGTTCTCTGTACGCAGTATTGACTAAACATTTTTTCTCTGGGTCAGGCCAAGGTCTGCATTAAATAGCTTCAACCAGACATCATTTTTAATGGGTTCACTTCTACAGTTTCTTTGACCCACTCCACCCTTCCCTTCATGCACAACTATTCAAACAAATCAAACATTCATAACAAATCATGAAAAAACTTGTACAGTGCACACAGTTGTCTGGATAGAAATGAGAGTACATTTTTTTACATTATTCATCAATCCCTTTGCTTAACACACAATGACAAGGTTACTATTATGACTAATTACTCATAATTAAATCCAAGACGAAATTATCTGAACTAATTTGGTTTAAATTGTTGAATATAAGACTGTGTGATGGACCCACACCGTATTGGTTTTCTGCAACCGAGAGCCACATTTTCTGGACAGAAAACAACACATCTAAAGTTTTGAGGACAATCAAATGCTGATAAAAGGTATATATATCATGAAGTGTGACTGCCCAATTCAACAGAGTTAAGTGCTTAGTTATTAAGTACTGTGTTTTTGTCTTTTTCCTTTGGATTATGCACCTACCCTAGTGCTAACCCTTGTTACTTTCCTACTCTACTATGTTCAAAAGAAGCAATAGAGTGTGGTTGCTACTTTCTAGCTGCATTGCTCTTTAAATACAATCCTGCATAAAGTCATGCTCATAGATTGTCATGGATTTGGTCTAAGCAAAAAGATTTCTTAAGCAGTGAAAGTTAACTGGCCTGTGATGTAAGCATGCAGGTACTACCAACCCACTCAACTTAACCCAATGAAAATTAAAATTGAAAGCTCTAAATAACTTAGTTATCAATATGATATGAGGACAATGTTCCTAACATGCTCTTAATGGCATTCAATAACCTATCTAATAGTATAACACAGTGAAATGCAGGAAAAAGAAACTTTTGACAGCTTCAAGGCTTTAGAATAATTTCTGAGAGGGATGAAACAGAGAAACCTGTACAGAAGCGTAGTTGATGATGCTCATTTCATGGTAAATCGTGTAGAATATACATCTCATCAAGCATGTGATTAGTTAATTTACATTAATTTGCCGATGGGAAAACCTTGCCGAGCATTCTCTCCAAAGAGCATCCAAAAAACGAGGAAGAAGTTTCTGACACAGAAACACTTGTTCTTGCTCCTCCATTGCCGTGCTCACTTTCTCTAGTCTCATCAGAACCAGCATCAACCACAATCTCAAAATCAGAACCACCATGATCTCTTGAAGACACAACCTGAGAAGAATCGCTCTCAACAACATTTGCTACAATGGGGGCTCTACAAATGGGACAATTAGAGTGCGAACTCAACCACATGTCGATGCACTCCACATGAAAACCATGGCCACACTTTGGCAAGCACCTTCCCACTTCACCACCCTCAAAGGCACTCAAACAAATCACACATTCAAGTTCTTCATCTTCTTTGGCCTTGTTGTTGTGCTCATAGATGAAGAGAGGAATTGCTCTAATGGTGGAAGAATCCAGGCCTTTGGTTGAGAGGGGGGAGGGGTCTTCTATGTTGAAGCTGTGGAACTGGTGGAACCTTGCCGGGCCAAGGACGTCGGAGACGGTGACCGTCGTTCGGCGGCGGCGGCGTCGACGGCGGGCGTGTGCCTGAGCCTGTGCCTGAGCAAGGAACCATCTGGCATAGAGGTGGAGAAGGAGGACAAAGAGGATGACAAGGAGAAGGGAAATGATGGCTGCAAGCATGATGTTACTGTTGTCTGAGAAGATGTTCTGAAACATTTGGGTCAACGTGTTGGGTGACTCAGGTTGGGTTGGCATTGTGAAGAGTGGCCAAAAGGGTGTTTGGTTTTGGCTCAAAGGTTTGGACTTGAAGGGTTTTATTAGTAGGGTGTGGGTGCCTTAGATTCCTGGTGGGTGTTTGTTTTTTCTGCGCATTTATTTCAGATACATCCTGTAACATATTTTTGTTCAAAAACTATCTCAGATAATTTTGAGGATATGTTAATTATAATGTAATTACTGAGATGAGACCATTCAGATTTTGAAAAAGCACTAAACTAATTTTACAAACTCAATCTGCAGAATAAAGTTGATGCAACCTTAATTAATATGACAGTTCTAGATAGAAAAATGTGCATAATAGAGTAGATTGGGGGCGTAGTTGGTGTGTTTTGTTTGTGTCATGTGAAAGTGATTACGTGAGAGTGAAGTTAGTTTTGTGTGATGGAATAAATTAGGGGTGTTGCCTCTTGCATATGATACACTTGCGTGTAGTGGTTAGCAACAAATTTGTGTGTAGTGATGCATTAGATTGTTGTATAGATTGAACTCGAAAGGGGTGTTGTTGAAGTCAAAGAAGAATCCCTATATCCGAGGATGAGAGAGTGATGTGATGAGAAAAAGGTGCAGAAATGAAGGACTCGTGAAGGCGACGGCAGCAGAAAGAAGGTGGTTGAAGTTTATTATATTCATGTGGAGCAGTGTACTCTTCTGAATAGTTTATGCAGCACAGGTTTTTGTAGACTATGGTTTCGGTGGAGCCATTTTTTTAATTATCCTTGCAAAAAGTCATCTATTGGTGATGAAAATTTGTAAGTATTTTAATGAGTTTTTGGTGTGATAGAATGGACCGTACGTAATTTCACTAATGTGGCGAATTTAGGGGATCCCAAGGCAGACCCGGGGCATATAATTCCGAGTCATGATTCTTGAGGTTCTTGCAAAATGTTGCACCAAACCCGAAGTACACCAAGGAACGGTAACATTGCTTCAACCATTATTTTCTTACAAACAAAATGAATGAACTCGTCTTGAATTATTTGGAATACATGAATCCTCATGTAATAGGGAAAATTTGATGGAAACATAAGGGGACGTGTTTTTTTATTAGAATTGGGGTTTAGGTGCCTTGGAAATTTAAGTGTGAGTTTAGATTTTACAATGAAAAAGAAGATTCGTAAATTTACTGTTTTAAGATTTTGGGTTAAGAATGATATTAATAATTTATGTATAGGTTGAATTCATGTTTCATTGATGTCAAATGATCCAATATGAACGGAATTGAGAAGTATTTTTTTTCTACACTTTGCAACCAAAACTAAATGACAAAAACAACAACAGTGGATATCTTTGCATAGATTCCACCATGCTTCCGACCACCGTTTTAGACATGCCATATGCTGTGTGTGTGAATGTTCATATTCATTCACAAGGGCTCGTGAACTCTGACGTACCCCAAACTGCCACCATGTAATTATTGTATCATGTAAAGAGGGACCTATGGCCTCTTCCCATGCACTTCAAAATTATTGCACCTTTTCCTCTTTAACTTCACTTCTTTTTTCTTATTTCATCATCACTCTACGATCATACGTGCTTTTCATTTAGTTTTTATACGTATACTGCATTGTTAGTATTAATGAGTTCTTGATTTCTATCTGAATACACTCAGTTAAAAATGTGATTTGAACTCTATTTCTAAATAACATAAGATTATTGAATGTGTGGAAAAATTGTTGTTAAAAAAAAGAAAACTAAAAAATCCACCAAGAGAGATAGAGAAAAGTAGCTAAAGAAGTTAAGCTCCAATAAAAAAACACATAATGATTTGTAAAGTAATTATTAAAAATTTAATTCAAAATGGGTTAGGTGTGAGGTTGTGTTCTGACAGTGGGATGGGAATGAGTTGAAGAATTCATTGATGGGAGGAGGCAACAGAGAAGTCAAGATGTAGGTAATAATCATGTCTTTGTCTCTCTCCACAGGATCTTCTTACATAACAGAGGTGCCAAAGTTGGAGAGAAGAGAAATATGATAGGTGCGAAATAAAATATAATGAGTAAAATTAGCGACATTTAATTAAATAAAAATAGATAAGACATAAGTTAAAATAATGTTTGATAGATTAGATTTAACAAAACTCGTAATGATGAGAGTGTTAGGTAAATCAAATATTTGATTAATTAGACAATTAAATATTACGACCGTTAGAAATAAGAGACTTATGCAAATACAATTATGGTTTATATAAATTTTCTTTTATATATATAATATTGTTTTATGAATGAAAATACATTAGAATAATCAAGAGTCAACACCGACTTTCTCTACAATATAGGAATTAGTATATTATTGGTTTTATTGACTAAATTTTGATGGTATTTCATAATCAAAATAAATTGGAGAAACCTTACTCTATAACTTGTGTTGTTATGACTCATGGATATTCATAGTAGCATCCAACAGGTAAAACCGCTTCAAATACCAAAACAAAAAATATGAAGAGTCATTTTGTTATTAGATTTGTGACCAAATCAAGTATATCTAAATTTGCTCTTAATCTTTTTATTGTTACTAGGGATAGTGATTAAATAATCGATACAACATTCAAAAGGTAAAATTGCTCCAAATACCAAAACAAAAAATATGAAGAGTCATACATTTATTGTTATTAGATTTGTGACCAAGTCAAGTATATCTGATTTGTTTTTAATCTTTTTATTGTTACTAAGAATAATGATTAGATAATCAATACAGCTGCTACTGGTCATATGACTTGTGATCCCCACATGATTACTTTTCTTTTCTCTTAGAAGTTCTAAAATTGTTATTATTAATGTCATTGGAGTCTCGTCTCCTATTGAAGGTGTTAGTATCATGTCACTTTCACCTTTTTATCAATACTTGATGTCTTATTTGTTCCTACTTGAAATTGTAACCTTCTATATGCCAGTAAATTAACTAAGTCACACTCTTGTGTTGCTACTTTTATCTCACCCATTGTGTTTTTTAAAACATATTACCAAGGAGAAGATTGATAGTGGTATGGTAAACACATTGAAGATCTTGAAAATGTTTCACAATAAACCCATCAAATTGCATTGACTCACCTTGCAAGTGAAATATACAAGATAAAAACAAAAAGAAAATTTGACTATGGCACATAAAGTTGGGACATTCATCCTTTAGTTATCTAAAGAAATTATTTTCATCATTATTTTTCATCAATGCAATATTTTAGATTTTAGTTTTAAAACTTGTGTGTTGGCAAATAAGGACGGCTTAAGAGTTTGGGAGGTCTAAAGTAAACTTAAAAAATGAGGCCTTTTATTTAAAATTTATTTTTTGAACTTTTTTTTATGCAAAATTATTTATTAAATAGTCATAATTAATTTTATTTAACATTTCTTTTTCAATAGATAATGGTTTATCTTAAATAAATTTTTATTATCTTTCGGTTCACTGAACTTGTTAACATTATCCTAATCACTAATTACTTCTCTTTCTCTATTGTTGCTCTCACCTATATCTATATTGTTATTATCTTGTTGATTCAAAGAGCACCCACATGTATTTTCTAATTCATTTTTCTTAACTATTTTTATAAATTTATTCATAGCTCGTTTTTGTTATACAATTAATGCCTCAATTCTTATCCTTTTTTAGATTTCTGAATAGTCTGATTCAAATTTTCTATGAATACTCCACAGGGGTGAAAATGAGACAAATATTGGGTTTGGGTATGGGGACGATGATGAATTTTTTTCTCTAAGAATTGTACTCATCCCCACCCCGATGCCATCCCTAGTTACTAGTTGATTATGATGCACTGATACTTCAATTTTAGTCACGTATATGTGTCCAATACTTTAGGATATTTTACCGATAGTTATAAATAAAATAAAATATTTAATCTATAAATGAGTAACACTTTTATGATGATAATGATTTATAATTTTTTATATTAAAAATTTCAATACATGTGATTTTAATTTGGATTCACACAATAACAATAATATATTTATCATGTTTTTAATAATTATTGTATACTTTTCGATATGCATGTATATTTAACAGATATATGTCATATCTTGTGCATCATAAAACCCATATAAAAAATAGCAATCTGAAAAAAAAATATTTATAGATTTTTAAAATGAAATATAAATAAAAAGTTTAATTGTATTTTAAGTCCTTAATAGATATGAGAATACTCAATTGAATCCGTACTAAACTTTTGTGATATATTTAGTATTTAATAAATTTATATTTTTCAATTGAGTCACCGCTATTAAATACAATATATGTTATTTTATGACAATTACATCATTTTTTTTTCTAATATTGAAAGAGAAAGCGCATTTGAAAATGTTAGTGAGTATAAAAATTATTGAGAGAAAATAAAAAATTATACAATAAAAAAGTTTTTTTTAATTAAATAAAAAATAAAATTAATATTTTTAGGTCACTATCAAATGAATAATCAAAATTGAGAATTCTACATTTTTAACGCCAAATATAAAATAAATAACAAATATAAATATTAAATTAATATAAATAATCAAATATGTATTTTATAAAATTAATTCATGGAAATTAAAGTTTACATTTCTACCATAAATAATACGCCATTTAAATAAAACCACACAAATGAAAGTAAATATAATTAATATGTAATAATAATAAAAATATATCTTGAAATTCTAAATAAACTTAAAATATGAAAAATTATTATATATAACACCTATATATACAAACGTCTTTAAATACAAGTTCATACGTCTTCCCTAATAAAATTATTATAATCACAATGAAACTAAAATATTAAACTCTTAAAAAAGATATATATGACGCCAAAGACCACACATTTTATATATATATATATATATATATATATATATATATATATATATATATATATATATATATATATATATATATATATATATATATATATA